>OJNL01001048.1_pt1 | contig 17093 bp, 9 predicted proteins | sample 1597581 | NCBI WGS metagenome assembly OJNL01 (sample SAMEA2452133, study PRJEB22498) | human gut metagenome | biome: human feces; feature: human gut; material: feces | place: Australia | collected 2012
CTTGCCATAAAAAAATTCCTCCTATGATTTATTTATATTCTATCATAGAAGGATTATTTTTTACAGACTTTTTCTCACACTCTCAGAAAAAGGTAATTTCGGCACAGAACGAAAATTCTGGATTTTGTAAAAATTTAAAAAAAGCGTTTTGACATACACCGTCAAAACGCTTTTTTGATTATTCCAAAATATACACTACACAACTTCTTCTGCCGAAGTCGTTGGCATTAGAATTGTAGCATAAATCAATCTTGTTACCCTTAATTGCACCGCCTGTATCTTCGGCACTTGCAACGCCGTACGACCAAGAGCCGTCGGCAGATGTTACGTACACTTTAGAACCCAACGGAACGACGCTTGGGTCAACCGCAACTATACCGTATCCAAGCGGATTACCCATTGCAGAAACCGTATAACCGCCGTTTTCTGACGGAGAAGTTGAATAAGCAGTAGCAGTCATTGTGATTTTCTTCTTATATTTATATCCGTTTACAGTACCGCCGTCATCGCTTACTGTTGATTTCGCCGCAAAAGTATCTTTAACCGTTGTATTTTTAGGTGCAGGAGTCGGCTCCATTGTACCGTTTGCAATAACCTTGTTACGCATTTCAGTTGTAACTTGTTCGTCTATCATCTCTCTTGTCGCCTCTTGACCGTCTTGGTATGTAACCTTGTAAGTGATTGTTTTCACACCGTCTTGTCCTTCGTCAACAACCTTTTCCTGACCTTTAATCAAAGTTGAATCATCAACATATTCAACACCCTTAGGAATTACTTCCGTTTCTGTTTCATCGGTATGGCTTACCGATACAAGCTCGATTGTATCACTGCTCGCGACATTATCGCCGTTAGAAGAAATTTGGTCATATTCGCCCGGAATATATCCTGCCTCAACAAGTGCGTCCTTAACGTCTGCCTTTGTTACTGTTACAACTTCTTCCGATTCACCGACTTTAATTGTAACACGCTTACCACGCTTGATAACAATATTTTCATTATCCTCAACAGGCTTTTCTGTTGAAACGTTAATCTTATCGGTATCCGAAACATTCACGCCATGTTCTTCAAGAGCACCCTCAACGCTTTCACTTCTTGTCTTTACAGTTTTTGTTTCATTTGTTCCCGCAAATTCGTTTATTTCCGTAATTGTGATTTCCTTCGCCGATGCGCTGTATACAGTACCGAATATTACCGTCATCATTGCCACAAGCGTAATAATTGCAATCGTACATCTTCTGTGCTTTGCTTTCAATTTTGCTTTTTTCTTTTCTTCGCGTTTTTCACGCAAATTCATTATCATTTCTTGTTTTGTCATCTCTTGTGTAGTCATAAAAGTTAAACCCCTTTCATTACTTGTCCCATAGTATACTACAAAATTGTTACATTGTCAAGCTTTTTATTACATTTTTATTACAAAATAATTTCAAATATTGCAATATGAATAAATATATTACTTGACTTTTCCCATATATTACTATTTATATGCACGATATTTACATATTATTACATTTATTTTTGATTAATGTTACAAAAATAAAGCAGGTATATACTTTTTCATAGTCGGAAATAATGGAAATAAAACAAATTGAAATGATTGGAGATTAGTAATGAAAGAATTGACAAAGAAAGTAGTTATTTTAAATAATTTTTCATCACCGTATGTGAGCCAAGCAATAATAATTCTCAAAGACTATAATCCAAAACTTGAAAGCAGAGCAATAGCAGACGCGGAAACAATAGTCAGTCGCTACATCGAACGAATACAAAAAAACAGACAACCAACAAAGGCTGTCCGCTCGAAATCTAAAATATTAAAAATATTGATTTGCTTAATTTTAATTGCGTCAATATGTTTTGCAATCAAATATCTTTCTTAAATTATTTGAAATTGCTGTCCATATAGTCAATATATTCAGTATATTTTTGAGCTGTTGATGTCATTGAAGAATATGAGAAATCATAATATACCGCAATTCCGTTTTTCAATACGCATTTTCTGTGGTAAACAGTATCATCTGTTGTCACAGTGACTGCATACCAATCGTCACCGGCACGAGAATATGAAACTTCGCCGCCCGTTTGACGTGCATAGTCACGCATAAGGTCAGACGGAGCACCGCTCTTTCCCTCTTGCGAAACAGTCATAGTTGCACCGCCAAGCGCATCGGTCAAGTTAAGTTTTTGATTTCCTGTTGTCGGATTTGAATTAAAAGTAGACGGATAAACGCACGTCACACCGCTTATTGTCATTTTTGAATAACCGTTTTTGCTTGCTGAATTTGACGGCGATGATGTTGATGATACGTTGTTTGCTGTATCTGTCGGCGTATTCGTTGCACTTGCAGGCGAATTTGTTGACGTAGGAGCAGTGCCTAATCCGTTATCGTTCGGAGCCATCATATTATAGCCGATAATCACACTTACTATTGCGATAAGCAGTGCTACGATTATGAAAATCATAACACTTCCCTTACTTTTTCTACGTTTTTTATTACGGGCTTGTTTTGCCTCTTTTTCTTGTAAACGACGTTTACGATTAAGACGTTCAGCCTTCAGTTCCTCGATTTCTTTGCGTTTTGTAGTTTGGCTGTTCTGGTTGTTTTTTCTTACTGATTGACCGCATCTGTCACAAAAACGCGTTCCCTCTTTCAGTTGTCTGCCACAATTTTTGCAGTACATAAAACCCCTCCGAAATTACTTTTTTGCTATCTAAACTATTATACTATATATTGTATATAAATGCAAGTAATTTTCGTAATTTTGTTACATATAGATTACACATTAAACGCAAAACACGAAATATTTTTGAAATATTTGTTATTTAAACGCAAAATTCCATATTTTTATTATAAGAAATTATCATATCATTTACATTTATCGACAAATTCTTCCCTCTATGATATAATAACATTCTGAAATGGTTGCAAACCATGCTGACACCACCTTGAAGGGGGTGTGCATATGAGTGAAGCTATTGTTTATTTAACTTTGGTTTTACTGCTTTGTATAGTGATAATAAAAAAATAGTTACCTATCGACCAAATAGGTAACTATTCCGTAGAAAGTATTTCTTCCTACAACATATCAACTGCAGCATGGTTTGTTTACCATTTCTTTTATTATATTATCACACAACGCTAAATTTGTCAAGCAAAAAGAACGGTCATACGACCGTTCTTTTATTGCTTTATAAATTATTCAGTTGCAGATGTTGTTGCATCACTTTCTGTTACCTTGATATTATCAAGCATTGCACAATGGCTGTTGTTTATATAACCAAAAATATCAATTTGTGTTGCTTTTAAGTTTTCTGTTGTTGCATCAACAAAAGCCACATCTGTTGCTTTTGCTATTTCTGCACCATCTGCTTTATTTGTGATAGTATAGCTTACTTTCTTTGTTGATTGATTAACAACTACATTGACATGCATCCATTTATTTGTATAGTCACCTATAGCTTTAGAGCTGTCACCTTGAACTAATGCATTAGTTTTATTCGATCCTAAATTAAATATAGCACCTGTTGAATTGTAAGTAACTTTTGTACTACCACCAGTAGTTCCTCTTGTTGTTGCATCACCAATGCTCAATATTGCTCTACCACCGTTTGTATTATAATAATCAAAATCAAATGTTACTATATCTTTTGTTACTGTATCTGGTAATGCATAATGTGCAAATGAATATCCATTACCTGCATTACCTGCACAAGTGAATCCGACAACTTTTGAATTTAATGTAGCATCATCTTCAATTTTTACTGTAATTCTTGAATCTGCTTTGAATAATGGCTTTTCATCTTCAAACTTTTCATATACATTATATGATGCGTCTTTCTTGACAACAATTACAACTTTATTTTCTCCTGCTGCCAAAGTAATTTTATCAGTACCACCTGATACATAACTATATACATCATATAGTCCTGTGTCTGAATTTGTTACTACTCTTTCTGAAAGATATGATTCAGGAACAGTAACTTCATCTGCTTCAAATTTGTTATCGTCTTCAGTATATACGTCAACAGTTTCAACTACACCTGTTGTTTCATCACCTGTTGTATATATTGCCTTTAAAGTACCTTTGCTCTTTGCAACAACTTCAAAGTCTGCTGTTGCAGATATTTCTGTATCAGCGATTGTAGCCTGTACTTTGTATTTTCCGCCTATAACTCCGTTTGTTACTGATACAACACCATTTTCTACTGCAATATTAGCCGGTGTATCAACAACAGTCCAATTTACAGTCTTGCCTGTCATTACACGACCATCTTGGTCTTTAACTGTTGCTGTAAATGTAATAGGGCTTCCAACTACAACAATGTTATTTTCAGGAGACGTAATTTCAACTTTCTTTGCTTCATTTGCAACTACAGCAACATTTTCTGCTACAGCTGAATCTGCAACTTTTATAGAACCTGTTTTAATTGCATAATCAGCACTTGTTACTGTATATGTGTAATCACCTGATGGTAGAGCAACTTTTGCTACACCATCAGTATCAGTTGTTTCTGTTGCTACAACTGCATCGCCATTCTTAATTTCAACAGTTGCTTTTTCAACTTTTGTTTCGCCACTTGCAACATTAAAAGTTACCGCTTGACCTATTGTAAGAACTAACTTTGGAGCTTTCTTAACAACCTGTGTTCTTGCTGTTCCTACAGCTAATTCTAAAGAAAGTTTATCTGTTGTTGCAGACTTTACTAATGATGTAACAGGAACATTTGCTGTGGCGAATGCACCATGATCTTCAGTAGAAGCTGTAGTTGCATCCTTTGTTCCTGTCCATACCTTTGTATCTGTCAAACTATCACTTCTTATGCTTTGATAATCCGTATATACCGCTGTTGATGCATCCCAATCATTACTTGAAAGTGCACCTACAAGGAAGTAAGAATCTACCCAACGTTTTTGATTTGCATCATAGCTTGTTGATGCAACATCAAGGTTCAAATTAGCTGAAATAATTCTATCTTTATCTACATCTGATAGACCTGCATATCTAAGAAGTGTTGCTTCATTTGTGCTAAGTGTATCATCTTTACCCTTTGTCCATTGACCTAATTTTAGCAATTCATCACTGCCATGAGCTGTTGTGTCATCACCTTTTACCCATGTTGATGCTTCTGCATCAATGACTTTCATTGTCGGGTCTGCTGCGTATGCAACTGTTACTGTTACAGGGTATGCAGGCATTGTGAACTTGCCTTCTGCTACAGCTACTGTTGTTTCGGCATCGTCTGTCTTTGTTACTGTAATTGTCGGATCAGCAGCAAGGTAACCCAAAGCAGGTGTTTTAGCTGTTATTATAAGTTCTGTACCTTCAGCAACGCTTGACAAGTCTGTTGCGCCTGTTACTGTAGCAGTACCGCCTGTTACTGTAGTAGTTACAGCACTCTTAACTTTAGCAGTTGTTGTTACTGTGAATACACCTGCTAGATTGCCGCTAACTGTAATTTCTTGAGGAGTTACTGTTAAATCTTTGTAATCATCTTTAGCTACAGCTGATACTGTATATGTACCGGCTTTAACACCTGTAAATGTTACAGCTGTATCTTCGATTGTACCTGTAATTGTATTTTCAGCTTCTGCTTTATCCGTAAGAGTTACAGATTTAACACCTGCGTCTACAGTACCTGATACTGCATAAGTAGGAACAGGTGTAGCTGTTGGAGCCGGTGTATCTGTAGGAGCAACTGTTTCTGCCGGAGCTTCTGTCGGCTCAGCTGTCGGAGCAACTGTTTCTGCCGGAGCTTCTGTCGGCTCAGTTGTTGGAGCCGGTTTAGCTGTAGCTTGAGCGGCACCGTTCTTTATTGTATAAGCACTTGCAAGCGGTGTCATAGTCTTTAGACTATCCCAAACCATTATCTTATCATTTGTTGTGAATGCATCTAAATCTGTTGCAGGAACTGTATAAGCTGTACCTGCTGTTAGAGCAACATTAACAACTTTCTTAACTGACTCCAATGTATTATCAGTTCTGTATGATGCTTGAACAAGAACTGCATCTGTATCCTTATCTGATGTCAATGTAACTGTATTTGCCTTTTCATCAACGCTCATTGTAACCTTTGCAGGTATCGGAGCAGGTGTCGGAGCTGCTGTTTCAGTTGGAAGATACTTAGCATCAAGTGTATCTGTAATCTTATATGCAACTACATTATCAATCAAGGCTTTTGAATAAGCTGTACCACTGTCTGACTTTGTATTTTCAACTGCGAAGCTTGGAAGATGAGTTACTTGAGCTGATGTTGAACCGGAACCAACCTTAGTACCCTTAACTGCAGGGCTAAGTTTACCTTCACCATCTTTATATTTACCGTCAATAAATACTCTGTATGTACCTTCTGATACTGCAACAACTACAGTGTGCCAACCTTCTGTTACCTGAATACCGATTGGTGTATCACCGTTTGTATATCCGCTTGCATCTTCGGTTGTAATAACTGCAAGTATATCTCTTGCACAACCGTTACCATCAATATTTGTTGTGTTGTCAATCAAGAACAATCTCGGAAGACCACCTTCATCAGTACCCTTTGCGGCTGAAAGATATGTTGTAAATCCCATAATTGCAGTTTCGCCTGATGAAATTTCTTTTGTATCATCAAGAGTTACAACCGGTCCTCTACCATTTGTTGAGAATTGGTTTGCAGCAAGTTTTAGTGCATTATCGCCTGTAGCAACCTTTGCGATTGCGGCATATGTCTTTGTATCAGCACCTGTACTTCTTGAACCAACTTTAACTTTCATACCATCAACAACTGTTTTTGCATCTTGATCTTCTGTTTCGATTGATGCAACAGTTCCTACAGTAGCATTGTTAAAGTCAGCTGTATAAGCATCTGTTACTGATGCCGGGGCTGCAAGAGTTTGCGCTGAACCGGATACTGTTTCAGGTTCAGGAATTGGTGTGGCTGCTGCTACAACGCCTCTCAAACCATCTGTTGTAAGTGTTTCTGCCTCACCCGAATAAATTTTGATGTTATCAAGGCATACTTCACCAGGTCCTGTAACACTGTCATCACCACGACCGGCTGTTACATAAATAGTATCAAGTTTTGTTGCACTGTTGATATAATCAACACCATCAACTATTTTATTATTATTTACATCTATTACTGTTACTTTAGCTACATCACCTTTAACGTATGTCTGTACTCTAACCCACATATCATCAGCAATGCCTGTTACTGATGTATTATCAGCAGCCAATGTTTCTGTACCAGGGTCATTTACGATTGTACCGTCAAGTTGGTATCTTGCAGACAATGAAGATGCCACACCTGCTGTATATCCTTGACCTGTTTCAGTACTTGAATTACCGCCTGAGAACAATGCACCGTATGGGCCATAGTCTCTGGAGTCTTTAGCTGCATTTGACGAATCGATGAATGCAACTTGAGTATATCTTCCGTATCTACCCATACCATTTGACTTATGAAGTCTTGCATCGTATTCGATTGTGTAGCCGTCAGCACTTGTTAATTGTGCATCTGCAGGTAAAGTCAATGTTGCAGAATATGTACTGCTGCCATTAGCTTTAATTGAGAAATATTCACCCTTGTCATCACTCACTTGTGCAAGAGTTCCATTACCTGAAAAGCCTGTGATGTCACTTCCATCAAAGGTGTAAACAGGTGTTGCCGCGCTTGCTGTTACTGTCAAGCCTGCGAAAGCAGATGCTGACATAGCAGCGGCGCAAAGTAATGAAATTAGTTTTTTACTTTTCATTTCTTCTCTCCCTTTCTTTCCTTAACTTGTTTCCAAGTATTATTTAATTTAACAGGTACAGGATGTCGATTTAAGTAAATCTGCACAATCCTAACCCATCTATATGGTATATATTGTATCATATTTTTTTTATATGTGCAATATTATTAAGAAACTTTGAACAAAAATATTGCACAAAAAAGCACATCATTTTTTATATAAAATGCAAAATTCAAGTTGTACATTTTTTATTTTTGTAGATTATTTTTACCAAAAAAGACCGCTTTCGCGGTCTTTTTTGGATTGTTTAGTATTCCGTTTGCAATTCACTTGCAAAGTTTATTCTGTATATTGGTCTGCACTGAATATTTCTATATTATCCATTGATACAGAACCGCCTGATGATTTACCATACTTACAATATAGTCCCGATAATCCTGTTGCACTTGTATCAGCCATATCAACTTCACCGTCAAAATAAGTTTTACTTGAGTCAAGTGATTTTGCTACTACATTTACTTTGTGTGTTGTAAAATCACAAACTGCAACTACCGATACCCATTCATTATTCGGAATTGTAGTCGTTTGTCCGTTTGCTGTGATTGCACCGTCCTTTGTTTGCTTCAAATACAAAACATATCCGCCTGTACAACCATAATTTTTATTTCCATCATTATAAGTCATATTTCCCGAATGAACGGCAAATTCATTAGGATCAATATTTGCTTTTGTAAACTTAATATTCATTGCATATACAAGTCCATTATCAGATGTATATGTTTCTCCGAATGATTTTTCTCCGCCTCTTGAATTAGTATTTGCTCCAAATCTCAAATAATTGCCAAGACTTGAATTTTCATCATACTCAACCGTCATTGCACTTTGTTGATTTGCACTAACCCATCCGTTTGCTGCCAACGTTGATGTTGTTAATGTTTTGAATGTTTCATGATACAAATAATTGTATTTATCCGGTTCAGATACTGTAAACACCGCCGTAAACTTCGCAGTGTCATGTGCTCTTACAGTAATTTCACTTGTGAATGCAAAGTTTTCATTACTGCCGTCCTTACGCCAAGCCAAAAGTTCATAGCCTTCATTTGCAGTCGCAGTCAAAGTCACCATATCGTTCATATCTACTGTTTTTTCAGTAGTTCCTGCTTCTCCTATATATGCACTTCCCATTGTATTGTCGCTTGATTCTACTGTAATTGTCTTTTTAGGAAGAGCTTCTTGTTCAAGAGTTCCTACCTTCAAATCAGATATTTTAACATCAACTGCCGCTTTACTTGCCGATAGCAAGAAATAAGTAAGTTGTGTAGGTGAAACTGTACCAAATGTACTGTAATTACTAAATTCATATGTAACAGGGTCGAAACCGTCTATTTGAATAGTGCCTGTTCCGTTATCCATATCAAGAATATATCTTACAGTTGACCATTTACCCTTATTTATTGAGCCTACTTCTTTACCACCAGCCTTAATTGAGCCGTTACTTGCCACATTAAATAGTGTAATTGACTGTTTTCCACCCGGATTTCTATTATCTATACCGTCTGTCAAGCCGAAATTAAGATCTCCGCCCGAAACGTATGACAAATCCATTTCTATAAGGTATTTTCCGCTTGTGCCTATTACTGTTTCCGATGAATCGTCTGCCACATCAAATTTCTTTGAAGCATAGAATGAACCATCTGAACTGTTATCAGCTTTCTTACCTGTCGATGCAAACTCGGCATATCTTCTGTTTATTACATCATCTGCACTTTCTGCACCAAGTTTTCCGGTATTTACAGCACTTCCTGCCAAAGCCCAATTACCGTTTCCTGCCAAATCTTCATCACCGCTATAAGTTTTACCTTCGTAATTAAAGTTTTCCGATATAATCGAACTCTTTATTGTCATAGGTTCATATACGGCTGAATATGTATCCGGATTATCTGTATCAACTATCAATCCTTCATCTCCACCCGCATCTTTTGCTCTGTAAACTACTGCAGTGTATGTATCACCTTCACCAAGAACAAGACCGTCTGTTGAAGTTCTGAATTCCGTAATTGTTTGTGTTCCGTTTACAGTGTTGTCAACCTGTGCATTTGCATAGATTTTACCCTTTTCTGTTCCGTCGGAATTTTTAATGGTAATAACTACAATACCGTATGCACTCATATCCTTTTCAGATACCGAATGTTTCAAAACATCAACAGATTGTATTGTTCCGTCTTCTGCAAATACTACATTTTTTATAGTAGTAGGATATTTTGTAGGTAGCAACGAAACATATACATCAGGATATGCCTTGTTAGGTGCAGCACCTGCTTTTACAACAGTTTCAGAAACTTCATACGGTGTTGCGGTACTTCTCATACCTGTTACAAGAGGTTTTATTGAATTTGCTTCTACTTCTGTAATCGCCGACTGAGCCTTGTTAGTTTGAAGTTTTAGTGCTTCTTGCATAAATAAGTATGCACCGTTATCGGCACCAGCGTCATTAGGGTGAGTACCGTCAATTCCGCCGCCTCGTACTCCACGGAAATAGTAGTCAACTGCATTTTTCTCATAAACTTCAGAACCGCGTATTTCCTTTACCTTTGCTCCGGCAGCTTTCATCCAATCAAGCCAAGGTTGATTTAGGTCAATAAATACTACATCCTTTGCTCCGGCTGCAGTAATACCCTTAGCAATAACCGTGTCTGCATACTCATAACCCGCATCTAATCCGTCTGACACTGCCTTAGCAACAAATTTATCTGCTTCTGTTTTTCCGCCTGTTATAAGCACTTCTGTATAATATTTTGCAGCTTTACTGAATCCGTTAAGTGTTGATTTCCATGTATTTGTTTCTGCATCAAATTGGTCTGTGTTATGACGGTCAATAGGTCCTACATAAATCGTTGTTGCTCCTACAGAATGAGCCTTTTCATAATACTTCGGTATTGCTTTTAAATATCCCAAAGGTCCGTCGTCCTTATGGTTATGTCCGTATTGAACATATACAAAATCGCCCTTACCGATGTTTGCATTTGCCATATTCCAGTGTGCAGAATCAGTTGCATTTATACCTCCGTCACCTTGATTGGATATAGCAACTCCTGTCGGCAAATATTTCGATAAGAATGTACCTGTTCCGCCATAGTTTTGTAGCGGGAAGAACGGTTGTAATGCAGCATAATCACAGCCAGTTGAATCTGTGTACATCCAAACAGTCGGGCACGCTTCAACTTCTTCCACTTCTATAGCCGAAATTGCAACATTTTCACCAACTGCTACTACGTTTAGCATATTATCATTATATGTAAAGTCTTTTACTCCGTCACGTCCTTTTATGTATACGTTTTGAAGTGTTGCAGTAAATTCAACTTCCTTTGTTTCTCCTGCTGCAATTTTTTCTTCTGTTATAATAGGATGACGTCTTTCAGAAAATACAGTTGCAACAGCGTCTTTTGTCTGATTTAATCCCGTAACATAAACTTTTACTTTATAATAATGGTCATTTTCCGCATCCATACTGAAACGAATAGGATAATCACCTTCTATTGCAGGCTCGCCTTTTATCGGAGCACCGCCAACAGCACCCAAGAAATCGTCTGTTGCAGATGTAACCGTATTCTTTTTACCCGAATTTACAACAACAACCTGTCCTTCTTGAGTATCTATACCATCGATATGAGTTCCTACTTCATATGCCTTTTCATCAGTTCCTAACAAACCAAACTTTTTACCGTCAGATGTCTTTGTGGTGTTTGTTGAATATGCGGTATCTTTTGTTACCGAATAATATCCTGTAGCCACATTATCGCTGTCGCCAAAGTCAAACTTCCACATTTTTCTCGGAACATTTACAGGCTCGATAAGCAACGGACGCATATTTTGCAAACTGTCCCAAAGCATTATTCTTGCACCTGAAGGTACGTTTATTTTACTTCCGTCAGACACCTGCTGACAATCAAGTTTTTGCAATGTACCATTATCAGAATCGTAAGATGCAATAATCGCATATGCATTACTCGATGAATGAATTGTTGCAGTATTACCGTCAAGCGTTACTGCATAGTTTCCGCCTGTGGTATCGTCTGCACTTGCCGTCATAGGCAATACGATACTTCCCGCAATCATTGCCGTTGACAATGCCGCACAAAGCAATTTTTTTAGATTGTTTTTCATAAAACCTTCTCCTTTTTTATAAATTTCCTCTCTCAAATTTGCCGTTATAAATTATATTATCATATTCTCTCAAAAAAGAAAAGCAGATTAATAAAAAAAGTAGTTTTTTTATTAAATCTGCTCTGTTTTTTTACTTTTTCTTTCTAAGCATTGCACCCTCGCAAACAGGCTGTGCCGTTTTAAATTTAACTATCTGCTCTGCGTGATTTGCAACTTCGATTTCATTACCGTTTTCGTCGCACATACTGTCAACCGTCTGTACAAAAAACGGTTTCATAGGCTGAATTATCTCTATTTCGTCACCCTTAAAGAAACGGTTTCTCTGTGTAATCGTTGCAATGCCGTTTTCCGCGTCATACGACTTGACTATACCGATAAGGTCGTAATCTCTGATATACGAACTTGATGTGTAAACCTGTGAATTTTCATCCGGCTTGCCGAAATAAAAACCTGTTGTATACGGTCTGTGACTGACCTTGCAAAGTTCTTCGTATTCCGCCTCATTAAACACATAATTTTCGGGATCGGCACAATATCTGTCAATCTCGCGTCTGTACGCCCCGACAACCGTTGCAACATAATAAGAAGTTTTTACTCTGCCCTCGATTTTAAGGCTCGCAATACCGCTTTGCACAAGCTCAGGTATATGACGGATTGTACACAGGTCCTTTGAATTAAATATAAACGTACCTCTTTCGTTTTCAAACACGTCCATATATTCACCCGGTCTTGTTTCCTCGACAAGTTTGTAATTCCATCTGCACGGATGTGCGCAAGCACCCATGTTTGAGTCACGTCCTGTCATATAGTTTGACAAAAGACATCTGCCCGAATACGATATACACATAGCGCCGTGTATAAATGCTTCAAGCTCCAAATCTTCAGGAATTTTCTTTTGAAATTCCGCAATTTCTTTAAACGACATTTCTCTTGCAAGCACGACACGCGTTGCACCCATCTTGTACCACTTTATTGCCGAGCGATAATTAATGTTATTCGCCTGTGTACTTACATGAATAGGTATTTCCGGTGCAAGTTCCTGCATCATATCAAACAAGCCCAAATCAGCCACAAGCACTGCGTCAAAGCCGTAATTCTTTATATCTTTGACAAACTCCTCAAATTCTTCAATATCATCATTATGCGGAAGAATATTTGCGGTAAGGTACACTTTTTTGCCTCTGTCGTGAGCGTACTTTATACCCTCCTGCATATCTTCCTTTGAAAAATTTTCCGCCGCAACGCGCAGCGAAAACATTTCACCGCCGATATACACCGCGTCCGCACCGTAATCTATCGCTGTTTTCAATTTCTCCAAGCTGCCGCCGGGAGCTAAAAGTTCTGGTTTCTTCATAATATATTCCTACCCTTTATTATTTCTTTACCGATATTGTAACACCGTCACCAAGCGGTAAAAGCGATGTTTCAAGCTCCTTATGCTCCATAAGCATATCAATATATTTTCTAAGACGTTTTACAATCGTGATTTTTCTTCTCACAACGTGGTTATCGTCCGCTGTCATTCCCTTGTAAAGCACATTGTCGGAAATAAGCACACCGCCTTTTTTCAGCAATCGCACGCACTCGTCAAGCATATAAATATAATGCGCTTTCGGACCGTCAAGGAATATCATATCAAAAACTTCATCATCGTCAATATACGAAAGATAATCCTTTGCATCTGCCTCAATAACCGATATTTTTTCCGCATATCCCGAAGTTTTAATATTCTCCCTTGCAATACGCACCATATCTTCGTTACATTCAAGTGTTGCTATTTCGCAGTCATCATCTGTAGCCTGTGCCATTAATATAGAAGAATACCCAATCGCACAACCTACTTCAAGTATTTTTTTCGGTTTAACTGTTCTGCACATCACCGACAAAAACCTTGCCGTTTCAGGCTCTACTATCGGAACACTGTTTTCTTCCGCATATTTTTCAAGCAAGTGCATAAATTCATCATTATGCACTGTTTTCGCACGCAAATATTCCGTTATATACGGCGGAACAATCGCGTCTTTATCATATTCTATCATTTATCAAACCTCTTTATTGTTTTAAACTGTCTTGATTTTCAATCGCACTGTCATCGACCGAAATATTTTGTTCGGTACTCTGCATTGCCGCAAGGTGTTCTTCATATGTCTTTGAGAAGATATGTGAGCCGTCCTTGCCAAGTACAAAGTAATACGCATCGGTTGCCTCCGGATAAAGCGCCGCCTCTATACATTCCGTTCCCGGATTGCATATAGGACCTATCGGAAATCCCGCATACATATATGTGTTATACGGTGAATCTATCTGCGTGTCGGCAATCGAAAGTACAGGCTTTCTTTCACCTAAAATATACTGTACCGTCGCACACGACTGAAACTTCATACCCGAGTTTCTTCTATTATAAAATACTCCCGCAACTTTTGCTCTTTCCGTTCCGCTGTCCGTTTCACGTTCAACGATTGACGCCATAGTTATAACTTCATCAACCGTCAATCCAAGCTCTGTCGCACGTTCATAATACTCCGGTTTAAACTGATTGTCAAATGCCGCAAGCATTAGGTCGATAATATCGTGTGCCGACATTCCGTTCGGAATTTCATACGTTGCAGGGAACAAATATCCCTCCATACGTCCGTCACGTTCAGGCAAGTTTTTCAAGAACGCATAATCATAATCGTCGGGATTTAAAGCCGCATAAAAGTCCTGCCAGCTTACAATACCTGCCTCATCAAGTTTCTGTGCTATCTGTTTGATTTCATAGCCCTCCGGTATTGTAATTTTCGCAGCCTCACGGCTCGGCGTTATTATAAGATTAAGTATGTCACTGTAACTCATTCCGTCATCAATCGTTGCCGCACCCGGCTGAAAATTACCGTCATATCCGCCGAGCTTTGACTGCACCTTAAACAAAAGCGGATACTTTATTATGCCGTTGTCCTTTAACAGTTTTGCAACAGATGACGTACCGTCACCTTCTGCAACCTCTATTCTCTTACTTCCTTCTTCTATTGAAACACCAAGGCTGTCGCTTAATAGTATGCCCGTTCCCGCAAGACCCAAAACAACTATAACAGCTATGATTATCACAGGCACTTTCCATTTGCCGTAACCTGTTTCATGTACCTTTACTGCCATAAAAGTGTCCTCCTTATTAATACATATTACTGCTATTCTATAACAAAATACACTTTTCGTCAAGTTTTGCGTTTTTTTTGTCAATTTATACGATAACTTTTCTTTAATTTTTACATATTCATAATTGAAAATTTTGAGAAAGTATTATATAATATTAATATGAGATTATTTTTAAGGAGGAGTTATCAATGGGATACAAGGAAACCTACAACCGTTGGCTTACAAGCGACGTGGTTGATGATGACACAAAAGCAGAGCTTAAATCTATTGAAAACAACGAAAAAGAAATAGAAGAAAGATTTTATCGTGAACTTGAATTCGGTACAGCCGGTATGAGAGGTATTATCGGAGCGGGTACGAACAGAATCAATATATATAACGTAAGACGTGCAAGTCAAGGTGTTGCGAAATACGTTCTTTCAAACGGTGAGGACGCCGCCAAAGCAGGTGTTCTTATCGGTTACGATACACGTAATTTTTCACGCACATTTGCCGAAGAAACAGCTAAGGTTCTTACTTGTGCAGGTGTAAAGACTTATCTTTTCCCTATCGTTCATTCAGTTCCGGAAGTTTCATTCGGTATTCGCGAACTTGGCTGCAGTGCCGGCGTTATGATTACCGCCAGCCACAACCCTAAAGAATACAACGGTTACAAGGTATACGGCCCTGACGGCGGACAACTTCCTCCGGACGCGGCTGACGTTGTTGTTGCCGCAATCGACAGCTACGATATATTTGACGATGTTAAATTTATTTCGCTTGACGAGGCAAAAGAAAAAGGCTTGCTTGAAATCGTGAGCAGTGACCTTGACGAAAAATTCCTTGATGTTGTTCAAACACAGCAGCAAAATCCCGAGGCAGTAGCAGAAGTTGCAGATACATTCAAGCTTATCTACACACCTTTCCACGGCACAGGCTCAAGACCTATCAAAGCAATACTTAACCGTATGGGCTTTAAAAATGTGCTTGTCGTTAAGGAACAGGATACAGAGGACGGTAATTTCCCAACTGTTAAGTCACCTAATCCGGAGGACAAGGAAGGTTTTGAAATCGCTATAAAAATGGCAAAGGAAAATGACGTTGACGTTATCATCGGTACAGACCCCGACTGTGACAGAGTCGGTATAGTTGTTCGTGACGCCGACGGCATATACAGAACACTTACAGGCAACCAAACAGGTGCTTTGCTTGTTGAATACATACTTTCATCAAAGAAAGCCAAAGGCACTCTGCCTGAAAACGGCGTTGTTATCAAGACAATCGTTACAACAGAGCTTGCCGCCGCAATCGCTCATTCATACGGTATCGAAATTATGAACGTGCTTACAGGCTTTAAGTACATAGGCGAAAAAATGACAGAGTTTGCCAAGACAGGCGACCATACATATCTTATAGGCTTTGAAGAAAGCTACGGTTATCTTGTAGGTACTCACGCACGCGACAAAGACGGCGTTGTTGCGACAATGCTTATCGCAGAAATGGCTGCTTACTACAAAACAAAGGGTAAGTCACTTTACGAAGCACTTATGGATATATACAAGAAGTACGGATATTATTCAGAAAAGACAGTTTCATTTGTAATGCCGGGTAAAGACGGTATGGAAAAGATGTCACAGTTACTTACAGACCTACGTCAAACACCGCCGACAAAAGTTGCAGGTATGGACGTTGTACTTTACACCGACTATCAGTCACAAACAATTAAAGATACAAAGGGCAATGTTTCACCTCTTAAAGGTTTGCCTAAGTCAAACGTATTGAAGTACAACCTTTCAGACGAAAAGACTTACTTTATCGTAAGACCGTCGGGAACAGAGCCGAAAATCAAGTTGTATCTCGGCACATTCGCAGAAAGCTTTGAAACAGCCGAAAAGACTATCGAAAAAGTTCTTGAAGATTGCAAAAAACAACTTGGACTATAAACCAAAATGCCTTTCTCAAAGAGAAAGGCATTTCAGATTGTAGACAAAACCGTTATGGTTTTGTCTACTTTGTTCTTGGGTGTTTGAGGTTCAACCTCAATTTATAATCATTTCTGGCGACCTGTGCGACAGAAATGGCTTAAAATCTAAAGTTTCGACT
>OJNL01001054.1_pt1 | contig 17036 bp, 14 predicted proteins | sample 1597581 | NCBI WGS metagenome assembly OJNL01 (sample SAMEA2452133, study PRJEB22498) | human gut metagenome | biome: human feces; feature: human gut; material: feces | place: Australia | collected 2012
TATCCACGAAAACCGGGGTTGCCTCCAAATAAGCAATCGGATTCGCTGATGCCGCAAAAGTAAATGACTGGCAAATCACCTCGTCTCCCGGCTGTATCCCTAGCAATATCAACCCCAAATGCAATGCCGCAGTCCCTGCGCTCAATGCCACCACCCGCAGCCCTTCATTTTCTATTTGCTCTCCTTTATTTCCAATTAAAAAATCCCGTAAAGATTGCTCAAAAGCATTAACATTGGGTCCCAGTGGAACCACCCAATTCGTGTCAAATGCCTCTTGTATAAATCCTTGCTCCCGCCCACTCATATGAGCAAGAGAAAGCCATATCCTTTCTAACATAATATCAACAATTATTTATTATGATACACTCCCTACAGAAATCTTCATTTTTTGCATCGGCAAATAAACTTTCTGCATTGAACAATATCCTATCCAATCAATCTTTTATTTTATAGTACAAATTCTTCATTTTTGATTTCTAACTTGAGATATTATAGATAACTTTGCAAACTCATACGAACGGAATATTGTTTGAAGAATCAAACGGATATCGCCAAAAAACGTGTGATTATAATAGTAATCAAGATTAATTTTCACTTTATCCGGAAATATAATTTCATCATTATACCTTACCGGATCTACAACGTAAGCTAATATTGTTTCTTCGTTAGCATACTTTAACTGTTATTCCTGGACGAAGTTTTAAAATCAATCGTTCTTCACCTCTCAAATGATCCGCATATCCTGGCACATCAGGACGAGGACCAACAAAACTCATATTGCCAACCAATACATTCCATAATTCGGGCAACTCATCCAACTTATACTTGCGCAACACAGCTCCCAAAGGCGTGATACGACTTTCCCCCGCCACAGAAATTGATGAACCTCCATGCTCCATTGCCATCGTTCGAAATTTATACATTGTAAACAATTTACCATCTTTTCCAACTCGTTTCTGCTTAAAAATCACAGGACCTTCTGGCATCTTTATTTTAATAAGCATACTCACAATCAAGAAAATCGGACTACACACCAATAAACCAAACAATGCCATCCCTCGGTCAAAGAAACATTTGACAAACATAATTTATGGTTTTAACAAAACTAACAATTAAGTGATAAGATATTTTTCATCAGCATATTTACCATTCTTGCGATACCCCTTAAAGGGATACATATCACTCCACTCAGAACTATGTTGATAATACTTAATCTCTTCTAATGACGGGCTTTGCATAAAATTTCCCCAACGATCTCTCAAATAGGCTTCAACTTCTCCTGGAACACACAACTGTATTTGCTCAAAATTCACGCGCCTCATCTTTTCAAAATATGCTCGACAATATAACGCATTTTTCATCCATGCTCGCCCAAGAAAATGACACAAATATTGCGAGGGCTGTTTTTCATATTTATAAATTTGCTGCAAAGCGAAATCAACTAGAAAACGTTTAGGAAATAAATTCAATATTTTCAACATTATACATACTGCCCGCCCTCGACGTTTATACCCTCTTGTTGCCAAACTTTTAAACACGAGATATTTCGCCCAGAAGTATTGATTATATCGACTAATCACATTATCCGGACACGTATGCAAAATAAAAATATCAACATATACTCCTTTATGAATATCATATTTTTCAAGATCAGGTTCTATATATGTCGAATAATTCAATCGCAGTTTTGCGAAAGACGCCAACCCCACACGATTACCCCATTCTTGCAAGTAATACATCTCATGATCACCCTCTTTCGAGAACAATTCTCTAAAACGTTTGTAATCATTTGGACGCATGAAGATATCCAAATCATCATCCCAAGGTATAAAGCCCTTATGTCTAACAGCCCCTAACGCACTTCCTCCCATTAAGTAATAAGAAATCCCATACCTCGAACAAAATTCATCAATATATTGCGCAATATTCAGAATACAATTCTGTAATCGCAAGAATCCCCATGTATCTTCATGGGAAGACATTAAATTTTTCATATTTTTATAATTTATAAATGTCCCCTTTCACACCCATAGCATGCATAAAAACAATTTACAAATATTTCTTTTGTTATAAGGAATCATCTCTCTCTCAAAATTTTTTCTCGTAAAATAGTAGATGAAGTCCCTTGTGTGTACGGAAAATACACAACTTCAACTCCATGCTCGTTGAGATATCTCTCCACATCCACAAAAAGCGGTTTCCCTTTCCAATCATCACCCACAAACATTACATCAAACCCTATGCGATGAAATGCTGCAATCTTGTCTCGATCCTCTTGAGAAACCACTTCATCTACATAACGGCAGGCTGCAACGATTGCAAAACGTTCTTCAAAAGGAATTACTGGAACCTTTTGTTTGTACGATCGCACCAACTCATCCGTACTCACGCCGACAATCAATTTACTACATTGTTCCTTAGCTCGCCGCAATATATTGAGATGTCCAATATGAAACATATCGAACACTCCAGTCGTATATCCGACATTATACTTTTTACCATTCATAAACCTTTAATAATATACATTAGAAAAAGTGATTCGAAACGCTGACACTCCTTTTCATTTATATTTTTATAATTCATATTGATTATCCCTCAAAAAATAGAATACCTGATTACTGGATTTTGGTTCTAAAGAAATTTCTAAAAATAATTCCTCTCAAATTATTAGGCATAAGCAACTGAATAACAAAACGAATCCCAACATTATATCCAAAATGCCATAAAGATATTAGCCTTTCTTTTCTCATATATTTTTGCAAGGCCATTTCACTTTTAAAATATCTCCAGCCAGCCCGACGAGCATACATATCTTTCCCAACTCGAACATTGACTAACACATCAGATAGATTGTAAAATTTACAATTAGCTAATATCATTCGAATCCACAAATAATAATCTTCATTCCAAAACCAATCTTGATAATTACCAACTTTCAATATTTCTGACCTCTTAAACATCACTGTCATATGATTTAAGCCACAACGAGATTTCATATATTTCTTTATTTCTTCATCCGACTTAGGACATTGTCGCTTAGCAACAATATTTGTTGGTTCGTCAATAAATTCTGTAATAGCACCTCCTACGATAGACAAATTTTCATCTGCTTTAAAACAATTTATTTGTTTTTCAAAACGATCAGACAAAGCAATATCGTCACTATCCATACGTGCAATTAGTTCACATGACGCAGCTTCGACCCCTATTTTCATTGCAATGCCTAAACCTTGATTTTCTTGTAAACGAATAACTTTCAATTTAAAATGTTCCAAAGCGTCCTGTATTATTTTCTCTAACTTGCTTGAAATTGGCCCATCTATAACCAGAACAATCTCATTTGGTGGAACTGTTTGATTAATAATACTTTTTAAAGCCAAATCTAAATATTCTGGTTTATCATTTCGATAAACAGATGTACATACAGAAAAATCCATTACTTATATTTTTTTAGCACAAAGAAGAATAGTTTGTCTGAAAATTTTCGAACAAATATCAACAACAATACAAACATTGAGTATTTATTCATTTTCAATAAACTTATTTTATTCAAATACTGAAAGTATTTATCAAAAACATTTTCAATATTTTTATCCTTTTGTCCAAAATGTAAATACTTTTTTAGCACTAATATTATTGTTAATTGCAATTGAAGTAGTGCAGCCTTTGCTTCAAGAGAATTTGAAGCGAACATATTCAACACTCTTTCCATTGCCACTATTGAAGTCATACGTTTCATTGTAAATTTAGCTACATTCATTGCAGAAGTAGATCGAAATTTATAATGGAATAAGATATTAGGCACAATTGCCAATGACGTTGAACATCGTAAACACTTTACAATAAATTCTCTATCTTCAGAATAATATATATCCTCATCAAAAACAACATGATTACGTAATAACATACTTCTTTTCAAAAGTAAAGAAGATATATGAATGTACATTTTCCCCAATAAATAATCTAATATGTAATTTTTAGAGTAATAAACTTTATAACTTCTTTTTGACAAATCCTTATTTTCTTTATCAAAACCATACATGATAATATCCCTATTTTGGTACAAATAACTTGTTACCTTTTCAAAAAACGAATTATCCATAGTATCATCCCCATCAAGAAAACAGACATATTCTTGAGTAGCAAAATGTAAACCTAAATTACGAGCAGAAGAAACGCCTCCATTCGTCTTATTCACTACCTTTACATTAGAATGCCCAAATGAAATCTTCTGAAGAACTTCTAAAGTCGCATCTGAAGAACCATCATTAACCAATATAATCTCACAAAACAAATCAGTTTCTCGTGTAATAGAAACAACGGTTTCTTCTATTGTTTCTTGCACATTGAAACATGGAATAATAAAACTAATCATACCTATGATAATATCTAAAACATAATTTGATGTCCTAATTAACCCTCACGCATCAATTAACAAGTATGTACCCTAAAACATTTTTCTTTAAACGAAATTCTATCTGTCGTTTTTTCCGTATAGGCAATATAAAATGTTATCATAGCAAGATACCCTCCAAAAACATCAGAAGAAAAAAGTAATATAAATAATACAAGTAACATATTCTTAGCTGTATCCGTATTTTTAGAATACATCTTGTAGAAAGTAAATAATATCATTATTAGACCCAAAACTCCTGTTGACAATAACATATATTGCAGAGAATTCACATAAGTTGGCAAAGATGACGTTACATCTAAATAAGCTGTTTCCGGATGCATTTTCACATAACATCCGATACTTCCCCAACCATAGCCTAATAACTTATGCAACCAATCATATTCATCAAAAAGGATGTATCCTCTTAACACTCGAATAAAGCTAGAATTTCCATTTATACTTCCAGGAGATCCTTCAAAAGAAATTTCAGAAAAACGAATTAAAACTTTACCGATAACCTCATTTAAATAAATAAACAAACACACTCCCACCAATAAAAATGAAAATATAAATAGAATTCTTCGTTTCAAAGAAACTATATTACGTAGATAAAATATAAAATAATACAAACCAATAATAACAACAATGGCAAAACCATTAGCAGATTGACTCAATAACATAGAAATACTATACATTAAAATACGTAATTTTGCTTTCTTCTCTTGATACAAAAGCAAAATTGTTGGAATACAAAGAAATTGTGCATAGTGAGATGGTTCACAAAACAAAGAAGAAAAACGAATACTTTCCAACTGATGTTGTATAAAAAAAGTTGTATCAACTTCATTAGATAGAGGTAATAACGGAATTATTCCTGATAAATGAATCCCCAGCAAAGATCCAACATATTGAACAAAAAAGAATAAAACAACCACATCTGATATTCGTAAAAGATAATAATCAAAGAAGTGTCTCCGAACAAAATGAAAAGATAGAAATAACAAAATATAATATAGACATTTTCCTGCTAATTCATACAATACGCTATAAACATCTAACCACGAATAAATTCCTATTGATACAATTGTAATTAAAAATCCATAACAAGCATATAGATATAAAGGTTTATATATTTGAGGTATAGTAAATAATATACCTTTCTGAGTCATAATTAGGATTGCAGTAATTAATAGACAAAAATCTCCTAAAGAAACTCCTTGAATTCCTGATGCATAAATTCCTAACAAAGGAAATAGCGCAAAAAAAAGAGAGAATAATTTAAAACTATTAATCCTAAACTCTCTACTCATATTTTCCTAAAGCCTTACTCTTATTCGCTATATAGAATTGATTTACAAAATCTACAGCATCAGATAAACTTTTTATATCATATCTAATTGTATCTTTAGTAATTCTCATTCTTGTTTTAAAAAAATTCAATATATAATTACGTCCACGTTTTTTTAATATACGCAAACAATAATATAACAACGAAATCATATCTTTTTTTAAGGAAATATAAGGAAGTATCAATTTCCAAAAATGGCGATTATATGAAACAAAAGCAGCATAAGAAGCTATGTAATTAAACATTAAAAAATATTTCTCTGCTTTTATGCCACATGCTCTTAATGCCTTCAGCGTAGATTCAGCATAAATTGTTTCAGCAGTCCAGTATTTTACAATTTTAGATTCCCATAATACTGCAGTCTTCTTAGGCAGATGTGTCATATTTTCAATTTGACCTATATGAGCACCTCGAGTTCCCATTCCACCTGTACTTTTATAACAAAAGCCATCAATAATAATTGGAATATTTACAACAACATGTTTACCTAAATTCATACATAAAGCTACTGCATTTGCCATATCTGGACTTGGACCGGGAAAATAACATCCTGTTTGACTTCTTACTTTCTCAAGAATTGTTCGAGCAACTACACCATGGTACACTCGAGGTAATCTCCGTATTTGAAATGCTCCTTCTTGTAAACAACCTTGCAATTCTTTTTTAGGATCAATCGTAAGCATTGAATACTTTTTATGAGGTATTGTCAAATCTGGGAATCGATGATGTTTATATTGCAAATCTGGCCAATTGTAACGAACTAAATTCCCTAAACATGAATCTATCGAATTTATTTTCATCCAATTAACCACATCTACAATAGCATCTGTAACACTATCATCATCACCAATCATACAAACATATTCTCCCGTAGCATGACTAATACCTAAATTACAATTATCAACAACAGAAAGAACTTCACGTGTATGATAATACATTATTTGATCTAACTTTTCCTGTTCCAAAAACATTAAAAACTCAGTATTATCTTTTGTATTATCTTGAACTACAATTTCAATATTAGCATATTTCTTTTTTAATTCAAGAAGAGTTAGCACACATACTTTTATATAAACATACCGATCCTTTGTTGGTATTACAATACTTAAAAGAGGCTTATCCAACATATCTTTCAAAATTTATCATATAAATATTTCAATAAATCTATTTCAAAGTGTTTTTTCGAGATATACAAAGAAAAAGTACAAGAAACAATCACCAATCCTCCTCCTAATATGTATTTCAATATCACATTATCAAACATACAAACAAATGTTGCTATAATAGCCAAACCGAAAACAACTAAAGCGATCTTAATAAACAGCCAATTAAAACAAATCTTGTACAGCTGATAAACACTAATCGTCATAATCGAGAAATGGAGTACACCCATTATTGTCATAGCTCCCCCCATTCCTAATACACCATAATACTTATAAAATACAAGGCTTATTACCAATTGCAAAAATCTATAAACAATTGATATTATTGTAAATAATCTCATTTTAAATTTAGCTACTAGTATCATATCGACTTGATTGGAGCAAATAGTTATCAATGTACCCCAAATTGCGACTCGAATAAAATTTACCGTTAGAAAAAATTCTTCAGAATACAATACTCGAATAAAAAATGGTAATAAAAAAAGAAATAACACAACAAGCGGACAACAAAGTACTAAACTAACAGTTGCTTGTTTATTTAATTCATTTTGCAATAATATATTATTATCACTAATTGATGCTATTCTAGGATAATAATCTGTTGTTAGTGCTGTAATTATAACACCAAAATAACCATTTAAAATCATAATCCCAGCATTATAAAATCCAACATCTTGTAAACCGCCATATGCCCTCATATAAGCTGATATAACAAGAGCTACTATATTAGATAGGAATGATGCAAAGACCAATGCTATTCCCATTTTTATCATTGGTGAAGCATTTCCTAAGATTTCATGTACAGATAATACGATCCGGTTATAATTGATTTTTTTTACATAAAAACTAGAAAATAACAAAGGAATAAATGCACAAATAAATAAAGATGGTACAATTCCTTGTAAATCATAAATATAATACATTGGAACACTTGTAACAAGCCCCATAAAGGCCCCCCAAACATTCGCTTTGGCAAGGTATTTCAATTGCCTCATACCGATTAAAATAGCAAGTTGTCCATCTGTTACAATCTTTATTGCGACAACAACAGCAAGACACATAAAAACAAACGTATGTCCTTTACTTCCCATAACCCACCGACTCAACCATGGAGATAAAATGATAGTTATTATTATACCCAATAAGCCTGAGAACATGACTATTCTTTTAGTCACAGATATTATTCTAGAAAAAGATTCTTTATCACCATTACTATTTGCAGCAGAAATATCTCTTACTGCACTTTGTGAAATACCCAATCCCGCCCCAGATTTAAGAAGATCAATTGTATTATTATAAATACCTATTGTTCCCATACCCTCTGCTCCAAGTAAAACTGATACAATTTTATTAGTAATTACTTTAACTAGAATATTAAATATCTGTACAAAACCAAGAAGGAATGTTGTTTTAAAGATATTCTTATACGATTGAGACATTATAACAAATATACTACCCTATAATTAAAATCTCTTTTTCCACTCTTTAGCCGGAATTCCCACCACTATCGAACCTTGTAAAACATCCTTTGTCACAAGAGACATACACCCGACAAAACCACCATCATGAATTACCTTTTTGTTCATCACAACGGCATTAGGAGCTAACCATACATTATTCTCCAAAACAGAAGATCCCATTAACAAACAACAAGCTGTAATAATATTATTTTCTCCTATTACTAAATTATGTGCAACATACACATGATTATCTATTTTTGTATTTTTACCTATAATTGTTTCTCCCTCAAACAATGCATTCCCCACTGTTACATTATCCCCAATAGAAACGTTCACACAAAGATGTGTTCCTCCTACATGAGTTGCCACATGTGTATCACCATTAATAAAACGAATACATTGAAAACCTTCACTCCCAATTACAGAACAACACCCTATTCTCACATCATTCTCTATAATTGCACGACTTCTTACTACTGAATTAGGACCAATAATCACATTATCACCAATAATCACATTATTCTCTAATACTACCGATGGATGTATTTTACAATTGTGTCCTACTTTAGGAGGATTCTCCTCATATTGGTATAATCCATATACACATAATATTTCATGTAACTTATAAAATTCCTCTTCTGGATTATTTACAATAAACAAAGCAATATCACGAGGAATATCTTCCCTTACTCTCTTTGCTAATTCTTCTGTCAAAAATAGAGTTTTTATAGCACTATTATTTTTGACCGTATCAATAAAACTCTCTGAAGTAATATATGAAACAACCGAAGAATAAACAGTTTTCCGATTACACAAATTCAGACCATTTATTACGATATCTTCTCCAACAAAAGGTACTCCTATTAATTGTGCTATTTCATTTAACCAAATTTCTCTATATTGCATGATTTTTCGATTTATCAAACCACCATCCGCAGGGAATAGCCACAAATTTTTTCATAAAATCATTCACTCCCGGTTGCTCCATTGTATCTCCAAATACAGAATAGCAGTTATTATTTAAATGTACTCCTGAAGCGTAATAACCTCGTTGTCGGAAGTCAAGAATCACCTTAATTTTATAATCACACAAAAAACCGTACACCCAATAATTAGGTCTTATTATTTCTTTTTGATTCAACCTATAAAATTTCGGATACAATCGTTTTATATTCTCATCCCACTCTTCCGCATTTACCTGTTGTTTATTCAATAACATCACAACATCTTTCATTTGACAACAACCGATATAGCTATTCATATCGCTCATTGTCGCCCCATAACCAGGAAGAGAAATATCACATTCGGATGAAATCTCGTTATATCTATCTCGAAAAATATCTCTTCGAATTCCAAAATCACGAGTTAATAACGCTTTCTTATAAAGGTCTGAATCTTTAAACACAATCGCCCCTCCATCTATTGTATTGGGTAAACGAACTGTTTGAAAAGAAAAAATAGTCACATCCGTTCCCAAATTACCAGTATAATTCCCTTTATATTTACTACCAAAAGCCTCCACGCAATCATCTAGCACGGGAATACCATACTCTCTCCCAATCATATTAATTTCATCGACATACCCTACATAACCACAAAAATGATTGTGGAAAATCAAACGAGTTTTGTCTGTTATTTTCTGACGCACACTATCCGGATTCAAGGTTCCCGTTAACGGGACAATATCTGCCCACACGATTTTCAGTCCAAATGTTTGTAAAGGTTGATTCGAAGCCAAACAACTCATTGGAGAGGTTATCACTTCATCTCCCGGATGTAATCCCAATGTAGTTAGAGCCACTTGAATTGCAGAAGTGTAACTATTCGTGGTTAACAGATTCTCTATTCCTATAAAATCCCGTAACTTATTCTCGAATAATTTTCCCCATTTCCCATAAGATAATGCTCCAGAATGAAGAATTGTCTCCAATTCTGGCAAATCTTTTGGCATGTAAGGTTTATAAAGTGGTATCATTACCAACCTTTTTTTATTGTTTCCACGATTCTCTCTCTTTCTTCGTCTCCGACCCACCATCCACAAGGGATATGAACAAATTCCTTGTACCATTTGTCCATGTTAGGTAAACTTCTTTTGGATTTTTGAAATATACTATGCGTATCACTACGATGATGTAAAGGAGAAACCGAGATTCCATTAGCTTCCATCATTTTAATAAAATTTTCTCGATCCTTTACTTTCATCGTGTACAACCAGTAAGAGGCTTCCGTGTCGGGAGAATAACATACCAGCTGAACACCATCCACCTTCTCTAGTTCTTGATCATAATATTTCCCATTAACAATATAACGATTCATTACATTCCTCAGGTAAATCATTTGCACGTTCCCGATTGTTGCATTCACGTTATTCATGCTGTACTTGAAACCGACCTCCGTAATATCATTCTCCAAACGAGAATGTTTTTTATCCAACCCGAACCAACGTAATTTTCTAGCCCGATCAAATTCCTCTGAATTTCGTAAACACAGGAAACCACCATCCACCGTGGTCATGTGCTTGATTGCTTGTAAAGAGAATATCGTGTAAGGAGAATTACAACCTGTCATTTGTCCCTTATATTTACTCCCCAATGCGTGTGCCGCATCCTCAATAATGGGAATATTATATTTTTGTGAAATACGGTAAAACTCGTTCATATCACATACCATCCCGGCATAATGAACGAGTAGAATCGCTTTCGTTTTCTCGGAAATCATTTTTTCCACGTCGCAAGGATCAAGTAATCCATTGCGAGGATCCACATCTCCCCAAACAACTTTGCCTCCAACCATCGCGATTGAAGTATTCGTCGGCTCCGCAGTCATCGGGGTACTGATCACCTCGTCCCCAAAATTCACTCCAGCTAGGATAAGAGCCAAATGAAGTGCATCCGTACCGGAATGTAAAGCTAAACTCAAAGGATTTCCTATATACTCTCGAAATTTATCTTCAAATTGATACACGGCTTCCCCTTCGGCTATATAACCACTATAAAGAATCTTTTCCAGTTCTGCCATCAATACTTCTCTAGCGGGGATAAACGGTTTAACTAATGGTATCATGATTATTTCCTATAAGTTTTTAATTCCTCCCGCACATAATCAAGAGTTAATAATAGTTGTTTTAACTCCTCGATAGACAACCGGTGCGTGTTTTCCGAGTTATACTCGTCATGAATTAACTTAGGACCGTCCTTTTGGACATATTTCGTGTAATTCAAATCTCGAAAATCTGCCGGAACACGATAAAAACCATCTAACTCTATTGCCTTGGACATTTCCTCTTTTGTACACAACGTCTCGTACATTTTCTCGCTATGGCGAGCCCCTATTATTTTTATCTCGTTATCCGCCTGAAATAATTCCCGTACCGCTATTGCTAAATCACCAATTGTAGCAGCCGGAGCTTTTTGAACAAAAAGATCTCCCGGTTCCGCATGTGCGAAAGCATACAGAACTAAATTCACAGCATCATCCAAAGACATCATAAAACGAGTCATTTCCGGGATAGTCACAGTCATAGGTAGTCCTTCCTTTATCTGTTTAATAAATAAAGGTATTATTGAACCTCTAGAACACATAACATTACCATAACGTGTTGCACAGATAACACCCTCGTTATCTTGAACTCGCTGATCACGCGCTTTAGAAACAGCCAATTTTTCCATTAACGCCTTTGTCATCCCCATCGCGTTAATCGGATAGGCTGCTTTATCCGTACTTAACACGACCACCTTTTTCACGTTATTTCTTGCCGCCGCTTCCAAAACGTTTTCTGCACCATACAAATTTGTACATATAGCCTGCATGGGATAAAACTCACAAGAGGGGACCTGTTTTAATGCCGCTGCATGAAATACGTAATCCACCCCTCTCATCGCATTATTTATACTATCGAAATCCCGAACATTACCGATAATAAAATTTAACCTGTCATTCTTCAATTCAATTCGCATATCTTCCTGTTTCTTTTCATCACGAGAAAAAATACGAATTTCTTTCAAATCAGAATTTAGGAAATGTTTCAAAACGGCATTACCAAAAGAACCAGTCCCTCCAGTAATCATCAATATTTTATTTTTAAACATATTATAGTTATTTACAAGTAAATTACATCTCGTATATATAAACTTAAGAGATCTTCTATTTATTCACAGATCGAAGTAACTTTAAAAATCAACTAACATTTTTATTCTATTGCAATAAAGCGTCTTTATCATAATTCTCGAACATCCTCCCAGCTAACAATTGAAAAACATTTGTCAACAAGTAAACATCAACTTCTTGTCCTTTATTTATATACAAATTAATTATCTCATCCTCCACTTGAACATTACAAGTTATCAATTGTCCCCGTTCTCCCCGTTGATAATAATCCTGATTATCATTCACCACATTCTCATAAAATGATATCGCTTGCCAGATTTTACGAGAACATTTACCCGTTTTATATTCTTCCAACCACCCTTTTATCATATTTCCTGCCACACTCTTACTATCCTCATCCTCGGCAAAATAAAAACAATAACACAACATTCTACACATATTCGGAGTTCCACCACGCATAACTACAGTTTTCCCTTCTTCCGATGCCAATAAAGTATAAGCAATCTCCAAACCCAACTCGACAAATGGCATATCATCAATCGTCTGGTAAGCATCTAACAAATCTACCACATATCCCACACGTTCATCAAAGTCCAAAGACTCGTCTTGCACCAGCTTATTCAATTCTCTCGCAATCTCCTGTATCCGCAAATAATTATCCCACCACGTCCCATATTCTTCTTCCAACCAAGGATAAACCCGGACAATTGAACAAACAGACAAATATCCATGTAATAAACCGGACAGAGCCGAAGGCGGACACGAGTCCACACGAATCTTTCCCACCCGCTTGTACAAATCAATAAAAACATTCATGTCCATAACTACACAATTTTCTCCAAAAAAGATCCCGGAATATAAGAAGTTGCGATAGAGACAACCCCTTCCAATCGTACAATCACTCGTTTATGTCCTTTGATGCGAAGTAATTCACCTTCAAGCCCGGTTAAGGGCCCTTTGATCACTCGAACTCGATCACCATGTTTCAAGTTCTTATTCACCAATTCAATAGATTCCGGGGAAAAATCCAACAAAAACATGAAATCTTCCATTTGTTTATCAGGAATAATCAAAGAATGCCGATTTTCCCGATCTTTTATATAACAGATATTCAAAGCATAATCATTAATTAGGGAAAAACTCATTGTACGACTTACTCGAATAAAGATTAGCCCGTGAATAAGAACTACCCGTATTTTCTTTTTCCCACCCGGAGTATCCCGAACCTGTTCATTCATGGGTAGAAAATTTTCTATCCCAAGTTCATCTAATCTTGATTTTATAATTAATTCCTGGTTTACACGAACATAAGCCGCATACCAGTGCAATTCATGACTTTCATCCATTGAAATGTTCTTGATTTTACAAGGTCTGATTAGAACCTCATTTTTCGAATATATTCATGAAACGATTAAATACGCTTCGCGCACAAACCCTTAATTCGGGTTCTAATTAGTTCCATGCGTTCCGGGCACCACACTTAAACAGTCGTAATGCTGCGGAAACTGTCCCGTGTAAAAACATACACTCATCAAAACTTGCATTAGCAAGTAATCGAACAAAAAACGACAGAATTGATATTATATTAGAATCAAATAACGATCGTTTATTGCGTCGCAAATATAAGCTATTTTTGGCTATCTAAAAATTTTTTGCGAAAAATTTCTATCCAAGTAATCAATGGGTTGCATTTTCATCTCAATGTAAAATTTTTGATTAAAATTAATATTAATAAACGATCGTTTTTTAAGTATGTTTTCATTGAATTCTCATCAATATTTTTCATCAGACACGAAACATAATATACAATCTTTCAAATAGATAAAAGTCGGATATATAAAATTTGCTGTATCAACCCAAATTTTAATAGGCACATTTTATGACAAGAAACTTCCACAAAACAAGTAAATTTAATTTCAACACACACGTTGCCTTTTAACAAGGTAAACCCACCCTTATCCCAAGCTTATACTCTCTCTCAAACGTTACTCCCACCATTCCATCCCGTTTCTGCCTCATCCCCCAATGCCGGGTCAACGCTTTTAAAAGACTCTTGAAACGCCCCAGAGATAGTTTAACCCTAGCAAAAGGACTATATTACCCTAACTCTTCCCTAGTTTACACCACATCACAAAAAAAGAGGATGCCGAAGCACCCTCTTAAAACATTTCGGAACCACCCGAAATGACCTAGTCAACCACAAATCAACAGATACAATCAACTTCTTAACGAGCGATTGATCAAAAACATTAAATAATCGTAATGGGCCTTTGTATCCGCATTACCGGAACCTTGGCATTTTTTCACTTGTTCTATCACCTTCAAATAAAGATTATACCACAAATGATTCGGGTTATCAACAGCCAAATTTTCGACCAACCAACGGCTACCGAAACCAGAAACTTCCGGTATACGGTTACCCTGTCGATTACGCACCAGCTCGGCAGACTCTTGTAGCATAGATTGTGATTTAGCGTAATAACGAGAAGCGTTTTCCCGATTTCCATTAATGTCAACAGTATTACGCACGTTTGTCAGGAATGCAATTTGTAATACCCGTTCTGCCTCTGTTAAATTACGTCCCTTGATTGTCGGTTCCCAAATCAGTTTATACAAATCCTCCAGATACTCTTCCGGACTATAATTACCCTTATCCCGGTAAGCGACTAAAGAAATGCGACGAGTACTAAACAAATCGGTCTCTTCATCAGCTTTTGACAAGAAGTCTTTTAAAATCTGGCGGGCCTTGGAACCATCGAATTCTAAATTTTCCACCACTTCCGGCCGATCTATCCAATCTATATTCTTTAATTGCTCAACCACGAATTTCAACGAATTCTTCTGTATATCCTTCGGGACGGCAACAAAAGTAGCAACTGGATCTCCCACGTAATGCTGGTTCAAATAGAAACCACCCAAGTTCATGAACACGTTGAAGATATAACGTTTGTAGTAATATCCCACGTAACGGTAAATCATATTACGATACGTGTAGTCAATATCTTCCTTATCCAACCACTCGTTCATGTTTTCCATTAGATATTGCAGGTTCTTAATCCCGTAAGCACTTGCTTTAATCGCATCATCCCCTAGATCTTCCGGCAAAGATGTTGGATCAAACATGGTCAGGGTATACGGTTCCGGGTCAAAACGATACATCGGATCGCCCACCTTTTCTGAAATCCATTTTTCTACCACTTTCTGTTCATCTTCAAGCGTCTTTACATCAAATATAGGCTGATAGGCTACCTTCACGGTATGATAATCCGCAACCCCTAATCTTTCCGGAATTAACACGACATCTTTATCTCCCGGCTGAGCCACGTAATTATACCCCATATTATCCATGATAGAAGGCGTGATTCCATATTTCTGCGTGAAAGTTGCTGAACGCAATGAATCTGTCGGGTAAGCATGAGATGCCGGTAGATTATGACCGAATCCAAGAATATGCCCTACCTCATGTACAATCATTCCCTTTAAACCTTCCCCATATTTTTCCAACGGCAGTTTCATCGTACGTACCGCCTCATCACAGGATGCCGTTTGAACAAAACGTTTCAAGTTTATACGTCTCAACATATCATGGAATATCTCGATAGAGGCGTTTATCACTTGTCCGGAACGAGGATCTATCCAATGAGGGCCAGTTTTAAAATTTCCGACCCCAATCGGAGCGTAACGGATGCACAAAAATTTCATGTTATCCGGGTCAAACGTTGAATCGTTAACCGGAAAAGTTTTCACTTGAAGTACGTTTTTAAAACCAATCGCCTCGAAAGCCTTATTCCATTCTTCTACGCCAGCTTTAATATAATCACTCCATCCCTCCGGAAAATTGTTATCCACGTAAAACACGATTGGATTCACTGGCTCTACAGGTTCGCCATTTTTATATTTCTCAACATCTTTCGGTTGTATATTCCAACGAGTCATGTAATGGGTAACCTTAGAACCATCCACCTTAGTGGTCATGTTTTCTCGTTCTACTGTCACAACATTCACACGAGGATCACCTAAACGTGGTCTCATTAACTGATCTTCTCCCGGTAAGATCAACAACGTCCGGTTCAATTTTACCGTCACAGGTTCATCCTGTACAACCAGATATTGACCGTTTACCAACAAATCCTGCGTGTAGGTCTCGGTTGAAATAATTGAAATATTATCCTCGAATGCCTTAATATCATCCAAACGTGTCAGTTCTTCCTTTAACTTGACATCCCTTTGAGCATCGCCTAATTCTGCCACGCGCTTCCCCTCATCGGCAAAAGGAGTCAAGTCATTGTTCTGTTTCAAGAAAAAGTCCGTCATATCCACCACCACGGCCGTGCTATCCGGATTATAAGTTTCCACTTTAAAAGCATAACGAATCGGTGGCAGAGTGCTCACGTGAACCGCTTTTTGTACTCCCTCTTCCGAAGAATCGGTGAGCATCGGATTTGTTCCCCATTTACGGGTTACCTCATGCATTTGTAAGGTTGAATCTCTCAACGTGAAAGCAATGTGCAAAGGATCGTTGATCATTTGCCCGACAGCCCCATTACCGTTATCACTGGTCT
>OJNL01001064.1_pt1 | contig 16952 bp, 23 predicted proteins | sample 1597581 | NCBI WGS metagenome assembly OJNL01 (sample SAMEA2452133, study PRJEB22498) | human gut metagenome | biome: human feces; feature: human gut; material: feces | place: Australia | collected 2012
TATCGGGACCCGACATGGGAACCTTTACCGATGCGGCCTCGGCGAACATCTGCAACCAATAGTTGTGGATTTTGTTCACCACGACGCGCATAGCCTCGCTCTGTCCGGTCGCGCGGTTGTTGTATGCCAGTACGTCCGTCGTTGCGGGCTGCCATCCGATGGGTTCCATCGAGAATACCTTCTCCGCCAAAGCGACCGGAATATCCTCGTAGTACGAGGTTTTCGCGTTCAGCGGAGCGCGGCTTCCCACGTACACTTTCGGATTCATCGCCGAGTTGATCCAGATGACGCCGGCATGGCTGTCGCCCGATACGCGCATACATCTGTCGGCCCAACTGTTTTCGGGCAACAGAACGCGGTAGAACAGCGAGAGCCACGTAATCTTCGCCAGATCGGGCGACGTTTCGAGGAAGTCGATGGAATTCTCGCCGATATTGAGCTTATCCAGCGTCTTGCTGAAAACTTCCTTCGGGCCGTCGGCGTTCTGGAAAGTTACATTGCCCATAAAGGACATGAATCCGGGGTCGTTAGCCATCAGGGCCGAATACTCCCGGACGAACTCGACCGGCGTAGCGTTTTCCGGACGGCGCAGCTCCTTCGACGGAACGGCGGACAGCTTCTGAATCTGACGGAACTTGTATTGACCTTCGTCGCTCCGCAGATAGTCGTTGACAGATTTGAATGCGGTCATCTTGATTTTCGGTGTTTTTTCGTGAATGTTGAAGATTCTGGGCTCGGGCTGTGCCGAAAGTTCTTCCTTTCCTTCGGGTGCCTTTTGCGCCTCCTGCTCGGTTTCCGTCTTCTCCGTCTCGGGAGCTTCCGCAGCCTCCGGGGCTTTCAAAGACTCGGCCTCGGGCTGTGCCTGCGCTTCTTCCTTGCGATCGTTGAGCATTGACGTAATGGCCGAAAGGGACGAGAGGACGCGGGACATAAAGCCCTTATGCTCCGCACTCGGTTCCTCCGGGGCGGCCTCTACGGATTCGGGAGCCTTCAGGGCTTCCTCCTTGACTTCCGTTTCGGGTTTGTTGTTTGCTTCCATGTTTTCTTTGAATTTGTTAATGGTAGAAATTTGATAGGCCGACAAAGAATCGGGCTCGATCAGTTTGTCGTCCACATCGTTGAACGATACGGAGAGCGTCGATTTGTCGGACGTCCTCTGTGCGATAGCGTTCGGATTGGCCGGGACAGCTACCAGAGACACTTCCCACACGTCGAACTGCACGGCGTACACTACGCCCTCGCGCTTGACTTTGGTGGCCATACCGCTGATGGATACGGCATTGTAGAATCCCTCGTTGTATAGTTTTTCCTTCTCCCGGCCTTCTTCCGTGTCGGCGAATACGAGGTCTCCGTACCAAGCATTATCCTCGAACCGGATATTGTCTATGCGGCCGATGGGCTGCTTGTCGTCCTCGTGCTCCAGCATCAGGACGGGATTCTTGCGATACTCGTCCCAATTCACGCCGTCGTTCAGGGTAATATACCCTTTTCGGTTCATCGTCTCGTCGGACAGGATTTGCCTAATCATGTTCGAACCAAATTTATCCGCTTGGAATCGAACATCACGTATTCGTCCTCCAAGCTCTGTTTGTCGAGCGCCGTGCATTGGTACAGAATGCGAAACACATCGATGTCCTTTCCGACAGTACCTACGAAAGCGGCCGTTTGATAGGTTTCGATTCCCCGATAGAGGGGGAAAAAGTCGTATTCGTCAATCAGCGTACTGAATAGGGGGCCTCTTTTCACCTTTTCGATGTATCGGCGGATCTCGTAGGCCATGTTACGCATTTTGGTCTGGATTCCGCCGTCCGGCGTCACGGAGTAGTTATCGAAATCGACAAGTACGTTCAGCGAGACGTCGAACCAATCGCAAATGCCCCCACGAATAAATACCGTAGGCTTGTTGCTGTTTCGCACATGCACCACGACGGCCGGAAGGGGCGTATTGACCAGTCCCTGCCCCTCGTCGTTCATCACGGAGACGTTTACACCGTTCTCCGTCACGACGGGAGCCTCTCTAAGAGCGGCTACGAATGTGTCGGTAAGCGTTCCAATCATCGAGATGCACGGTTTTCGACACTAAATTATATGTTTTTTTTATGATAACAAATTTTATTATAAGAAAATGCTATCCGTAGATAGCTTTTCTGACTTCTTCGGTAAATATCTTACGCACACCCGCGTAAGTTTTTTTACCGACGCCCAAGAAGGGGCGGGGAATGATTTTGCCGATGCGGCTGGAGAATGGCTCGGTAGAGTAGGGCGGGCGGCGGCTCCAGAATCCGTTATGCGCGCGTCCTCCCTCTTGCTGTACCTGCGCGTAGTAGGCGTTTGCTCCGATTCGGGCGAATTGGGGCGAGAAATCGCGTGTAAGGCTTCTTTTGAGGCGGCCCGTATAGTCCAGTATAGGATAGTTGAGCATGTATTCGTGGCTTCTTTGGGGCCATTTTTTGATGCCTCCGTCCTGCGTATACCCTTCTTTTCTGAAGTTCTCGCGCGTCTCTTGGAGCATCAGAGTAGCTATCTTGGGCGGCACGGAGCTATTGCGCGCCTTTTTTACCCTTTCGAGCATTCGGATCATATCGCCGATGTCAGCCATACGATGCGATCAGTTTACGAGGACATTCATGGCCATTGTTCCGGCCAGTGCAACGTATACGTAGAACGACATATCCTTCGCCGAGGTCTCGGGCTTTCGGCTTTTCTCGAAAAAGGCGTAGCACACGGCGATCACGAGCGTTATGATGGCTGAAATCCATCCCAGCGATAGGGTCGAGGCGAAAAATGCGGATACGAGCATCGATATGACGAGTATCCAAAGGTGTTTTTCGGTCATAACAGTTTATTTTTGGCTTGTTTCGGGTCGATGGGGTGGATTTTGGGGTCCGGAGTCGTCTTTTTGTTGCCGCTTCGCCCGAAAATGGAGCCGATTTTGGCAGAAAGGACCTCGTTCCACGAATTATTGCGGACTTTCGTGTTGATGTCGGACTCTTCGAGGCCGATTTTCTTAAAGAAATTGGCGGATAGCTGTATTCCCATCTTGGCCGCGCCGTTCATAATGATTTCGGCCTTGTCGATAGGGATGCTCAGGTCCGGCACCTCGACCGCTCGGGCCCTTTCGAGAGCCGGTTCGCCGTACAAGCGGGCTATTTTCTTGAGTGCGCCGCCCTCGTTGAGCACCGAGAGAACCGATTTTTTGTCGTCGGCGATAATGTCTTGATACAATTCCATGTGAATGGACGCCAGTTGCTCGGAATTCGTATTTTTCTCGGTAGCTCCGAGCAACGTGCCGCCCGTTACGAGCTGCATGATTTCGGACCGGTATTCGGATATGTACTCTTTGAATACTCGGAACGCGTCGGGATAGGACTGCGTCTGCACGGGATTCACCTCGACCATGTACTTGCTTTTACCGCCTGTCGCCGAGTCATAGAAGAACGGGATGATCGGCGTCTCCATAATATCTACCTTGCGGGCGAGCTCGGCCGAGAACTGCTGGGCAATCGTGTTGTTGTTTTCGAATCCGATAACCATAGTAGGGTAGGAGAACCGCTTGCCGAGGATGCTCCAGTTATTGTATGCCTCCACGATTCCTATCATGGCTCGGGAAATGGGCTGAAGAAGTCCCATGCCGAAATCTTGATCCGTCTCGGGTCTGAAGAAGAATATGTTGTCGTATTCGTCCACATTGACGACATTCATATACTCGTAGGTTCCGAACCGGAGGGCCCTGTTCTCCAGATCGACGTTTCGCATGGGATAATACTGCCACGAATCGGTTTTGGGGTCTATGCCGAATACGACCACGCCGTAGAACTTGCTCAGGCTGCATGCCCTCTTGAACTGATCGAACCACCTTGTGCGAACGATCAGTTCGGTAAGCCGAATATCTTCCTTGCCGTCTACTTCGAGAACGATTCTCATCTTCTTGATGGGGACGAGCCTTTTGTTGATCTGCGAGCACAGGAAGGGGGACGACTGAATCGTAAAGGAGTACATCGAATCGACGTAGGTCAGATCGGAATAGTTGATGGCCCGGTCGATAGCCTCGCGCCACCATTGCGGGGTATATTCGACGTAGTAGTCGTTGAAAAGGTATCTGGATACCAGGTTGGGGACTCCCACTTTCTTAGGCACGGAGAACGGGTTCACCTTCGGTTGGTGGAACCGCTTCGGCGAGGACGGATGGAATTTTTTAGCCATAGGGGAGAAGTTGTAAGAATTATCGACTAATTGGATTTATCCGATGTACTTGTTTCGAACGGAAACCATTTGCGGGAGTGCGTTCGGCTCGCTCTTGGTCGGAGCCTCGTATATCGAACTCATGCCGCTTTTGAGCTCGTTCACCTTTGCGAGCACTTTTTCGTAGTTGTATCGCAGAGGCTCGGAAACATTGAGCGAAGGGGATGCGATGTTGAAGGCGGTCATCACGAGCAGCACCCATTTCAGCGTAGGGTCCTTCTTGTCGGGGTTCGTCTCGGAAAGCATGGTATCCAGATCGAGTATGTGACCTACCTCGGAATAGAGAAGTCCCAAAGCATTCTCGTACGCTGTCTGTACGATGTCGGAGTACATGCCCTCGAACTGCGCTATCTGTTGTGCGCTAAGCCATTGCTTTAGCTGGTCTTTTTCAAAATACATGGGAGAAAGTATCATAGCGTCAAAAAGTTACTCGGGTTCCCCTTCGGTAGAACATGGGCCATTGCGTGAATTTCATCGATGTCATTTCACGGTTTAACAGAGACGCGCCCTTTGCGGTAGCGTCGGGAATATCGTCCTTTCGGTTTTTGTTGTATTTGCGGGAAAAGAATATGAACTGCTCGACGAGCAGCTCCCCCTCGGGCGAGCCCTTCAGTTCCTCGTTGACAATGAAGCGGCCGTTGCGAAAGAGGGGTTCGAGCGTGGACTCGATATTCATAAACTTATTCCCGTTATTGCGAGTATCCCACGTCAGCGGACAGTTCCATCCGGTCTCGCTTTGGAATCGGGCGAAAGTCGTGTCGAAGTCGAGAGGCACTTGCTTTTTCTCCATGACGATGCGCGGCGGAACGGGAGACATCTTGAACAGCTCGAAGATATTGTACATCATTTGCAGCGAAGTCCCTTTGACGGCCTTGACGCCCAGCAAGTATATCTTATCGGCGGCCGACGCCAGCAACACGGATGCCTTGTAGTCGCACGACTCGTTATCTTTTGCCGACGGGTCCGTATATATCAGGCAGTCGAAAAGCTGGCTCGGGACAGGCCCCCAAGGTATATGATCGAATATTTCTCCCTCGCTCTCGTCGCTGTATTCTCCCGAGAGGAAACGCTTGCGCTGCAAGGCGGAAAGCTGGGACAGGGTATTTACATAATCCGCCGAAAGATATTCTCGATTGTCCAGCACCGAAAAATGAACGACCAAGAATCGATCCGTCACGGCCGGATCGAGCTTCAGGCCCTCCCGATTTTCCCTCTTAAAGAAGCGGACGTATGTCCAGTGCGACTTGGTTGTCGGGTTCAGCGCATAGATCATCTTATTGGTCACGTCGAGCTTTTGCGCCAGTCGCGTCCGCAAGGTGTCGATAGCCAACTCGTCTACTTCAGAACATTCGTCTACGAAGATATGGCCCCATTCAGTGGATAGTATCTTGTCGTATGTGCTCGATACGTCCGACGATCCCCGTATAGCCCCGAACTGAATATATGCCCCGTTGAAAAAGCGCAGTATATTCTCCTTCTTGTCGTACACGCAAAATCGCTTACCATTCGGCGCAACCAAATCCTCTACCTTATTCAGCCCGTTGTGAGAAGCGATGGATTTCAGAACGGCAGGCAATGTCTGACGGATCATACCCGTCTGCAATGAAGTAAGAACATTTCTTAAAATCAGGCAGTTGGCTTTACGAATAACAGATTGGGATATCATCCAGAATAATATCAGAAATGTTTTGCCCGACCGGCTCGACCCATAAAACAGGCATTCGTTGTACTTATCGTCGTTCAGACGATTGTACATTTCCACTTGTTTCGGATTAAGCGGTATGTCTAAATTGATATTCATCGCTTCAGAGATATGCTGACTTCCTGAAAACTGTCGTCACTGTCGCTATCCCCCAAACTTATACCTTTGCTGTTCACAATGCTACCCGCACTCTTGTAAATGTTAACGAACTTCATGTAGGCATCAAGTTTCGACTTCAGCTTCGCCAAATCTCCCATCTGCGTCGACGGATCGGTCAACTGCCGACGTATCGCCTCCAAATCCCGAAGTATGCCCATGCTATCCAATGCCTCTTTAGCCGCATCGAATCGCATATTCCCACTGCTTGCGCTAACCTCCGCCTCGCATACCGTAACCTCATCCTTCACACTCCGCAACTCTACCAACTTATCCATCAAACTCCCCATGAATATAGGTTTTTTTTATGAGAATATCACAAATATAATTTTAATAAATCATACAACAAAAAAATCCTCGAATCCGGGGACATATTCCGAGTTCGAGGATACGGCAGGAAAAAACCTTACTACGGGAAAACCTGCCTTGAAGTGAGTTGATAAATTGGGGTATACGAGTGAGTATGTACGATTTATCAACCACAAAGATAGCAAAAAGTCGATAATAAACAAACATATATGCGATTAAAATAACTCATCGCTAAAAATAACACCACCCCCGGATTTACAAACCCCCGGATGTATAGTTAGTATTAGCAATGGTGGAACCGGGGGGCGGTTGTTTACCGACGAATCTATATATACCTGTATCTCGTTCTTGGCGTCAGGAAAGTGATAACAACACATATTTATTGCCTATCTAATTTCACTATTGCAAGTCTCAATACAAATGCTATTCACATGCGCACACGCATACACGCGCACGACGCACGCACACGCATGCGCGCTGTATCTTGATATACAAGCAAAGCCAAAAGCTTTCCTGCGCGCACACACGCGCGTATTACAAGGAATATATATACGCGGGCGCACATACGCACACACACGCGCCCAGATCAGTAAGAATATATACTGTATACATTACTACGATTCTCGGCCAATCAGCACTCGACAACATAGAGAACCGGCAGCAGCTTATACGTTCACATTCTGCCATGGGCTGATGTCTATGCAAAAACTTTCTTATACTTCCAACGTTTCATCTTTTTTCTGTATGAATAAAAAAAATATCTGGGGGCGATTCCAGTTCCGATATACTCTCCGATTTTCAATAGTGTTCGTGCTTCAGGTCATTTCTGTATATATGTGATTTTCAGGCGTAAATGTGTCGAATTCGGTTACATTTTTAAAGCCACTTTCTATCATAACAAAGCGTTATATCTGTTCGTTTCGTTATAACAAATTTCTATTGCATTTGGGTGCATTTTTTGCATTAAATATTTGGAAAACGTGTGATTGTGTTGTATATTTGTATAAAGCAAAAGGGAACAGAACATAATTATAATTCAAATTAAGTCTTATTGCTCATAATACCACATCCTACTATTTAACATAATTTTGAATAGTAGGATAGGGTAGGAGAGGTAAAAAAACTTTACTACCATGTCACAAACAGAAAACATTGCGGTTTCCGCTGCGAAGCTCTCCAGCTCTTGGAGGGACGAAGTAAATCAAATTCGTACACGTCTTAATTCTTTGCGCGCTCGATCTTGCTGGGATCGGGGAGTCAATGGTTTCGCGCTCGATCTTCTTGACTCTTACGAGGAAATTTGCGAGTACTGCGAAAATGAGGGCGAACCGATTCCGGGACTTTGCGAAAAAACCTTGCTAAATGGGGCCACGAATTGGGATAGCTATTGTTATGGCGGGTTAGCTCTTATTTACGATGAAGACATAGCTAAAGCCCTGTGTACACCGTCTGAGCTGAAAAGAACGAACTACGGGCGCAATGATCCTAATCAGCGCGAGACTTGGATGGATGTGCAGGCCCGCGCTTATTTTCAAGCCTATCGTAGGCTTATCAATTGTGCCTAAAATATTAAAAAGATTGAGATAATGAAAACGATTTATTTACATGTGTTAGATAAAGGGTGGGTATCTTTTCAGTATACCAACATTTCCGAATTAGAGGAAGAATTTGCCCAAAGAGGGATTGAGGTAGGCAACGGCTGCGAACTCGGCGACGGCTGCAAACTCGGCAACGGCTGCAAACTCGGCGACTACTGCAAAGTACCTAAATCATTATTCATATCGGCCTCCCGGCACTCCGTTTCATACTGGGGGTACGATGCTATCCAAATAGGTTGTAAAAAACATACTATTTCGGAGTGGCAAAAGCATTTCCGCGAAATTGGGAAGGCTGAAGGTTATTCTGAGGAGCAAATCAATGAATATGGGTCTTATATAGACCTTATTGCCAAACTTCACGGCAGGTGGAACATCAAGCAGAAATAATATCCATTAACTATGAGAAAATTGATTTTAACGGCCATTATATGCCTGCTCGTTTACAGCTGCTCCACTTGTTCGCGGACCTTTAAGAACGAGAGTATTTTGGACTATTACGGCCAGTGCATCGATAACCTCGATACCGATGTAAACCGGAATATGTTCGACGTTTCGCGGGACTTAGTAAAAGAAGTGGAGGAAGACCGCCGATTATGTAAAAGCGATAGGGATATGGTCATAGGATGGATTTTTGAACGTCTGGAAAACCTTAATGAGCCATGAGAACCTTTGTATTTACATGTCGGCCGACTAATTCGGAAGAAAACACCTGTTTCCATGTCCGAATATACCAAGTATGCCGCAATAGGCCGATAAAAATACTGGAGTATTACGACCGGCCGAGGCCAGAATCTCCTTTTAGGGTTAACTCGGCATATTACCAGCTCCGACGCCATAATATTCTCACCGAATCGGAGAAAAAGGATACGATCTTGTCCGAATCTCGATTTTACAACTTTCAAAACGACCGCATCAGAATCTACGAAATACTTTAAAGCCATGATGATATATTTTTCAAAAGATAAAAACGGCGACGTCTATTCTTTCATGGGCCGACCCACCAAGAACGAGAATACTGGGAAGTGGGAGGGTAACCGATTCAGAAAGGAGTCCGTCGATATCGTCGCCAGTTGCCTGACCGAATGGGACGACGAGAGATCCGCTGTGTTGATGGATAGCAGATCGCAAAAATCGGCAGCCTCTAAAGTAGTTAGAACGTGGGTTTTGTCCTTTATGTATGGATGCGTATTCGGCGCTATTGTAACATTATTATTGATCTGAGACATGGAAGGGTATATAGGTTTTGAAAATTACAAAGACAATAAATTACGGTTAGAAGTTGGGCGTGTTTACACACGACGCCCCGTAATTGGCGGCAAATTATCATTTTTCGATAATCCGCCGGATGTTTTAAGGTACTATCCGCCATGTGATAGCGGATACTCCCGAGTTGAAAGCCCGGACAATAAGGCAGACAAGCAGGGGCACCATGTAAATACATCGGAATTGCGTGTGATTGAGGATAGCAGTTCCATAGCAAAGAATACCGGTACGCACTCCATAGCAGTAAGTACGGGCGATGAGTCCGAGGCGATTGTCTCGGGGGATCAGTCTGTCGCCATATCTATCGGATGGCGCTCAAAAGCTAAAGGGGCATTAGGATGCTGGCTTGTGTTGGCCGAGTGCCGATCAAAGAAAGTGATAGATGTGAAAAGTACGCAGGTAGACGGCGACCGCATTAAAGTAAACACTTTTTACAGGCTCAAGAACGGGGAATTTGTCGAATGCAAAGGAATGTAACATGACACAGAAAGAAATGATTTTGCAGGAATTGCAGCGCGGAGAAACGGTTACGATATTTTCGGCGGCCGAAATGTTCGGAGTCCATCGTCTGAGTGCTGTGGTACAGCGTCTTCGCCATGACGGGCACGCTGTGGTGTCGCGCATGCTGAAGCGAGGACGGACGCGTATGGCGTGTTACGAGCTGTTCCGGTTCGACGATCTGGATATGTGCAAGATAGCGAATATGCTCGCGGAAAAAATAGAGTTGCGAAACGGGCGAGAGGGGACGTATACGATAGAATACGACGAGGAAGTAGAGGATATGTATATCGACGTCGAATTAAGCGTGTCCCCTTCGTGGGACAGGCATTTGCGGGGAGTGTGCATAAATAGCTGGAAAGTCCGGGCCAAATACATACCCACGCAAGACACATTTACCGACGGCCTCGGCTTTTCAGAGGAAAAACTAATGAAATACATAAAATTGATAATCGATGATACGGAAAGAGACATTTAAAACCAGAGCGGAATGGCTGGAGCGCAGGGAGAGCCGGCCGGTTCTCGGCAGCTCGGATTTCGGGATAATACTCGGCTTGAGCGAGTACGTTACGCCTTTGCAGTATTGGGAGCGCAAGACGAAGGGAAGCGATGAGATGAACGCGAATATGCACCGGGGGATATTCATGGAGGATGCGATTGCCAAATGGTTCGAGAGCGAGACCGGTTGCGAGATTATAAAGCGCTCGGCATCATACGATGTGTATACCAACGACGAGTTCCCGGACTTCGTGGAATGCTCGCCGGATCGGGAGGCATTCAAACAGGAATGGGAGGACCGTCCGGTGGTGGAGATAAAGGACACGAAGCGAATAATAGACGATATGGACGCAGATAGCATTCCGAAAGAGTGGTATGCGCAGGTCCAGTTTCAAATGGCCGTGATGGGCCGAAAAAACGCCTTTCTGGTCATTTGCGACGGTAGAAAAGAGCTTAAATACGGACATTATACTTTCGATAAAGATTGGACGCTCACGAATATGCGCAAGGCGACCGACTGGTTTCAGAAGCACATAATCGGGGGCGAACAACCGGAACCTACCACTGCGCAGGACATTCGGGAAACATACCCGGAGAGCAAGGAAGGTATCGTGAGGGTAGGGAAAGATATGTTTTCGAGGTACGAGCGTCTGGGGAAACTGAATAAGGCGATCAAGGTACTGGAGCGAGAGAAAAAGGAGATAGAGGGCGAGATGATCCTAAGATTCGGAGAGCAGGACAGCATGGAGTACGAGGGAACCACTATCGCCACCTTTAAATCCTATTGCCGCAAAAAGCTGGATACGGAAATGCTGAGATTGAAATATCCGAACATAGTCAGCGAATGCACGGTAGAATTGAGTTACAGAATGCTGAAATTTAAATAGACATTATGATACGTTTGACAAACGAAGATTACTACCAGTTGGCGATGCTGGTCGAGGACAAATCATGTGAGTATCCGGGAGACTTCTGCGCTACGATCAAATACAACACGGACAGATTTTATAGCAATCTGAATATATCCGTGATGATTTACGAAGGTCGCTTCAAGGAGCCCAGACTGTTCATCGTCTCGGCCGATTTGAAAACCTACTTGCCCGAAGGTGAGGTTGCCAACGACTTCGACCTCATGAGGCTCAAGAATGATCCCTACCTGTCGTAGGTTGTCAGGTTAGTTTTAGGTTGATTCACTCCCACCGCATCCGCGACGGCCCCGGAGGGTTTTTAAGGACAAATTTAAAACACTCAATATTATGGACAAACATTTCGAATTAACGGACAAATTTATAATCAACGCGTTTGGTATTAAGTTGTTACAAATCAAATGCACGCGTAAAATCAAGCATGCCGATGTAGGTGATCTTGGTGGGTATATTGAAAAAGAAGATAACCTGTCCGGCGATGCTTGGGTGTCCGGCAATGCTCAGGTGTCCGGCGATGCTTGGGTGTGCGGCGATGCTAAGGTGTCCGGCAATGCTAAGGTGTACGGCGATGCTTGGGTGTACGGCGATGCTAAGGTGTACGGCAATGCTCAGGTGTGCGGCGATGCTACGGTGTCCGGCGATGCTTGGGTGTACGGCGATGCTACGGTGTACGGCAATGCTCAGGTGTCCGGCGATGCTCAGGTGTACGGCGATGCTAAGGTGTACGGCGATGCTAAGGTGTCCGGCAATGCTCAGGTGTCCGGCGATGCTAAGGTGTCAAATAATAATGAACATTGTGGATTTGATTGTTTTGGGTCTGCTAATCGTCACATCCATGCCTATAAAACTCAATCAGGGAAAGTTGAAATCATCTGCGGATGCTTTCGGGGTTCTATTGAAGAGTTCGAGGAACAAGTCAAAAAGACACATCAGGGAAATGAATTCGAAAGGCAGTACATGGCTATTGCCGAAGTGATCAAGATCAAGTTAGGGCTAAAATAACGGCTATGGAAACTGAAAAAGAATTGGCACGGGCCTCGATGGGAAGGTCGAGATCTCCGTATATAGCCTCTCAATCGTTTTTAACGCAGCTAAAAAAAACGCTGTTCCGCGAGGAAACCAAAAATCGGTTCGAGATGATGTTGGGGGAGTATGCGCCCTCCTTTATGCAGTCTATTTTGTCGGCCACGACCAACAACAAACTGCTGATGAAGGCCGACCCTACATCTATTATCAGGTCCTCGCTGGTTGCGGCATACACTAATCTGTCGATCGACACGAATTTGGGACAGGCCGCATTGGTGCCCTACGGCGGAGTCGCGCAATTCCAGATAATGAAGAACGGATATGTGCAGCTCGCCCACAGAACCGGCAATGTGGCGCGTATCCATGTGGCTAACGTGTACGAGGGTGACATAGAGGCAATAAATCCCTTTACGGGCGACATGCGATTCAATCTAAACAATCCGGACAGGTCGATACTGAACGGATTCGTCTCTTACCTGAAGCTGATGACCGGTGCGGACTTCTATCTGTACATGACGGTGGACGAATGCAAGGCTCACGGGGCAAAGTATTCCAAATCATTCTACAGGGAGAATGGATTGTGGCAAACGGATTTCGTAGCTATGGGGCAAAAGACGGTGTTGAAAAGCATTATTAAAAAGTGGTGCCCGATCAACCCCCAACAGCAACCCAAGATAACGGCGGCGCTGAAATTCGACCAATCCGTTCCCAGTTCCGAAGACATAGAGTCCTGCGATCCGATATATGTGGATGGCGTCGATGCCAAAGAGGCGGAAAAAAAGGAAGTAGACGAAATAGTAGCAAAAATTACGAATGAATGATGGAAGATGAGAAAGTTCTGATCCGGCTGAAAACTTACGCCATGATGTCCGGAATAACCTATAACGGCGTCAAGAAAAGAATAGCATTAGGAAAGATAAAAGCCGAAAATATAGATGGGGTGCTGTTTGTCGACATATCCCAATATCCCGTCCTGCCTTCGGCGAGAATACGGAAAAAACTGGATAAGGAATACTGACATGGAAGGAGAACCCAAAACAATAGACAAGTGCTTCGACAAATTCGCGCAGTGGGCGGATTGGAGCGAAAAGGACCCGGTAAGAGAGATAATATTCGTTATCTGTACTCATATTATAGGGCTGCTGTTCATCGTATTGTCTCCCATAATCGCAATGATTGCGGCCCACTCGTACACCAACGCACAAAGGGAGCAAGAAGCCAAAGAAGATGAGGAATTATTAGAATGGTGGAGAAGAGAAAGGGAGGAAGAATACGTAAAATGGGTGAGAGGGCGAAAGTAAAATGCGAGACATGCCGATTCATCCAAGACGTGGAGCAGGGGATAGGGTATTGCCCTGTAATCAAAATGCTATCTCCGGTACATAACGAGAAAATTTGCGTGCATCACGTGTCGTGATTTGATGTAGAAACGATGAAGTTCATAATTGCCAAATACTATGTTAACCCGAAGGGAATGCCGGATGATGTAACGGAAGTATGGGAAATAATATATCCCCATTACCATAGCATTATAAGCGCGAGAGAGGGGCGCGAGATTATCCGGGAGAACGGATTGGTGTTAGCAGTGAGCAATCGGTATGGCAAGGTATGGGAGATACCTGGCAAGCCTTTGACGAAGATAAAAATTTAGGAGACATGATAAAGGGGGGATACATATTGCAGCCGCGCTGCATACAGGAGGGGAGCATGGCGCACAATCCGCCGGTAGACAGAGAACTGTGGCAATACTTTCTGCGAAGTGTAAACTACTATAAGCACGACCTTATGCCTCGGGGATCGGGGTTCTTCCGGCTGGAGGACATACAGGAAGATTTGAGCTGGAAAGTCGGTTTCAGGAAGATGAAATACTCGAAATCTCAGCTCTCGAAATCCATCCGGCGGATGAAAGATGCAGGCGTCGCTACCGTTACGAAGGAAACGGGCGGAATGATTGTAACTATCTGTAAATACGATTATTATCAGGACCCGAATAACTACGAAGGAAATTCCTTTTATGAAGGAAACAATGGCGGGATAATGAAAGGTAGTGAAACTCTTGACACGAAGGAAACAGAAGGTGTAAGCTTAAATGACTGTGGAACAGTAGGAATAGAGGAGGTGTGCGAAGATCGAAGGAAACGATATGTCGAGCATGAAGGAAACGCGAAGGCAACAACGAAAGATGACCAATATATAAAGAATTATAAGAAAGAAAAGAATAATACACACACACAGTATAAACTGAAAAATATACAGAACACTTCGTGCGCGCGCGAGGAAGGCGAGGACGGCATGGAGAGATGGGCGGAGTCGTCGAAAAAGCTGCTCGTGAAAAACGTGAGAGAGTGGATAGCCCAGTATACCCCCTCTGTGGCGCTCATGGAGTTTCCGTTGACAGACCGTCAGATACTGGGGATTTTAGAGCGCATGACTCCGGACGATTTGAAGCGGCTACTTATAGCCATGTGCAACAAGGGGGCCACAAAACGAAATAGAAGCGCCTATTTTACGCTTTTGGCATTCGAGGGAAGGGATTATATTATCAAGCAGAGAAAATTGAAAATTGCCACCAAAGAAGGCCGAATACGAGGGTTTTTGGAAGTGGAATGAAACTGAAAAACGATTGAGCCATGAAAAGCGAAAGAAAAAAATGATACACATAGATCTGTTTTCGGGAATAGGAGGGTTTGCCCTCGCCGCGCATTGGGCAGGATGGAGGACGCTCGTTACTTGTGAGATAGACAGCTTTTGCCGGAAAATATTACAGTATCACTTTCCCAAAGCGTATCACCACGATGACATACACACTTTGACTTATGAAACAATTGGCATTGAACTTTCAAAACGATATGGAACCCTCTGGAGGAATGAGGACATTGTCCTTACCGGGGGGTTCCCTTAGCCTTGCCAGCCGTTCAGCGTCGCCGGTAAGAGAAAAGGCACGGGAGATGACCGCTATCTCTGGCCGGAGATGCTTGGAGCTATTCGGGAGATTCGTCCCCGCTGGGTCGTGGGCGAAAACGTTCTCGGAATTGTTAATTGGTCGGAGGGACTGGTTTTCGAGCAGGTGTGTTCTGACATGGAAAATGAGGGCTACGAAGTCCAACCGTTCGTACTTCCGGCTTGCGGTGTCGACGCTCCCCATCGCAGGGACAGGGTGTGGTTTGTTGCCCACCGCGCAGACTCAGGGTCTGAAGATATGTGTCAAAGGGAAGACGGTCTTCATGCCGATGCGGCTCCTGCATACGCCGACAGCCAACGACGCGAGGAACGTTTCACTCCCGCCGAGTCAGGCCAAAAGAGATGGCGGAATGGTGAAAACGGCTATGCGGAGCGACGAATACCGGACTGGAGCGGGTTTCCGACTCAATCCCCGGTTCTTAGCAGAGATGATGGGCTTTCCGCCGGATTGGACGGAGTTACCTTTCCTGCATGGTGCAGGGAATCCGTCAAAGCCTACGGCAACGCCATAGTCCCGCAGGTAGCACTGCGGATATTCGAGACGATTAACGATTACGAAAGACAATGCGAATAGGTATAGTAGATGTGGATGGTCATCACTTCCCGAATCTTGCGCTGATGAAGCTTTCGGCGTGGCATAAGTCTGAGGGCGATTCGGTCGAGTTTGCCGATGCGATGTTCGGCAGCTACGACAGGGTGTATATGTCGAAGGTCTTCACGTTCACGCCCGACTGTTCGGATTATTACCCTTGCGAAGTGGTGAAGGCCGGGACAGGTTATCGAGACTACACGACGACACTGCCGGAATCTATCGAGCATATGTGCCCTGATTATTCGCTTTACGGAGTGGATGAAGCCTACGGTTTCCTTACCCGAGGTTGTCCGAATCATTGTCCGTGGTGTATTGTGCCGCACAAGGAGGGTTCGATCCGTCCGGCATCGCCGATACGCGAATTCATCGGCAACAAGCGCCGGGCCGTATTGCTCGACAACAATGTGCTGGCATCCGATTTCGGATTGGAACAGATCGAGGAAATCGTCCGCATGGGTATCGCGGTGGACTTCAACCAAGGGCTGGATGCCCGGCGAGCTTGTGATGACCCTTACATTCTCGATTTGCTGTCACGGGTGAAATGGATTCGACACATACGGTTCGCTTGCGATACACGCGCCCAGATAGAACCAGTGCTGAAGTGTATTCGGGAGCTTGAGCAGCGGGGGGTCAACAGACATCGTTTTTTTGTCTATTGCCTTGTCAAAGAAATTGATGATGCGTTGTTCAGATTGAACATTTTCCGTGAAATGCACATCAACCCATTCGCCCAGCCGTACCGGGATTTTGATAACAAGATCAGACCGACAGTTGAGCAGCGTCGGGTTGCCCATTGGTGCAACAAGAAGTCCGTTTTTTATAGCTGTGAATTTAAAAATTTCAGATTATGAAAACATTACGTGAAGTAGCCGAGGCACTGTGCCCGATTCGTTTGGATGAGGATTACGATAAAACCATCTACAACATGATAGATGAAGCTTGCCACAATGAATGGATAGACGGGTTCATTACCGGCGCTCAATGGAGGGAGGATAATCCGGTTGCGGCCGATTCTGCGTCCGATCCCGAGTCCGACTCCATCGAGCTTTGCGGGCTCTTGTGGGACAGGGAGAATTTGACCGTCGGTGGTTACGAGAAGGACGGCCATCATTACTACACATGGCATGAGGCGATGGATGCCGCGAAGTCCGTCGGGAAGCGCTTGCCGACCCGGTATGAAT
>OJNL01001068.1_pt1 | contig 16920 bp, 14 predicted proteins | sample 1597581 | NCBI WGS metagenome assembly OJNL01 (sample SAMEA2452133, study PRJEB22498) | human gut metagenome | biome: human feces; feature: human gut; material: feces | place: Australia | collected 2012
TACCATCGGACGGGTTTCACTTTTCATGATTAACAAGAAGGGTGAAACCCGTCCGATGGTAGACCTTACCGGTAAGTTCTATATACTGGACGAACTGGATGAAAACTTCGTGAAAGAATGTGTGGATGTAGACAAATACAAAGAATATCAGGGTGCATGGGTAAAGAATGCCTATGATCCGCAGTTTATGGTAGACGGCAAATATGATGAGAAAGCAGCACAGGCTGCCGAATCTTTGGACGTCGCTCTTTGTATGATGATGAAAGCAAACAATCAGGCTTTCAAAATCGAAAAGCATGTACACAACTACCCTCATTGCTGGCGTACAGACAAGCCGGTGCTTTATTATCCGTTGGATAGCTGGTTTATCTGCTCTACAGCCTGCAAGGAACGTATGATGGAGCTGAACAAGACGATCAACTGGAAACCGGAGTCTACCGGAACGGGTCGTTTCGGCAAATGGCTGGAAAATCTGAATGACTGGAACTTAAGCCGTTCCCGTTATTGGGGTACTCCACTGCCTATCTGGCGTACAGAAGATGGAACGAGCGAAATATGTATCGAATCTGTAGAAGAACTTTATAATGAAATCGAGAAATCGGTAGCTGCCGGATTTATGAAATCCAATCCATACAAGGATAAAGGTTTTGTACCGGGCGAATATACCGAAGGAAATTATGATAAGATAGACCTTCATCGTCCGTATGTAGACGATGTCATTCTGGTATCGGAAGACGGCCAGCCGATGAAGCGCGAATCTGACCTGATTGATGTCTGGTTTGATTCCGGTGCTATGCCTTATGCGCAGATTCATTATCCGTTCGAGAATAAAGACATTCTGGATAACCGTGAAGTATATCCGGCTGACTTTATCGCGGAAGGTGTGGATCAGACACGCGGATGGTTCTTTACACTGCATGCTATCGCTACCATGGTATTTGATAGTGTGTCGTATAAAGCCGTGATCTCTAATGGACTGGTACTTGACAAGAACGGTAATAAGATGTCCAAGCGTCTTAACAATGCTGTCGATCCGTTTACTACGATTGAGAAGTATGGTTCTGATCCGTTGCGTTGGTACATGATTACTAACTCATCTCCATGGGATAATTTGAAATTCGACGTTGAAGGAATAGAAGAAGTTCGCCGTAAGTTCTTCGGTACCTTATATAATACATATTCGTTCTTTGCGCTGTATGCCAATGTAGACGGATTCGAATATAAAGAAGCAGATGTTCCGATGGCAGAACGTCCGGAAATTGACCGTTGGATTTTGTCAGTATTGAACACCTTAATCAAGGAAGTAGATACTTGCTATAATGAATATGAACCGACTAAGGCAGGACGTTTGATCTCTGACTTTGTCAATGACAATCTGTCTAACTGGTATGTTCGTCTGAACCGTAAACGTTTCTGGGGCGGTGAATTTACTCAGGATAAACTGTCTGCTTATCAGACATTGTATACTTGTCTTGAAACAGTTGCGAAGCTGATGGCGCCTATTTCTCCGTTCTATGCCGATCGTCTGTATACGGATTTGATCACTGCTACAGGACGTGATAATGTGGTTTCCATTCATTTGGCTGAATTCCCGAAGTATCAGGAAGAAATGATAGACAAGGAACTGGAAGCCCGTATGCAAATGGCACAAGACGTAACTTCTATGGTATTGGCATTGCGTCGTAAAGTGAACATCAAAGTTCGCCAGCCGCTGCAGTGTATCATGATTCCAGTGGCGGATGAAGAGCAGAAAGCTCACATCGAAGCTGTGAAAGCATTGATCATGAACGAGGTGAATGTAAAAGATATCAAGTTTGTGGATGGTGCTGCCGGCGTATTGGTGAAGAAGGTGAAATGTGACTTTAAGAAGTTAGGCCCGAAATTCGGCAAACAGATGAAGGCAGTGGCTGCTGCTGTAGCGGAAATGTCTCAGGAAGCGATAGCTGAACTCGAAAAGAACGGAAAGTATACATTGAATCTGGATGGAGCGGAAGCTGTGATCGAAGCTGCGGATGTCGAAATCTTCAGCGAAGACATTCCGGGATGGCTGGTTGCCAATGAAGGTAAACTGACTGTTGCTCTTGAAGTTACTGTTACCGAAGAACTGCGTCGTGAGGGTATAGCCCGCGAATTGGTGAATCGTATTCAAAATATACGTAAGTCCAGCGGTTTCGAGATTACGGACAAAATAAAGATCACAATCTCCAAAAATACGCAAACAGATGATGCGGTGAACGAATATAATACTTATATTTGTAACCAGGTTTTAGGAACATCCCTTGATTTGGCAGATGAAGTGAAAGACGGCACAGAACTTAATTTTGACGATTTCTCATTGTTTGTCAATGTGATAAAAGACTAATACTAATATTGATTAACCTTTTAAACTAGTAAAGTTATGGCAGAAAAGACTAGATATTCGGATGCGGAACTCGAGGAATTCCGTGCCATTATTATGGAGAAGTTGGAGTTGGCTCAACGTGATTACGATCAGTTGAAGATGAGCTTGATGGGATTGGATGGTAATGATACCGACGATACATCTCCTACTTATAAAGTGTTGGAAGAAGGAGCTAATACGCTTTCAAAGGAAGAAACGACTCGCTTGGCACAGCGCCAGCTGAAGTTTATCCAAGGATTGCAGGCAGCTTTGGTACGTATTGAGAATAAAACGTATGGCATTTGCCGTGAGACTGGAAAGTTGATTCCGGCAGAACGCTTGCGTGCTGTTCCTCATGCTACACTCAGCATCGAGGCTAAGAACAGTGGTAAAAAATAATAGATAGCTACAAGCTACGGATGACGAGCTACAAGTAGCTGCGCAATGTTTACGCACGGCAACTTGTAGCTCGTTATGTTTAATTTATGATGAACAAATGAAGAAACTATTCACGAAGGGTAGAATTGCCCTGCTTGTTATCTTTTCCGTACTGATTATTGACCAGATCATTAAAATCTGGATTAAGACTCACATGTATTGGCATGAAAGCATACGTGTGACGGACTGGTTTTATATCTATTTCACCGAAAACAACGGTATGGCTTTCGGTATGGAAATATTTGGAAAGTTATTTCTGACCACTTTCCGTATTGTAGCAGTAGGGCTGATAGGCTACTATCTTTATAAGATTATAAAAAAAGGCTTCAAGACCGGATATATCGTCTGTGTGGCCCTCATCCTGACCGGAGCTTTGGGGAATATTATAGACAGTGTATTCTATGGCGTCTTTTTCAATGAAAGTACTCATTCACAGATTGCCAGTTTTATGCCCGAAGGCGGTGGATATTCTACCTGGTTCTATGGCAAAGTAGTGGATATGTTCTATTTCCCGATTATCGACACAAATTGGCCCACATGGATGCCTTTCGTAGGTGGAGAACATTTTATATTCTTCAGTCCGATCTTTAACTTTGCAGATGCTGCTATCAGTTGCGGTATCATTGCTTTGCTACTTTTCTATAGCAAGTATCTGAACGAATCTTACCATTCACTGGATAAAAATAAAAAGGAAAGCGTAGGTCATGAAGAGTAGGTTTCGGTTTCATCTGTGTTGTGTTTGCATGTTGGCGCTTGCGATAGCAGGCTGTAAAGTCAAAAGACCTGACGATGTAATCTCAGAATCGAAGATGGAGAATTTGCTGTATGATTATCATCTGGCAAAGTCTATGGGAGATAATCTGCCTTATAGTGAGAATTATAAGAAGGCTTTGTATCTCGATGCCGTTTTCAAGAAATATGGTACGACAGAAGCCGTATTCGATTCGTCTTTGGTGTGGTACACACGCAACACGGAGGTATTATCGAAAATTTATGAAAAGGTGAGCAAACGCCTGAAAGCTCAGCAGAATGAAATTAATCATCTGATAGCTTTGCGTGACAATAAACCGAAGATGTCGGAACCGGGTGATAGTATTGATGTCTGGCCCTGGAAACGTCTGATACGTCTGACGGGTGAGATGATGAATGACCAGTATGCCTTTGTATTACCTGCCGATACTAATTATAAAGATCGTGATACATTAGTTTGGGAAGTACGTTATCATTTCCTCGAACCGATGCTTGCCGATTCTTTGAGAGCTGTTACGATGGCTATGCAGGTTATTTATGAAAAGGATACATTAAATCGCCTGGAAACAATCACTGATCCGGGGGGGCACCAGTTACGTTTGTATGCAGATACATTGGGTATGATGAAGGAAATAAAAGGTTTTATCTATTACCCGGGAGTACAGGGAGAGAAAGTCGGTGCATTACTGGCTGATCGTTTTTCTTTAACCCGTTATCATTGCTCAGACTCGCTTTCTGTAGCCGAACGTGATTCGATTAATCAGTTGGAAGCTCTGAAGACAGATTCTTTAAAGAAAGTATCTGATCAAAAAGATACTAAGATTTCGAAAGACTCTTTGCGAAAAGTCGATGATCTGAAGGATAATCAACGTATATCACCGGAAGAAATGAATCGCCGTCGTACGGTGACTCCTGAAAAGAAGCCGGAACAGATTGAAGTAGAGCAACATATCCAGCAGGAGAAGATTGAGCAAAGAAGGGAACGGCAATTGAATCAGCGTAGAAATCAGCAAAGACGTCAGTCACCTTCCCGTTAATATTATGAAACGCTTTGCCGCTCATTATTTGCTTCTGCCTGATGTAGGCTTTATCAGACAACAAGTAGTAGAGATTGCTGATGAAGGATATGTACGGGATGTTTTTCCGTTGACAGAAGAAATAGAGTCTGTTGAATGGATGCCCGGGCTGATAGCATTACTCCCCGTGAATGAAATAAAAAACACTGAGATGTTCAGCAAAAACATCTCAGTGTTTCAATTTAATCTTCCAATAGTTTCGGGACAAACTTTCCCATGTTTTAAAGAGGCTATCGCAGCGTCTGCAAAGAGGGGAGAAGTACTGTTTCCTTATTTATTTTATCCTTTTGATTTTACTTCCATGCAGCCTGTCGCCGGAACTCGGCACAGATTACTGCGGTAGCGATAGCTACGTTGAGAGATTCCGAGGTTTCTTTTCCTTGTGGATAATTGGGGATATAAAGTTTCCGATTGATGAGTGCTTCCACTTCTTTTCCTATTCCGTTACCTTCATTTCCCATTACGATCAGTCCGTTGGTGGATAATGGTTGTTCGTACATGTTTTCTCCATCCAAAAATGTTCCGAATACAGGAGCATCACCGAGTGAATGAATAAATTCGGGAAGAGAGGTATAATGAACCTTAACACGGGCAATTCCTCCCATAGTGGCTTGTATGGTCTTGGGATTGTATACGTCTACCGTATTCTGAGAGCAGATAATATGTTCGATACCGAACCAGTCCGCCAGTCGGATAATCGTACCCAGGTTTCCCGGGTCCTGAATGTCATCCAGCGCCAGGCAAAGAGACTGGCGTGCGAAATCCGGACTTAACGTATATTGCGGTTGCTCGAAAACAGCAAGTACTTGCTGTGGTGTTTTCAGCAGGCTGGCACGTGATAGTTCTTCTTGAGAGACTTCCGCAATTTCATTTGCTTGAATGTCGGGATGCGCTTGTAACCACGAAGAAGTTGCTGCTAGAAAACGGCAAGGGAAATGTCCTAGTAAATCTCCTGTTAATTTAGGACCTTCGGCTAGGAATACTTGTTCTTCTTTACGTGTTTTCTTTAGTTCCAGCGAATGGATATACTTTATTTTATTTTTGCTTAGCATTATTCTTTTACTTCTTTATTTACCGCAAAGCTATAAATATATTTTTAATAAATCGGCTGTTGAACAAGTTTTTTGAAAATAATTCTTTCTCATATTAACAATATTTGTATGAATAAAAATTGATTATCTACTTAAATTTAGTAGATTTGCTTAAAATTAGTAGTTTGATATTCAGTATAAAATATAACGATATGGAAAGATTGACACAACAAGAGGAAGAAGTGATGATTTACTTTTGGAAAATGGGACCGAGTTTTATCCGGGAGATTGTGAATGAAATGCCGGAACCAAAACCGCCATATACAAGTGTTGCCTCTGTAGTCCGTAATCTGGAGAAAAAGAAATTCTTGTCTCCTTTCAAGTTAGGGAATTCTATTCAGTATCATGTGCTGGTGAAAGAAAGCGACTATAAGCGTAGCTTTATGAATGGAGTAGTAAGTAACTATTTTACAGGTTCGTACAAAGAAATGGTTTCCTTTTTTGTCCGCGATCGTAAAATCAGCAAGAAAGAACTCGAGGATTTAATCAATATTATTGAGGATGAAGAATCATAAATCAAGATAGGCATGGAATCTTTTGCAATCTATTTGATTAAAGTAAATGTAGCTTTGATTGTATTATATGCATTCTATAAGCTCTCTTTCAGCAAGGATACATTTTTCAGGCTGAGACGGATCATGTTGCTGCTGATATGTGTGACTTCGCTGATTTATCCATTGATTGATTTTTCAGGCTGGACGGACGAGTATGCAATAGGAGAAACGATTACTACCGTTTACAATAAACTGTTACCGGAAGTGCTGGTTACTACAGCTGTACCCGTTGCTACAACTGAAGTTGAAGGGACAACTTGGCAGGCCGGTACTTGGTTATGGATTATTTATGGATTGGGAATAGGTATGTTGTTACTGCGTAATCTTTTAGAAGTTAGTAAAATACATCACTCTTTAGCCTGCTCTCAGCGCTATTCTCTGAAAGGTGTACCTGTTTATCAGTCGGAAGACGTAGGGGAGCCCTGTTCCTTCTTTCACTGGATATTCATAAATCCGATGCAATATTCGGATAAGGAAATTAATGAGATATTGATACATGAACAAACTCATGTCCGTGAATTTCATTCATTGGATATAATACTGGCTCAACTGATTATATTATTATGTTGGTTTAATCCGTTTTCCTGGTTGATACGCAGTGAAATACGTATGAATCATGAGTATCTGGCGGACAAGCAAGTAGTCACGTCCGGCTATGACAAGAAATCGTATCAATATCATTTGTTGGGAATTAAACATACTTCATTGGCTGCAGCAAACTTCTATAACAACTTTAGTGTATTACCCTTAAAAAAACGAATTAAAATGCTAAACAGAAAAAGAACTCATAACATCATGGTAGGTAAGTATCTGATGTTTATACCAGTGGCCGCATTATTGCTGTTATTCAGTAATTGCGCCAATAAGAAAGCGGATAAAGTCCAGTCTGATACCGAAAAAGCAGATACCATAGAGTTGACTGCTGAACCGGAGAAAACAGCAGAACCTCAAGTTGATATAACGATCACGGAGACGAAGGGTGATTCTATTTATTCAGTAGTGGAAACGATGCCGGATTTCCCCGGAGGACAGAAAGAACTACTGAGTTTTTTGAGTCGCAATATCAAGTATCCGACGAAGGCGATAGAAAATAAAATTCAGGGTCGCGTTATTGTACAGTTTGTGGTTAACAAAGATGGTAGTATTTCTGGTGCGAAAGTAGTACGTAGCGTTGATCCGGATTTGGATAAAGAAGCTCTTCGTGTCATAAATTCGATGCCCCAATGGAAACCGGGTATGAATAAGGGAGAAATTGTAAGTGTAAAATACACAATTCCTGTTATGTTCAGGCTCCAATAAAAGAATTAGAAATTTTCTTCATCACGATTTATAGAAAAGATCATCAGCATATACAGTCGACAGGATAGGTATTAGTCAGAATATCTGTGTGAATTTCTATAATTCGTGGTGAAAAGAACTTTTGTCGCATTAATTATTGTTTTGATAATTTCCCCGAACGAAAAATATGCTCTATCTTTGTCCCTATATATTTGCTTCCGCTTTTATAGAGATACTGTATGAGGAAAGGATTTCTTTACTTATTTACTTTTGCCATTATCATTCTGTCGCTCGCTTCGTGCACTGCCACTAAGTATGTGCCGGATGGCTCTTATCTGCTGGATGAAGTCAAGATTCATACAGATCAGAAAAATGTCCGTCCTTCTTCCTTACGAATGTATGTGCGACAGAACCCTAATGCCAAATGGTTCAGTTTAATCAAAACACAGCTTTATGTTTACAACCTTTCAGGACGAGACTCTACTAAATGGGGAAATAAGTTCCTGAGAAGAATCGGGGATGCTCCTGTAATCTATAGTGAGACTGAAGCGCAGCGCTCGCAGGATGAAATTACAAAGGCAATGCGTAATATGGGCTATATGGCGGCTACAGTGAAGCGTTCGACTAAAATAAAGAAGAGAAAGATCAAGCTGTATTATGAGGTGACAGCCGGCGATCCTTATATTGTCAATTCATTAAAATATGATATTCGTGATCCTAAGATTGCTGATTTTCTGAAGCAGGATTCCGCCAAAAGTCTGCTGAAAGAAGGAATGATATTTGATGTGAACGTGCTGGATGCCGAGCGTCAGCGAATTACTGACAAGTTGCTTCGGAATGGTTATTATAAGTTCAATAAGGATTATGTCGGTTATACGGCAGATACGGTTCGGGGTACTTATCAGGTAGACTTGACCTTGCATTTGCACGCCTACAGAGCGCATGTGAGCGATTCGGTGAAAGCACACCAACAATATTGGATAAATAAGATTAACTTTATTACGGATTATGATGTCCTGCAATCTTCTGCGCTGAACAGTATGGATATCAATGATTCTCTTCATTTTAAAGGGTACCCTATTTATTATAAGGATAAACTCTATTTACGTCCGAAGATGCTTACTGATAATCTTCGCTTTGCTCCGGGGGATTTGTTCGATGAACAGGATGTGCAGCAGACTTATTCCAATTTCGGACGTCTGTCCGCCTTGAAATATACCAATATCCGTTTTCTTGAAAATCAGGTAGGGGATACGGCGAAGCTTGACTGCTATGTGATGTTGACCAAGAGTAAACACAAGTCGGTAGCTTTTGAATTGGAAGGAACCAATTCAGCCGGTGATTTGGGAGCAGCAGCTTCCGTCTCTTTTCAAAACAGGAATCTCTTTCGCGGTTCGGAGACTTTTATGATCAAGTTTCGTGGTGCTTATGAAGTGATTTCCGGACTTCAGGCAGGCTATTCTAACAATAATTATACGGAATACGGGGTGGAGACAAGTATCAACTTTCCTAATTTCCTGTTTCCTTTTCTCTCTTCGGACTATAAACGGAAGATTAGGGCCACTACAGAGTTCGGATTACAGTATAATTATCAGATGCGTCCCGAATTTCTACGTACCATGGCATCGGCTTCATGGAGCTATAAGTGGACTCAACGCCAGAAAATACAACATCGTATCGATTTGATTAATATCGGTTTCCTTTATTTGCCGAGAATTTCGGAGAGGTTTAAGGATGATTTTATTAACAAAGGGCAGAGCCATATTCTTCAGTATAATTATCAGGACCGTTTGATTATTAATATGGGATATAGCTATCATTACAATAGTATTGGTGGTGCCATCATTAATAATACAATTGCTTCCAATTCATATTCCATCCGTTTTAATTTCGAATCAGCGGGAAATATCATGTATGCCTTATCCAAAGCAACGAATATCCGTAAGAATAGTGATGGGGAATATGCTATTCTGGGCATTCCATATGCACAATATGTGAAAGGAGAATTTGACTTTTCTAAGAATATAAGGATAGATCATCGTAACTCATTTGCGTTTCATATAGGTATGGGCATTGCTGTTCCTTACGGGAATGCGAAGACTATCCCGTTTGAGAAACAATACTTTTCCGGTGGTGCCAATAGTGTTCGTGGCTGGACAGTACGTGACTTGGGGCCGGGCTCTTTTGTGAGAGATGAAAATACCAATTTACTGGATCAGTCCGGTGATATTAAGTTGGATGCCAGTATTGAATATCGAAGCAAATTATTCTGGAAGTTTCAGGGAGCTATCTTTGTGGATGCCGGTAATATATGGACCATTCGTGATTATGACAATCAGCCGGGAGGAGTCTTTAAATTCGATAAATTCTATAAGCAAATAGCGGTAGCGTACGGATTAGGGCTTCGTCTGGATCTGGATTTCTTCATTCTTCGTTTTGACGGAGGTATGAAGGCGCTTAATCCTGTTTATGAAAAGGGGAAAGATCGTTATCCGATTATCCATCCTAAGTTCAGTCGTGATTTTGCTTTCCATTTTGCGGTAGGATATCCTTTCTGATCAATCATTGCTAATAAAAAAGGAGATGAAACTGGTTGTACGGTTTCATCTCCTTTTTGTTTTATGGTATATGCTTTTAACGAGCGGCAAACATCAGGTTGCTCATAGTAGCCTGACGGGCAGCCATCATACCTTGAGCGTCCAATGTAACGTTCATTTTTTCGCCGTTTGGTAAGAACAGATCAGCAGTACCGTCGTTATTCATCTTTAGCAACTCAGAGCTTTCGCCGTTTGCAACTACATTCCAGGTATTAGCTTCTTTGTTGTAGATCAAATCCATAGAAGCTGTTTCGCCTTCCTTCGTGATTGAATAGCCATTTTCAAGTGTTTTAACCATATAGTTACCGTTTTCTCCTTTTACCTTCTTCACGTCGCCCACATTAGCCATCGGGTTGGAACCACTCCAGAATTCGATAGAGTTGATTACTAAGGCATCAGCAAGGTATGCTACGCCATAAACCGGAACAATGTTGAAAGCTAAAAATACAAGCTCATTTACAAATTTGTTTCCGACTCCTTGATTCCAGGAACTTAAACGGTTGAATAAGCCAAATGATCCAACACAGGAGCTGAATAATAAGCTACCACTAAGTACAACCGCTACTAATGTCAGTTTGCTTTTTTTCATGTTTACTTTACTTTTTGATTAATAAAATATTGATAAATTCTCTTTTTAATAGATGCAAATATAACATTTTTAAATTAATCAAGGTTATTATTTCTTGTTTTTATATCATTTACGTTTGTTGTGTGCCAACTTGTTTCCAATGAAATGATCTATGGAAAATTTACCGGGTCCGGCAATGTACATTAATACAAATACTACTAAGTAGATGAATGCCAATTCTTTTACTGCAAATACGTCATTAGCATGGATGACAAAAAAGGCAAATATCATAGTAAAAATCATCGGGATCATTGCCAAGCGGTATAGAAAGCCGAAGATGAAGCCCATTGAACATACCAACTCACCAAAGATCGCCAAACTGAGGGATATGGAACTGCCCAGCCCGATCGGATCAGGGAAAGCCGTGGATAACTCCTGAAAATTGCTCCATTTCTGTATACCGTGGTTCATTAATAATATTCCGAAAATGATGCGGACTGCCAATAAAAACAAGGATACTTTTGTTGTATTTGGCTTTGTGGGGAATAAAAAATTATAAATCATAAGTCGTTCTTTTTATAAGTTTGCTTTTTATTTATATAAACATAAAAAATATTGAAATTGTTCTCTGAAAACGATAAAACATAGAAACAAAAAAAGATACCGGAAATAAAATGACTGATCAGCCGCTTTGTTTCCGGTATCTTTTGATAAGGACAGGATTTTCTTGTCTATTCTTTGTTTAGAATATAATGTTCGGCAAGTGCTCCCGTTATTTCTTGTTTGTCATCGTTTAACAGACGAACTTTGTTTTCTTCTACTTTATAATAAGATATTTCTCCACCTTCTTCTTTTAAAGTCAGGATATTACCTTCCAGTGTATAAGTTCCTTTTTCATCAAATGAACTGTCCCGGTCGATGTATACAGAGTGAAGAGTAAACGTCTTGTCAGGATTTAATGTCAGAGTTGTTTCAATGCCCGGACAGTCGGCAGCAGGAAAGACACCTTTATAGGTCCCTTCATAATCAAGCGATGTTTCGGCATTATGTATATCAGCCACTTGGGTTGCTGTACTGTCCGCACTTGTACTATTGTTTGTTTTCGCACTGTTTCCGCATGCTGCCAGAAGAAAGCAGGAACATGCCAGAATGATAACTTTTTTCATGATCGTTACTTTTAATAGTTTATCTAATTAAGTTTATAGTTCGTAAAGGTATAAATAATAAGTTGAATCCGGGCAATAAAAAGAACCGAACAACTTAATTTATGAATTTATAAACGGTCAATACTATCAGAGTACTTAGATAAACTTTATAATTGTATGTTAACATATAACTTACCATTTCTTTGAGAAGAGTTCAAGCAACTGACTTTTCTTCAATGGTTTGGCAAGAAATTCATTGCATCCTGCGTCAAGAGCGCTGATTCTGTCAGCATCAAAAGCATTGGCTGTAAGTGCAATAATAGGTATCCTATTATTAAACTCACGGATTTTGCGGGTTGCTTCCAGTCCTCCCATGACAGGCATTTTCATATCCATGAGAACAAGATCGAACTCTTCCTCACGTACTTTATTTACTGCTTCCGCTCCATTTTGAACATGGGTTAGATGGTAGCTTTTGAGAATATGTTGCACTAACGAATAGTTACTTTCATTATCTTCGGCAATTAATATCTTCAGTTCCTTCTTGTCGATTTTGTTCAAAGAAAGCTGGTGTTGCAATGGCAGTGAAATAGTTGGGTTATGTTCCTTCTGAGTGCTGATTTCACAAGGAATCCATGCCCAGAAAGTCGATCCAATACCGGGAGTGGAAGTAAATCCGACTTCTCCTCCGGCTCCTTCAATGATAGCTCTTGAGATAGCCAGTCCGAGTCCGGTGCCCTGGGCAAACTCATTGAGCTTCTGGAAACGTCCAAACACTCGTTCCTGTAATTCTTCCGGGATACCGACTCCGGAATCTTCCACATAGATCCGGATTCCTTCTCTTTCGATGCTGTATCCCATTTTTATATATCCGGATTTGGTGCATTTGACAGCGTTTGTAAGATAGTTCATCCATACTTGCTTGAGCCGGCTTCTATCCAGGAAAATCCAACAGTCCGGACCGGAATTGTCCATTTGAAACTCAACATCCGGATTGGTTATCTTTGGCTGGATCATGGTATAAAGTTCGTTGCATACTTTGGCTAAATTGAATGTTTCTCTTTTGCGTTCAAGAATTCCCGATTCAATCTTGGAAAGGTCGAGGATATCATTAATCAATCGCAATAACAACTCATTATTGGATTGGATGATGCTCATGTATTCTTCTTTTTCTGCCGGATCTTCAGAATATACCATCAGTTCGGAGAAGCCGACGATGGCGTTCAGAGGCGTACGTATTTCGTGACTCATATTGGCAAGGAAAGCCGATTTCAGACGGTCGGAAAGTTCGGCTTTGTCTTTCAGTTCCTTTAGTTGCTGTGCCATTTTCTCCCATTTCGTATTGTTGACTTTAATACCGGTGTAGCGAATTACATTGCCTTTCTTGTCTCTTTCCACTGGTATGCCGGTAACAATGAGAGTCTGCCATTCTTTGTCCCATTTAGTTTTGGATCGGAATTTGAAGTTGAGATCCTTAGTTGCTCCTCCAATCATATAATTAATATGGTTGCGGACCAGCTCGATGTCTTCCGGGTGGGTGACATGCAGATACTCTTCAGGTGTGATTACATTTTCAGAATGGAAGTCATTCACGGGGTCATTAAATGCTTTGAATTGTTTGCTTTTTACTTCAAAATCCCAGTAAGACATGCCTACAGTTTTGAAGGTGAGCTGCATTTTGTAGTTTCTTTCTTCAAGTTCCTCATTCAGTTGATGAAGTTTGGAGATATTTTGTCTGAATCCGGTATATCGTACGTTGTTGCCATATTCGTCTTTCTCGAATGGAACGCCTATGATATTACAATATTGCCAGGATTCATCATACTTCGTTTGCATACGACAAGTGAAGTTAATGGTGAATTCCTTGCCTGATAGCATAGACTGTATGGCGTCATAGGATGAAGAACGGTCTTCAGGATGAATAACATCCATGTATCGTTGGATGCTCACCAGTTTATCACTGGCATAATCATTGATCGGGTCATTATAGGCTTCGAACTCTTGAGTCCGTACATCGAAATCCCAATGAATGATATTGCTGACTTTCATGGCCAGTTCACGCTTGGCGATTAATTCCTGCGTCTTCTTTACCATTTGCATTCTTTCCGTTATATCCAGTTGGGTTCCTATAATCAGCAATTTCCCAAAATGTTCGAAAGATAACCGCATCATGCTTTCATAATAGCGGTATTGCTTTTCTTCTTCATTATAGAAACGTAAGGTGATGTTTCCTTGCAGAATTTCTTTGTTGGTCAGTTGTGATAAAAGTTGTATTAAAGGTTCATGATCTTGTGGATGCAGTATATTTAGAATCTGATCTAATGTCGTGTTTTTTTTAGCTATAGGATCTCCATGTAATGGATTGAATGTTTTTTTATACACGTCATATACCCAAGACGACATAGAGGCTGCTTCCATTGCCATTTCCAGATTCTTTTTGCTTTCATCCGTACGGAATTCAGCTTCTTTTATGGCAGTCACATCGTTGGAAAGCAATATATGCCCGATGATTTCTCCCTCCTTGCTTCGCAGGGGAACGACCTTTGCTTCATAAATGATCGTGTTCTTATTTTGGGTAGAGAAGTATGCGTTGTCTTTTATCCGGTCAAAGTCGTATTCGAATTCCAGAACAATATCTTCGCCTCTCTGAATGCGATTTTTGAGAGTTTCGTCCACATAAGGACTATTAAAAAGATTGACGATATTAACCACAGTCGTTTTATCAGTGACTCCATACATCTGCAATGCATGTTCATTGATACTGCGCAAGATACCATTTGTATCATAGATCTCAATACTCATTGGCAGACAAGCATAGATACTTTCTGCAAACAGAAGTTGATCTTTTGTTAAAGGGAATGTTTCTGGTGCTGAAGATGACATTACATTTTGGGTAGGTTCTGTTTCACTTGGGTTCATTTGTCCTTTGTTTTTGTCTATGTATGATGCTCTGATTTGTTTGCTATTGATTAATTTATACAACTTCTTGATTGCTGCAAGAAGCTATATGCTCACAAACATACAATAAAAATATGGAATAAAGAAATTAACACTAATAAAAGTGAATGACAACTTTGCATTTGATTAATGCCAGGAAAGCATGAAAGGCATCTTTTCACTCTCAAGAAATCTATATTATATAAGGTGAAATACTAAAAGTGCTTGTCCGGGTCTGCATATTCTCGTTTTTATCTTTATCTTTGTAGGAAAATATAAAAATATGGCACAACATACTTATGATGAAGAATCGGTCCAGGAGCTGTTGGGCTGGGCGAAGAAGATGCTTGAAACAAAGAATTACCCGACAGAAAAGTATCAGGTTAATGCGTGTACTTCAATCATTGATGGTAAACTTTATCTGGAGTCTTTAATTTCGATGATTTCCAAAAACTGGGAAAATCCGACTTTTCATCCTACCATTGAGCAACTGTGGGAATATAGGGAAAAGTGGGAAGGTCAAAAGGAATAATCTAAGTTTCAGATTTCCCCAGAAAATGCATAATGCACTCTGAAGCGATGTGCCCGGAGTGCATTATGCATTTTTATTAATGGATGTAAGTCTGATCTTTCGCGTCGGAGATTAAAACGGCAACCATTTTCTTTTTTTCTTCTGACTGGTATTTTCTTCTCTTTGCTGGCTGTATATATCGGCAAACGTCTTTTTCTCTTTTATCATTTCATAGATAATTCCCCAGTCGGGAATGCCGCCGACATTCCGGTCGTCTATAAACAGATCGGCTTTCAGTTTTCGGGAAAAGCCCTGATGATCTCTTTCTTCTTCGGGATAGTCTTTATTGGCTGCATAAAACTCCAGTCCTCTGGCTCTGCACCATTCTATGGCTTCGTCCAAAAGCTCTCCCTCGCGTACACTCCACAAGATTAAACGGTGCTTTTCTTGTTGTAACAATTTCAGCGTTTCAACTGCAAATGGAATTTCTTCACCAATACGTGGATAACGATGCTCTACAATCGTTCCGTCAAAATCAACAGCTATAGTCATTATGATATATTTAGAATACGTAATTTAGGACAAAGATACGGACTGTAAGCCAAAAAAACGTATATTTGCGCTGAATTAACATTTTAATAAAAAAACAGAGATTACATGAACAATTCCCCTCAGCGTGCCGCCAAAGGTTTTACAAGAGCCTTTTGGGTGAGTAACACAGTCGAACTGTTTGAACGTATGGCATATTATGCTGTTTTTATCGTTCTCACTATTTATTTATCCAGTATTTTAGGTTTTAATGATTTCGAGGCAAGTATGATTTCCGGTCTTTTCTCCGGAGGATTATATCTGCTTCCTATATTTTCGGGTGCTTATGCAGATAAGATAGGTTTCCGGAAGTCGATGATTATTGCCTTTTCTTTATTATCTATCGGTTATTTGGGGCTGGGCGTATTCCCTACATTGCTCGAAGCGGCAGGGTTGGTGAGTTACGGTGCGACTACCCGGTTTAACGGTTTGCCGGACAGCTCTTCCCGGTGGATTATCGTTCCTATCCTGTTTATCCTTATGATAGGAGGTTCTTTTATCAAGTCTATTATTTCCGCATCTGTGGCTAAGGAGACAACGGAAGCGACCCGCGCCCGTGGTTATTCTATTTTTTATATGATGGTCAATGTCGGTGCTTTTACGGGTAAGACGATTATCGACCCTTTGAGAAATGTGATCGGCGAACAAGCTTATATTTACATTAACTATTTCTCCGGGGCGATGACGGTAATTGCCTTGCTGGCAGTGATCCTGCTATATAAATCGACTCATACGGCAGGTGAAGGAAAAAGTCTGCGTGAGATAGGGCAGGGCTTTATGCGGATTATGACTAACTGGCGTTTATTGATTCTTATTTTAATCGTAACAGGCTTCTGGATGGTACAACAGCAACTTTATGCCACTATGCCTAAGTACGTCATCCGTCTCGCAGGCGAAACGGCCAAACCGGGATGGATTGCGAACGTTAATCCTTTTGTGGTGGTATGTTGTGTCAGCTTTATCACTCGTTTGATGGCAAAGCGCAGTGCGATTACTTCGATGAATGT
>OJNL01001074.1_pt1 | contig 16872 bp, 9 predicted proteins | sample 1597581 | NCBI WGS metagenome assembly OJNL01 (sample SAMEA2452133, study PRJEB22498) | human gut metagenome | biome: human feces; feature: human gut; material: feces | place: Australia | collected 2012
ATTTGCCGGGGGGATTGTACGGAGTGGATGTCAGGGCGACCAATTCCAAATCGAGTAAGGTGTTTGTAAATTTCGGAATCGTAAAAATGGAAGTGAAACCATTCCAGGTTCCCGGTAATTTCGGAGATTATTTTTATGGAGTTTCTTCGAACGGAACAGAAAATGAAATCAAAAATTTTAATCCCTATACGACCGCAGAGACGGAACAGGTGGTTAATAACACTCATCCCCGCCGGAAGTTGTATAAAGTGGGGGAATCGGATATCGTAGAACTGGAAATGGTGGTGAAAGATGCCGAGGGCACTCCTTTCCCCCCTCAGGCCATCGAACGCTGGTGGAGTTCCGAGAATAATTGGTATTACAACAGCTATCATGACAATTCGCTGGCCATCGAGGGTAGCTCAGAGAAGGTTACTTATACCGATACTTCCTGTATATTCCGTTTCCCGACGGTTCCTTATCCTGCTTTCGGTAGCTCGTACAATAGCGGAGATAACATTTACCTGACTTATTACAATATCAACAACACTTATTGGAAACTGACGGACGAATATCAGCAAATGGCCAATGCTACCGGTGTGATTTACCCGTCTTATCAGGTACGTTTCAAAAATAGCTACAAGATAAACGAGCCGGGGAAATGGTTAATGGAGATCATTAGTCCTTATGTAATCTGTACCAGACGGTAAGCAGATGTAAAGCTTTATAAGTGAACGATTAAAATTGAAAGCGTATGAAACTGAAATTAATGAATATATGCAAAGCTCTCCTTATCCTGCTGATTTCAGTGGGAATGGTGAGATGCAATGAAAACGAAGAAATAGCCGGGAGCGGAGGAGAAATCGAAATTCGGGATTCGTTGCCGGTAGGGAAATACGAGGTAGCCGTGTCGGATATACAGGTGACTTCTGGGGAACGCACGCTGAATGTGAGCTGGGATGCTCCGGGCAACACTTCCCAACTGGCCTATTATCAAGTGGAATGGCAGGGAAGAAACACCGATACAACCCTTTATACGGCTCCGACGACAGCAACCTCTTATCAAATCACTCATTTATACAACGATGAGTATTCTATCCGGATTACGGCCGTTGCTACAACGATGCAAAAGTCCGATCCGGTTGCTGCCGAAGGCTTTTTCAGTCCTTTGGAAGATACCCAGGCTCCCGAAAATGTCAGCGATTTTCAAGTGACTCCTGTCGCTACCAGTGCTGCTTTCAACTGGGTGAATCCTACAGATGAAGATTTCGACCGTATTCTTGTAAAAGTCCGCCGTACGGATACCGTGGGCTGGTTTTTGGTCGATACCTTATCGGCTATCGAATCTACTCTTTCCGTAGTCGGGTTACAGGAACGTTCGGAATACGAATACAATATTCAGACGCTCGATTATATCGGTAATATTTCGGAAGCCATAGAGGGGACTTTTAAAACGAAAATGGAAGTGCAACTCGAAAAGCTCGATGCCGACGGTAATCCTTTATGGTCGATCGTGGACTTTTCTTCGCAGGAAACCAGAGGAGACGATGGCTATGCCAGAAATGCAATCGACGGGAAGGACAATACTTTCTGGCATTCGGTTTGGTATGGCGGTGATTTTAGCGACGGAACGACTTCCGGAAACTTACCTCAATATATTGTGGTCGATCTGAAACAGGATGTAATTCCTTCGGTGGTTATGCTTTACAGGCGCGACGGAGCTTCGACCGGGCCAACTTCTGTAAAAGTCGAATCTACTTTAGAAGAGCCGCTGTCTAAAAACACGGAATGGAACGACCTCGGTACCCATACCCTGAACGGCGGAACGGATAACGGAGCGCTTCCATGTAATATCAGTGTGCTGAAAACAGCCCGCTACATAAAAATCACGGTTCTTTCAGCGGCAAGCGGTAATTATGCCATTGTCAGGGAAATTAACGTGAAAGCCCTGGTGGACGAAGAGTAATCTCATAAATCACCAATATATATTATCCCTGAAATCCGGGTAACGGAAGCCTACGTTACCCGGATTTTATTGTTTGCAATAAATGAAATGTTTTTATTTTATCCCGAATCTGGCGGTCATTTCATACCTGAGTTTTATTTTGCGGATATTTTCCATGGAATCGCTTCCGGAGGCATCGGCTGAAATGTTACTTACCAGCCGCTGGGAATAACCGGGAACAAAAGGATTTTCCTGAGTTTCGACGACAGAGATCACCTCCCCTAACTGTTCCCCTATGCTTTCCAAAAGATAAGCGGCTTTTTCTTTGGCGGCCTGCAAAGCTTCTATTTTTGCCTGCTTTCTGTATTCGGCTATTTTTTTATTCTTCAATTCTCCTATCCCCATATAAGTTACGCCGTTCGTATTGATCGAACGGGTAATCGCGTCGATGGTTTTTAAGTCGGTAATCCTGATTTGCAGTTGCTTACCGATTAAAAAATCTTTTCCTCTTTGCCGCCAGTAGTCGCCCACCTCCTGAACGGTGATATCTTCCTGCTTTACCCCGATTCTTTGTAGTCTGGCTAAAAGGTCTTTCTCGATGTAAGCGATAGGTATTTTAGTCCGGTAGTCTTCTTCTTTGGTTTTCTTTTCAAATTCTTCTCTCCAATATTCCTGAATCCGGATGATAAAAAGAATTTCGTCCGGTTCGATGGAAATTTCAGAGCTTCCGGTAACTTCGATAAAACGCTGGGGAGCTGGCTGTGTTTGCTGGGCATAGACGGAAAAAAGAGCCGATAACAGTAATACGGATAATAAGGCAATTCGCTTCATGACGATAAATGTTTTGGTTTATAGACGATAAAGATAGAACAACGGATTGGATTTGCCCGTGTCGTTTTTTAATTTTTCCCTTTTCACTTCCCACTTTTCCTTATACCTTTGTGGTATGATTGATCAGGCGACAATACAAAAAATTTTTGACGCGGCAGACATTTACGAAGTGGTTTCCGACTTCGTGAGCCTGAAGAAGCGGGGCGTGAACTATGTGGGATGCTGTCCTTTCCATAACGAAAAAACGGGGTCGTTCACTGTTTCTCCGGCAAAGGGCATTTACAAATGCTTCGGTTGCGGTAAAGGAGGGAATGCCGTAAACTTTATTATGGACCACGAACAGTTGTCCTATGTGGAGGCTTTACGTTTTTTAGCGGCAAAATATAATGTACTGATCGAAGAAAAAGAACTTTCCGAGGACGAGAAAAAAGAAAAGAGCGAACGGGAGAGTATGCTGATCGTGACGAATTATGCCGAAGAATTTTTTATGTATCAGTTGCTGCATACCGATGAAGGAAAATCCGTCGGATTAAGTTATTTTCAAAGGCGGGGACTGGATATCCCGACCATTGAAAAATTCGGTTTGGGTTACTGTCCGGAGGCATGGGACGGATTTACGAAGACAGCTCTGGAAAAAGGATATAAAAAAGAGTTTTTGGTAAAAACCGGTTTGACGATCGAGTCTGAAAAAGGTTTGTTCGACCGGTTCCGGGCGAGGGTGATGTTCCCGATCAGGGATATTGCCGGAAAGATTATCGCTTTCGGAGGCCGTATTATGACCAATGATAAAAAGAGTGCCAAATACCTCAACTCTCCCGAATCGGAAATCTATCATAAGAGCAGGACTTTGTACGGGATATTCTTTGCCAAGAAGAGTATCGTGCAGCAAAACCGTTGCTATTTGGTGGAGGGGTATCTGGATGTTATTTCTTTTCATCAGAAAGGAATTGAAAATACGGTAGCGTCTTCCGGTACTTCCCTGACAATCGAGCAGATTCGTCTGATTCGCCGCCTGACTCCGAATGTCACGATTATTTACGACGGGGATGCGGCAGGGGTCAAGGCCTCTTTAAGAGGGATCGACCTGGTGCTGGAAGAGGGACTGAATGTGCGGGTTGTATCTTTGCCTGAAGGGGAAGACCCCGATTCGTATGCACAAAATCACACAGCTGCCGAGGTTTTGGAATATATTTCCAGCCATGAAACGGATTTTATCCATTTTAAAACGAAGCTTCTTTTAGGGCAGGCCGGTGACGATCCTATCGAGCGGGCACGTCTGATTACCGATATTGTAAAAAGTATTTCTTTAATCCCCGACAATATTACCCGTTCGGTGTATGTGCAGGAAACCGCCACTCAATTAAAGGTAGAGGAAAAAGTGCTTTATACGGAGATAGCCCGTATCCGGAAAGAAAAAACGGGCGATCTTGTGCCTGTGTCGTTTCGGACTGCACCTCAGCCTGTTCCCGAAGTGACGATCAGTCCGTCACGTTCTGTGTCCTCCAATCCATGTGAGACGGAAGAGATGATGCTGATCCGTTATTTATTGCTGTTCGGAGAAATGGAGTTATACCGGGAAGAAAAAGACGGAGAATCCTATGGGGTGAGTGTGGGAGAATATATTATCCGGGAATTGCTGGAGGATGAGCTGGAGATGCTGAATCCCCGTTTTCAGGAAATACAGAAAGAATACCGGGAGAATAGTAAGAAGCCCGATTTCGTACCTTCGAAATATTTTATCGGCCATCCCGATGTGAATGTCAGCACGACGGTAGCCAATATTATTTGCGAGCCTTATGAGCTCAGCAAGATATGGACGCTAAAGGACGTTTCTATGCGTACCGAAGAAATGATGCTGGGAGAATTATTGCCGAAAATTGTGGATAATTATAAAATGCGGCGTGTGGAGATGATTTGCCGGGAAGCGGACAATAAGATTCTGGAACTGCAAAAATCCGGAAGTCCTGAGATTTTAGAATGGATCAAAAAGAAAACCGCTTACGATAAATTGCGTGCCCGTTTAAACGATAAATTGAAAAGGACGGGTGTGAAATAGAGATTTTAATAAGTTTTAGAAGATAAAAAAGTCGATAATCAACCCGCCTGAACTGTATTTTCGGACGGGTTGATTTTTTTAGTAGAAAACGGATTCGGAATTATTTTTACTTTTCTTTCCCGTATTTTCCCCGTAGATTTCTTATTTTAACGGTATCGGGATAAAATTATTTTATTAATGGTGTGATTATTCGCATAGGAAAATCTTGTTATATGTTAATCGGTGAGTGTATATATTATTAGCATCGCAAGAAAAAATTCCGGGTACGAATTTATCAGCCTGTTAAGAAATGCTAATCCACCCCTTTGTCCGGAAGGGGTGGATTAGCATTATATAAATAAAAAGATATTATTAAATGTCTGACAAACTTCTTTTGTCAGTTCCCTTTTGTATTATATAAATCATTGTAATAATGACAGATAGGTGAAAAATGGAAAAACATTTCTTTATAGTATAATCTAAAAAAAACGTGCGTTTATTCTGGTTTTTTATCAAACCGGATATTATCATTTGTTTGCAATTTATTAGTTCTTTTAAGCAATGAATCAGAAAAAGAAAATAGGGAAGATCGGTAAGAAAATAGAATCTATTTGTAGATAAAATCTAAACTAAAAATACTTTTTAACACTATGGCAGCAAAAAATAACCAAAAAAATAATAATAGATAGTTATTTTTATTATATTTGCGGCATTAAGTAAATAATTTTATTAATTAATATGGCATTGATTAATAAATAAAGAAATAGACTTAGCAAAGCTATGTGCGTGAATATTTTTAAAAATTAACTTAAAATTAACACATCGCAAAATCATTTAATCTAAAATAAACGCACGTTTTCTTTCTTATGTAATTCTATGAAGATGTGCTTTATACCAATTAATAATTTCTAATTAATTAATTAACAATGAATCGGATACTATTATTATTAATTGCATCATTATTGTTTTTCTTGACCTCCGGGTGTAAAGATGACGATAAGGTTGCCTATGAAGTGACGCCGGTTTCTAATATTACCTATGAGCAGAAACCTGGTGGGGTACTTTTCAAATGGGATAATCCGGAGACAGATTTATCTTATGTAGAAATTTTATTTAAAAAAGAAACCAATTCAACCGAACCGGAGCGGGTTATTGTACAAAGTCCGGTAACAGAACAACTAATTTATGGTCTCCCCGATACCTATGAAAGGGTATATACTTTTATCGCTCATCGGGATGAGGCTGTTTCTGAGCCGGTAACGATTGCGGCTCAAGCGGGAACAACACCATTCGACAAACTGGCTGCCAGTATAAAAGTGAGCCTGAACCTTGAAGGGGTAAAGGTGAGCTGGGATAACGAAGAGAGTGGGGAATTCTATCTGAATATGAATATCGATAGTGTAAAGACAAACCCCGATTATGAAATTGTTATTAAAGAAACCGGAAGCGGGGAGCGTCAAATCCCGATTTCGGGTATTCTTTCTGCAGAATTGCTTTTCACGGTAGGAGATGTGTATGGTAATGAATCTATACCGGTTGTCCGCAATTACAAAAAGTTAGAAAATGGCTGGCTCGACCGGAGTATTTGGGCTGTGGCCGATTATTCTTCACAGGAAGAAACACAGGAACAGGATGTCGGAGGGCATTTGAATAGTCGTGCTTCCTGTGTATTAGACGGTTATACCAATACATTCTGGCACACCAGGTGGAGTTCCAATGTACCCGGAAAATATCCGCATTATATCACGTTCGATTTAAGGCGTGAAGTGAATCTTGAAAGAGCCCGCATCGTGAGACGTCTCAATAATACGAACCTGAATACGTTCGAGATTCAGGGAGGACCTTCCAAAGACGGCCCGTGGACAAAGATTGTTGAGTATGTTATACAAGCTACCAATAATCCACAAACGATCGAGTTTACCAGTCCGGTTCAATACCGGTATATCCGTTTTTACTGCACGAAAGGCGGAGGCGGTAATGTTCATGCTTCACTGGCGGAGTTTGAACTGTATGGACAGGATATTGAAGAAGAATAACTTAAAGTAACAGCTATGAATAAAATCAGATTTTTATATCCTTGTATCCTCTTATGTTTGTGTACATTGATATCTTGCCGGAAAGAATTCGAGGATCATTATAAAACTTCGGGAGAATCGACAATATCTGAAAATATCGTCGATATCTTAAGGGCCAACCCCGATTACTCTCTGTTTGTACAGGCCATCGACCGGTTGGGACTGGCAGAAACCATTGGGAAATCGGCCATATACACTTGCCTCGTACAAAAAAATGAGGACGTGGAAGCCTATGTAAAATCCAAAGGTTATTCTTCCATTGAAGAGATTCCGGAGGATGAACTGAATGTTTGGTTGAACTATCACCTGATTATGGGGATGTATTATAAATATGACCTCGAAAAGAAAGTGACCACCCAGACCGAACCGGACGTTCCCGGTTTCTATAGAAGCAACACTTCATTGACAACGCGTGAAGATTCGCGGCATGCCGGGAAACAAATCCGGATTTACACTCCGGCGTGGCTGACCGAGCGTGCTGACGACTACAAATATCTGAAAAACGAATCGGTAGATCCCGGTTCATTTCTGATAGAGACTATCCCGGTTTCGGATGTTTATGATATAGACGCTTCTAATGGGGTGATACATGTTTTGGCCGCTCCTTTGGAGCCGCTTCCCAGGGCAGACGAAGCGATCGGGCGGGATACATCCCTGAGTATTGTCAATTCCTGGATCAACCGTTATGTCGCTTACAGCATTAAAGGGATGGATGAACACGGAAAAATAGATACGACGAAAATCAAATCCTATACATTCGGAGCCGATATTGCCGACGAGTCTGCGAAGTTTACTTTTGTCGCTCCTACCAATAAGGCGATCCGGGATTTGTTCGGTCCTTATTTGGAAGAAAACTTCTATAATAACTACGATTCTATACCGGCTTCTTTAGTCTCTAACATTTTAAAAACAGCCTTTGCCAATAATTATTGGGGAATGAGCGATATCACCCGGGGAAATAATCCTCCTAATTATTTCCTTTCTATTTCATCCGTTTATGTGCGCCTGGCCAATGAGATCGAACCCTATTACAGCGGAGGAGTTCCCAGTTCCAATGTCATGATTTATAAAGTGGACAAAATGGCGACTCCGCCCGTGCTGAACAGCGTGGAAGGAGGAATCTATTTCAATCAGAGTAAATACAAAGAATGGGGAAAGATGATCAGTAAGGGGTATGTTACCGGGCTGACCGATGTGTTACTTTACGAGCATCCCGACCGGACGATACTGATACAGCCCGATGATGTGTGGCCTCAATTTGTGGAAGATTATGAGAGTACGGAATTAGATTCGCTGGCTCTTCATTTGTACGCCAGTATAATTAATGCTAATGTCCAGAACGGGGAATTTAAAAACAATACCTATTATTCCACCAGTTGCGGAAGTATCTTTTATAATGAAGGAACTTTCACCGACTATTCCGGAAAAACCGTAAACCTGAAATCTTCCAAATCCACTTGGACCGGTAGTAACGGGGCAATATATGAGATCGACGGTTTCCTGAATCCGCTGGAATCTTCCGACACTACGCAGAATCTTTATAAAATGCAATTGGAAGGAAACGATGACTATTCCATTTTCAGAACTTATTGCGATTTGACGGGTTACAACGAAAAACTCAAAAACGCAGGGTATTTCCAATATACTGTTTTGGCTCCGAACGATGCTGCCATGATTGCAGCCGGACTGGATAATTTCGATATGACCGAGGAAGAGATGAAAGATTTCGTGCAGCGTCACATCGTGCAGCGGAAAATCTTTACAGACGGGGCTTTCAGTGGTAAGATAAACAATCTGAACGGTGAATTGCTGACCATATCGGGCACGTGGGACAGTTTCGTAATAACGGATCCGTCAGGGGAAAGTGTACCGATTATTCTGGACAAATCCAACCGGCAGGCAAATAATGGTGTTTTGCACTGTATTATCCAGATATTGAAGAAGTAATAATAACACAGACATTATGAAAATAAAATTAATACAATGTACATTTCTATTGTGCCTTTTACTTTTAGTCCTTCCCCGGGCAGGACAAGCACAAGATATCGAAGTTAAAGGTACGGTGTATGAAAATTCGAAAACCAATCCTTTGGTAGGTGTAAACGTCATACTATTGAATGCCAATAACCGTATTGTTTTAGGAACTTCTACGGATATAAACGGAAACTTTAAAATACGGGTACCGAAGGAAGGTATTGCCAAGATTTCTTTTTCGTTTATCGGAATGGTTTCGCAAACTTTCCCTTTGGAAGCTGGGAAAACTTATGAGGTGATATTGAAAGAAGATAATACCACGCTGACCGAGGTTGTCGTAAGAGGCAACCGGAATACGAGAGCCGACATGGGATTGTTTCAGAAAGATCGCCGGGAACTGGTCAGTGCCGTAACTTCCATCGATATGAAAGCATTGGAAACAACGGGTGTTTCTTCCGTAGAGCAAATGCTGCAGGGAGCCGCCCCCGGTATGTTGGTTACTTTCAATAGCGGTGACCCAGGAGCCGGAGCTTCTATTAAAATCCGTGGAACGACTTCGTTGAGCGGCAATAGCAATCCTCTTTGGATTATCGACGGTGCCGAGGTGATCAGCGATGATTATAGTGTGGAAAGTATTACCAATTTCGGTTATAGTCCGGTAGGCGATATAGACCCCAGCGACATCGAATCTATCGATATTTTGAAAGACGCTTCTGCTACGGCTATTTATGGTTCGCGGGGAGCTAACGGTGTGATCGTTATTAAGACCAAGCGTGGTGTGAAAGGCAAGCCGCAATTCAGTGCTTCGGCCAAACTGAATGCGACATTTGTCCCGAAACGTATCCCTATGCTAAACGGAGATCAGCAGCGGATTTTCCTGATTGAAAACTATGCCAATAACAATAACGGGGACGACGGTTCTTTCCTGAAAGAGTTGCGTGGCGACCTTACCCGCAAGGATGCCTGGATGTATAATAACAATACGGACTGGGTGGATGAAATCAGCCGCACCGGTTTCCAGCAGGATTATACTTTCTCTTTACGGGGTGGTGGCGAGCGTCTGAATTACTATTGGGGATTAGGGTACACCAACGAATACGGAACGACGATCGGAGGAGGTTACGACCGTTTCTCCACGAATGTAAATCTGGATTATAGAATTTCGGATAAATTGAAAATCGCTACTAAATTTTCATATACGCATTCTCTGACGGACAAACGTTCTTCAGACCACCCTCTGACAACGGCCGACGATGCCAAACGTACCATCAGCCCTCTCGGTTTCGCCCGTGCCCGTGCAGCTTATTTTCCTGTGTATAATGAAAACGGTACGGAATATAATATCGAGCGTGCCGATCAGGAAGGAACTTCCTGGACTTCTCAATATAATCCGGTAGCCATTATCGACTATTCTTCGTTTAAAACGCTGGCTAATCGTTTTACATCGGCAGTCCAGATCAATTACGACCTCACCAGGCGTATCGGTCTTTATTCGCAGGTTTCGGTCGATTACCGCCAATCCGGGGACGACTATTTTATGCCTCCTTATGCTATCGGAGCTATTGCCGGAGAAGATAATTATAATTATGGGATGAAGTCAGACGGTTACCAGATGAAGCTGGTCAATAACAACCGGATTTTTGTAATCCCTGTCGAAACGGAAAAACATCATCTGGATATGACGGCTGTCGTCGATTTGATTTACAACCGCAGCAATAGCATGAGCATAGCCTACAGCAACGGTGCAAATCCTTCGCTGAGGGAAGCCGACGGCTCGGCCAGAATAAATAACATCAGTGGCAGTAAAGGTCTTAGCACCAGCATTAGCTTGGTCTTGAACGCGCATTATAAATTTATGGACCGTTACAATCTGGATGTGTCTTTAAAGACGGAAGGTTCTTCTCTCTATGGGAAAGACAATCCTTATTCTTTATTTCCTACCGTGGGCTTGTCTTACGATATGAAGAAAGAAGGATTCCTGGTTGATAAAGAATGGGTGGATTTACTTAAGCCCCGTTTCGCTTTCGGGCGTTCCGGAAAGCTTCCCAATGTCGCCAATATCCTGTCTGTTACTTATGGAGCGGGATCGGACGGTTATTTGGGAGATTCTTACACTTTCATCAATAAATTCGCCTATGACAATGTTCATGAAGAAAGAACCAACGATTTCAATTATGGTTTGGACTGGAACATGTTCAATAGCCGTTTTAGCGGAGAGTTCAACTATTATACGCGTAAAACGACCGATCTGTTGTTGCTGCAATCGGTAGCCAGTAGCTCCGGATTCAGCCAGCAGTACACCAATTTCGGAACGATTAAAAATCAGGGATGGGAGCTCGGGCTCAATGCCGTGTGGATCGAGAAACCGAATATCCGCTTCCGGTGGAAATCTTATTTCAACATCGCTCACAACCGTAACAAGCTGGTAGAATTACCGGAGAATTTTGAAGCGGACAATGAAGCATATACACAGACGGTCGAAGGTTTCAAATCTAAACTCGTTCCCGGAGATGTTATCGGTGGATTTTACGGTTTCAAGGCATTGGGGGTTTATGCCAACGATGCGGATGCCATTGCCCGCGATTTCAATGGAAATCCGATCTATAATTCCGATGGAACTCCTAAAATGTTACGTTATAATTCAGCCAGCGGGCATGAATTCCGGGGAGGGGACGTTATTTATCAGGATATCAACCATGACGGCCTGATTAACGATCTCGACATGGTACAGATCGGGGATGCCAATCCGGATGTATTCGGGATGTTCCGGAACGAATTCAACTGGAAACAATGGTCACTGACGGTCGGTTTGTATTATAACTTCGGACAGGATGTGGTGAATGGAATGCGTCGGAATACCGAAGGAATGACCGGACAGGACAATCAAGCCCGTTCTGTGGAAAGAAGATGGAGAAAACAGGGAGATGTTACCGACATTCCTCGTGCAGAACGTAATGCGACCTGGAATACCGTGGCCTCTACCCGTTGGGTGGAAGATGCTTCTTTTATCAAATTGAAAGAATTGTCACTAACCTATCAGTTCGACAAGAACATTTGCCAGAAATTACGTCTGAACCAATTGAGTATTTGGGCCAATGTTCAGAATTTATGGACCTGGACGAAATACAAAGGTATCGATCCGGAAATCGGGAGTGGTGGCGGAATCACTATATTCGGAGTAGATAAGCAAAATACAGCACCACCGATCCGTCTGACTTTCGGATTGCGGGCATCGTTCTAACCTTTTTAATGTTGTTATGATTATGAAAAAATATATTATACATTTTATGCTGATATGGGTAGCTGCAGCCGGCTTGAATAGCTGCTCCTTCCTCGATGTGGATCAGCCCGATAATTTGGTGAAAGACGACTATTGGCAAACCAAGGAACAGGTGAACGCTGCTCTTACCGGAGTGTACACCTCTCTGCACAACAATTTGGTGAAATTGATCAAATGGGGAGACTTGCGGGCTGAGATTTACAAAGTCGGAACAGCCAATAACCTGGGTAATGAAACAGAATTTGTGCAACAGGACATTTCGACCAGCAATTCGCTGAACGATTGGTCGGGAGTGTATCAGTCTATCAACTGGGCTAACTCATTTCTAAAGAATGCCCGTTCCACGATGCAAAGAGACCCCAGTATTACCGAAGCGGAAATGGCTTCCTGGGAATCGGAAGTCTATGCCATCCGCGCTCTTTATTATTTCTATCTGGTGCGTACATTCAGAGATGTACCCATTGTATTGGAAGCTTACGAATCGGATACTCAAAATCCGTATTCTGCTCCGAGTCCTGAAACTGCGGTACTGGATACGATCGAAGCCGACCTGACCCGCGCTTTGGCCAATGCTCCCGAAACATTCGATTCGCCGGAAAAACGTTTTGGCAGAATCACCAAAAATGCAGTCCGGGCTATCTGGGCCGATGTAAAGCTTTGGCGGGGAGATTATGACAATTGCCTTTCGCTTTGCGGAGCCCTTGAAAACGTCTATGATAACCGTATGGTTGCAGGTAAGGATTGGTTCACCATGTTCTCTCAAGGCAACAGCAGTGAATCTATCTTTGAATACCAATATTTGAGCGGCAGGGGGGTGAGTTCTCCTTTATACAATTTGTACCGTACGGGAAGCAGTAACGTATTTCTTTCCAATTATGCTTATCTGGAAGAATGTATATCCAGCGTATATCCGGCTCAGTTTGAAAATCACACTTATGGAGATACGGTGCGTATAGACGCTACGCTCAATGCTTCTTCCGAGGTGCTGAAATATGTAGCCAGCAGTCCGTATCTGCCCACGGAATACCGGGGCACCGATAGCCGTAACGCCAACTTTATTTTTTACCGGTACCGGGAGATCCTGTTGATGAAGGCTGAAGCTTTGGCTTTGAAAGGCGATTATACGGGTGCGGTAGCTGCGATCAACCGCATTCGCACCGTGACCGAGTTGCCCCTTATCGAGGATGCTTCCAATTTCGGCGAAGGAGAAACTTTCTTTGAAAATTTATTGAATGAACGGATTTGCGAACTGGCATTCGAAGGGAAACATTGGTTCAGTCAGGTTCGCCTGGCCAGAAATACCGGTTATGCCAATCTTTTGGTCGAACGGAATGCCAGGGCTGCTCAGGAATCTTTGAACGGTACAGTGAAACTGCAAACGATGCGTGCCCGCCTTCAGGATCCGGAAAGTTGGTTTTTGCCTTATTATAAGACAGAAGTCGAAAAGAATCCTCTCTTGAATCAAAAAACTTATTACGAAGGGAAATAAATTATGAAAAAGAAAATATACCAATACGGATTATACTTCATCGGGATCATAGCTTTAGCATTTTCCGGCGGAGGATGTAAGGAAGATTTTTCGGGTTTGCGCTTTGATTCGAACGACAAAATGCAGATTTACGATTATGTCAGCCAGCGGGAAGACCTTTCTGTCTATAAGCAGTTATTGGATTATACCAATTTCAGCAGCCTGATGTCCACAGCCGGCACTTATACGGCTTTCGTCCCTACGAATGCGGCTTTTGATGCTTTGTTCGAAGAATTGAAAGCCAAAGGGGAAAACATCGGTTCGATCCAGGATAAACCGGCAGATTATTGGCTGGATTACCTGCAATATATGACTACCGGCAGTAAGATTAAAAGTTCTTCCATGGAAAACGGGATACTCGACTCACCGAGCCTTTTTGGCGACGATTATTATGTCGTTTCGGATGTGCGGGAATCTTATAAGGCGATTAAATTGAACAGCCGTGCCACTATCCGGGAATACGACATTGAAGTGGCCAACGGTTATATCGATGTTATCGATAAAGTGTTGTTGCCTCCCACCACCAGCATCTTCGATATGTTGCAGGAAAGCGGGAATTTCACCATTATGCTCGATGTTTTCCAGAAGACCGGATTGGCTTCTTATGTGCAGGATAGTGTCGTGACTTTGCTTGTCGAGCCGGATGCCGTTTTACAAAAAGATCAATTCGATCCGGATGCCCTTAGCGCTAACGAACTGTTCGATTGGGCAGCGTATCATATTATTTGGGGAGAGCGGGCATTCGATGTCAATCTGGACGGACGGAGCATTTATTCGCTGTATCCGGATGAATCGCTGACTTTCAAAGTGGACGAAGACGGGAAAATGTGGCTGAATGAAATTTATCCGTTCAGTACGACACTCGGCCAAGGAATTAACAATGTAGCTCAAAACGGTATTTATCACGTACTCGATACGATGGCTGTAATTGTCGAAACCCTGCCCGGTATTTATAACCACAATTTATACGGAGGGACTCATTATAATAGTGATGGAAGCCTTAAATACGAACAAAACGTATTTTGCGTAGCACCGGCCAAAGTATATGAAGATACGGGAACTCCCAGTTTCCATCAAGGTCAGAAGACTCCGATCTGTGGAGTGGATGTATTCATGATCGGTGATTATTTCTGGACAACGATTCCCGATGTGGTCAAGGGCAAATGGACTGTAAGGCTCATTTATAGCCAATCCAATACCGCCGATTTGATGATGATTTATAACGACGAGATTATCTCTCCGGAATTGCGGATGAATCAGGGAGCGGTTCAATGGCCGGATTATACACGGCTAAAATATAAGGATTTGGGAGAGATCGAGGTGGATGAACGTGGAGAGGTGAAACTGACCTTTCAGGTGATCAAGTTAAACCGGGCTCCTTCAAGCTGTTGTGATTTAATGATCGATATCATCCAATTACGGCCGGTTGAAGAATAACATTCCGGGGTATTTACAAACCAAGAAAACTAATGGATATGAAAATACATATAAAAGATTTCAGGAATTTGTTTCTAATCCTCTCTTTGTCCTTGGCAGCCTCAGGAGTTCAGGCCGCCGGAGAGACAAAAGACAAACCGGATCAGCAGGCGGACGTTCAGAACGAATCTGCCCGCTCTTCCCAGCCGGATTGGAAAAAGATATATTCTACCAATTCTTATATGACTTTTGACAAAGGATTGATGGGAATACAGAACGGGGTTTATTCTTCTCACGGAGGAGCTCCCGGAAATAGCGGCAATGTATTGTTACGGGGGATCAATACCACAAATTTGAATGCGTCTCCTTATGTTGTGGTTGATGGTGTGCTTGTAAAGATGGCCAGGAACATCAATCCTTTTGCTTCGGGGTTCGCCCTGTCGAATACGGCGTTTATTAATCCGCTGGATGTCGCCGATGTCCGGATTCTGCAAAGCGGATACAATTCCGTGTTGTACGGCGGCCGGGCTTCGAATGGAGTGATCGACCTGACCACCAATAAGGGGGTAGCCGGTAGTACATCTATCGATATTGTGGCACGGGTCGGATTTCAGCAAGCCGATTATAATAAGATGGAAATGATGGGCGGCGAAGATTTCAGAAGCTATTTGTTCGATTATATGCACAATATGGGAAATACCATTGTCGATTTGCAACAAATGAACATTTTTAATGCCGGTCACCCGAAATACAATCACTCTACCGATTGGCTGGATATGGTGAAACGCAATGCCATGTTCCAGGACTACCAGGTAAAAATGAGCGGTGGTGACGGTGATACGCGTTATATGTTCGGTGTAGGTTACAGTTCGCAGGAGGGTACGATCGATCCCACCGCTTATAATCGTTTCAATATGCGTATCAACCTCGATTATAAAATTTCGCAGAAAATCAGTATTGCCAATTATTTGGCTTACTCTTACGGAACTTCGCGTTTCTACGATCAGGGCAACAATTGGGCTGTACACCCGTTGTATGTAGCTTTAACCAAAGCCCCTTTTCTCTCTCCGATGTATTACGACGATAATGGTATAGCCACCACTATCAATGCAGGAGTGGACGAATTGGGAAAAAGTAATCCGGCCATGTTCAAAAGTAACCTTCAAAACAAGGGTACGGACAACCGGGTGGACGGAATGATCAGGGCGAACTGGGCTGTTGCCCCCCGAACTGCGGTAAGTACCTCTTTAAGTATCAGTTATGTTAATTCTATCGAAGATCTGCGGAGACTGGCGGAAGGAATTGCTCCCGACGAATATCGTAAAAGACAAAATGCGAAAAGAACTTACAGCGATTATATTTTGCGTTGGAATACCTGGGCAGAAAGAACCGGTAGTTTTCTCGGGGACGGTAGCTGGCACGGGAAAGCCGGATTTATCGTAGAGAACGAAGAAGAAAAATCGGCATACGGACGCCGGGTAAATGCTTCTACGGACGATTTTGAATCGTTGGGATACGGAGATGTAGATTCTATCAGCAATATGAATTACAAACAAAATTTCCTGAGTTTTTATGCGGAAGCAGGTGTCCGGTATTGGGATCGGGTTTCCCTCGACGGACGGATTTATGTGGAAGGTTCGTCTAATTTCGGCCCGAAAGGAAGATGGGGCATCTACGGCGGGCTTAATTTAGGTGTCGATGTGCTTAAGCTCGACAAGTATTATTTGGGTGTGAATGCTTCCTGGGGACGGGTAGGCAACAACGATATCCGTGGAAGTTATCAGCATACCTTGTATTATCCGACCCATT
>OJNL01001078.1_pt1 | contig 16811 bp, 11 predicted proteins | sample 1597581 | NCBI WGS metagenome assembly OJNL01 (sample SAMEA2452133, study PRJEB22498) | human gut metagenome | biome: human feces; feature: human gut; material: feces | place: Australia | collected 2012
ACATACCCTTTGGCTACGTCGCGAGCAGATTACGGCAATGGAGGAAAGGCGACCTGTGCGACGATTGTCTTCTTTCGATTTTCTGACTGGTATCGATGACTTTTCTCGAATGGGTGGTTTTCATTTCAAGGAAGACCAAAACAGGGAATTTATAAATGTGAGAGAGTCGTTGAAAATCCTACCTCTAACAGATATTAGAGAGTTGATCGCAGCTAGTGTGAAGATTGAGAGAAGCGAAGAAGAAAATGTCCTTCCTGACAGGAAGTGGGTTACTCAACTCGTACAACCGGGTTCATCATTGGGCGGTGCAAGACCAAAAGCCAGTGTGATTGATACGGATAAGACACTTTACATTGCTAAGTTTCCTTCATGCAAGGATGATTATGATGCCGGACTTTGGGAACATTTCAATTATCTTCTTGCCATAAAAGCCGGTATAAATGCAGCGATAACCAAAGTTCTGACTACCGGAGAAAAATAGCACACCTTACTCTCCCAACGCTTTGACAGAACCCTAGAGGAAAACGGATTCAATTTGCTTTTGCAATGATCTTATTGGGACTTCATGACGGAGACAATGCCACTACGGGGCACGGTTATCTGGATATTGTTGACTTCATTATTCAGAATTGCACGAATGTCGAAGACAATCTGTAGGAAATTTTTCGCCGTGTTGCTTTCAACATTTGCATCGGTAACAGTGGTGACCATTTCCGTAATCACAGTTTTCTTTCGACTGCAAAAGGATAAACGCTATCACCTGCATACGATACGAATCCCATTCTGAATGAGTATCAGCCTACTTGTCTCATCAACTTCCAATAGAGCTTGCTTAATGTTTGCGAAGACTATATGCTCAACAGCAAAATTGCTGAAAAGATTATTTCAGAGGTAGTTGAGACAGTGAAAAACTGGCGCGAGTTGGCAACACGTTTAGGTATTTCTAAAAGAGAGATGGATAAGTTTAGTGGAGTGTTGGATGGACGCCTTAAGAGAAATGCGAACAATAATTAATAGATTTGAGCCGGAAATATGTTACTATAATGGCAAGCAACCGAACGGAAATATGTCAAATGACTGAAGAAAATTCATCCTAATAGTCAAACTGGTGGTTAGGGCATTAAAATACAAATAGTTTTGTATCAATATTGTGAAGTTAATTTTCGTATTATGTTGTAATAATATTATATTTGTGCTGCATAATAATTTAAATGCACGTAACAAAATATCCGTTTTATTCTTTAGGTTCTTATGGCAAAAATCAACATCTTTGCATTGAATTATAAATCATTTTGATAATGAAGCAACTAAATAGGATTAAAGTAGTATTGGTGGAACAAAATAAAACAGCTAAGTCTGAGCAGATTGGTAAAAATACTTGTTCTATATCTCGTTGATATACAAATAACTCTCAGTCAGACCTTGAAACCCTGTTTCGTATTGCAGAACTTCTAAAAGTTGATGTAAGAGACCTCATTGTTAAAACTGAATTGTAAATATATAGGACGATGGATATACCATTCAAAAGAATTGTGTGGAATGAACATGAAACATCCCTTCTCATAGATGCCTTTGAACAAGTCCGTTGTCATGCTATTTCCCGTAACGAGGCAATTACGCACCTATCCAAGAGGTTGCGTAACAGAATGATATTGGATGGCATTGCGATTAATGAAAAATACCGGAATGTTGCAGGCATCGACTTGCAGTTATTATCAATAGAGTGCAGTGTTAATGAGGAAGGGGTAATCAAAGAAGACAATCAATTGTCGGGGGTATTTTACAAAGTGTTGTGGCAAAGTATAAATGAACGTTCATTGTTTGAAGATGTTCTCAAACAAGCCAATTTACTATATCCAGAGATAGATGAACCAACAGTTGTATTATCTACTCAGTCGGTTGCGGAGTATCCATTTTCCAACTTTAATGATAATCAGGCGATAGTAGCAGAGCCGTCAGAGATACAATATGTTCAAGAACCGGTATGTAATTGGAATGCAATCAATACAGATTCTAAGGAAAAAGAATTAAAGCAAAGGATTCAATCGATTCTTATAGATAAATTTCCTAAAGGATTTCGTCTTGGATCAACAATAAGTTATAAGCGCTTTTCGAGTATTTATACTTCAATCTACAATGAAGAAATATTGATAGATATTGATAATCTGGAACAATGTGTGAAAGAATGTGGAATTCAATACAGAGGATTAGTATACGTGCCACTTATTATGCTTGACGAGGAAACCAAGAACGAATTGTTCGAATATATTGAACAGCAATTTGCTCAAGGTATATCTTGTATCTATTACAACGTGTTGTTTGAAATATTCAGCCAGCAATTTCTTGGACAAACTATGATAGATGGAGAGATGCTTCGTCTATACCTCGAGTTTTATAACGAAGATGGTGAATATCATTTTGATAAGCAAAAATTCTCAAAGGGAGAATATGCAAAAGTTGACATCAATGCAGAGGTCCTTGACTACGTGAAAGCCCAAGGTGGCTGCGTGACAGAAGGTGAAGTTGTAAAAGCCTTGTCTTATCTTCCTAAAGTTGAGGTGATTGAAGCATTCTCAACCAACCGCCAGACTCTCGTACTAGCAAGTATGAAAACTCGATTCCATATTGATAACTTTCAGCTTGAGGATGTAGACAAAATTGCAATCATCAACTATCTAGAACAAGAGATAGCTGACATGCAGTATGTCACATTCACTGAACTGTTTGACAAAATGGCTGCTATATCTCCACGCGTAATAGACAATAATATGCAGTTTACACAAACAGGTATTCGCACGGCGTTATCCAGTATATTGGGCAATGATTTTTGTTTTATTGGAAGTTTTATAAGTAGTTACGACAATCCTGTTAGTATTAAAGATGCTTATATTGGTATGGGTAGAGGCCGCGAGTCATTCTCTATTGAAGAGGTACAAGATATGGCAACAGATTTCAAGACACCTATAAATTTTGAAGCACTCGCAGAACATAATATACGAATTTCTGAAGAGAAATTTGTTCGTAAGGATACAATTCATTTCGATGTTGATGCTATTGATAATGCTATTGCCTTATTCTGTCCGGGAGAATTTATTAGTATCTCTGAGGTGAATACATTTGCTGCGTTCCATGATTGTGGTTATCGATGGACTCCATTTCTGTTGGAAAGTTATCTCTTCTCTTATAGCAAACTGTTCTCATTGAAACACATGAGATTTAACAAATCCACCGTAACAGGAGCGATTGTTCGTAATTCTTCCCACTTCGGTGGCTATACTGATATAATGGCAGTGGCTTTAGCCAAAGCTGATGTTAAACTTGATAAGACTACGTCGTTGACCTATCTTTCCGAAAAAGGCTTTATTGAAAGAAGACGATTGAAAACTATCGATGAGGTAATTAAACGAGCAAAAATTTTGAAGATTAAATAATATGTACTCATATACTTACGATAAGGAAACAGGTGGCATATTGCTAAATAGCTCTCCACAAGCATTTAGCAAAGAACCCCGTCCTGTCTATTCAAAAGAATTAGATATATATGGATTTGATGCTTATTGGCAATATGAAAAAAGTGAATCTGCTCCTTATATGTGGGCAGAAGCTAACAATTACTACTATCGTGGTAAATTAGTGGCGCAAATAAAAGGTGGTACATTCTTTACAAAGCCAAAGATTATTATTATTGAGAATCCAGAACCCAATAACGAGCCTCTAAAATTGGTGGATATTGAACTTATGGTTCAAAAAAATAGAAGTTTGCTGGAAAGTCTTACAACAACAACAATTAAAGACGTATTCAATACTTATTTGAAGTATAAAGATAAAGTAGACATATTTCACGTTTCTTTCAGTGGTGGAAAAGATAGCGAAGTGACTCTTGATATTGTCCAAAGAGCGTTACCTCACAATCAATTCGTAGTCATTTTTGGTGATACGGGTATGGAATTACCAGAAACACATAGAATGGTTGAAGAAGCCAAAAGCAAATGTAAAGAAGTGGGTATAGAATTTTATATTGCAAAATCTCATCTGAAGCCAGCAGAATCATGGAAAAGATTCGGACCGCCAACATCAACAATACGTTGGTGTTGTAGTGTTCACAAGACTACACCACAACTTCTTCTGTTAAAAGATATTCTTGGTAAAGATCATTTTACAGAGATGGCATTTGTCGGTATTAGAGCAGACGAAAGTGATAGAAGAAGTAGATATGACTATGTTTCTTATGGAATGAAACATAGTGGACAGTTTAGCTGTAACCCAATATTATATTGGAACTCTGCAGAGGTCTATCTGTATATATATGCAAATAAGTTAAGATTAAATGAGGTTTATAAGCGAGGGAATACCAGAGCAGGATGTCTCGTTTGTCCGGTGTCCACAAATAGGAATGATTATCTAAACTATACTTGTAACACAGAGCAAACTAAAGAACTTACCGACATGATCTTCGATTTAAACTGTAGCGAAAAGGATAATACTCCTGAAAAAATAAGTTATGTCGAGAATAATGGATGGAAAGCAAGAAAAAACGGAAGAGATCTCAAAATTGCTCTGAAAGATTATGATGAGGTTGTTATTGGCAAAGAGTTAATTATTACGTTTAAAAACCAAGATGATTCTTGGAGACAATGGATAAAAACGCTTGGTCAAATTTTTCCATCAGATAGCTCAAATGAGATAAAAATAGTAAACAAGAGTGAGGTTTGGCTATTAAAAATCAAATATTTAGAAAACAACTATATACAAATATTTACTACTAATGATTCGACCACAACAAATGTTCTTTTCTTGAAAAATCTAAGAAAGATATTCAGGAAAAGTCACTATTGTGTAGCTTGTAAAGTTTGTCAAGCGAATTGTAAATTCGGAAATTTGTCTTTTGGAGAAAAAGGCAAAGTCTTCATTTCTGATAGTTGTACAAGATGTGGGCAATGTTTAGACATTGATACAGGTTGTTTAGTTTATAAGTCATTGTGGCTTTCCAAAGGATTAGGAAATATGGATAAAAAAAGAACATTGGACTGCTATGCAGCGCATGGCCCCAAAATTGAATGGTTCCAGGAATTTGTAAAGTTAAGAGACGATTTTAGCAAGGGAAATGGCCTAGGAAGTGCCCAAAAACCAATGTTCAATCGTTTCCTTAAAGATGCAGGAATCATTGATGAAAAATGTGTTATAACTTGTCTTGGCGAGAAGTTGATTGACACGGAACTACATGATTCGTCAATATGGGCTTTAATGCTCGTGAATTTAAGCTATACGCCTCAAATCGGATGGTTTGTTAAGACTTTTGATTTTGAAACAATCATATCAAGGAATCAAATTGTCAGCTTATTATCAAGTATTCCTGACGTGAAAGAAAGCGCGTTAAAGGCTATTCCACCAACGCTGAAGAGAATATCATCTTTGCCATTGGGAACGTTGGGATTCGGGACTAATGATAAGGAATCAAAAGAGTTAGGAGGCTTGTCATTCTATCGTAATGTGTGGCAAAATCCTGACCCCAAGGTGATTTTGTATTCTCTATATAAGTTTGCGGAAGCATGCGATGACTATTATCAGTTCACCTTGACTCGTTTAATGGATACCGCTGTTGAGAGTGACGGTATTAGCCCTATACAAATATTCGGTCTGGACAAAGAAATGATGATAGGTATCCTCAAAGGACTTGCAGCCAAATATCCGGAATATATATCTGTAGCTTTCACTCTTGATTTGGATAATATCAACCTGCGCCAAGATAAAACTTCGGCGGATATACTAGACCTGTTCTAATTTGAAGTAATTATGAAGTATAAAGACTATTTTGACATAGATCCCGATTATTTCCCAGCGATCAATCCCGACGTTATCAAGAGTAATCCTGAGCTTTGGAAGAAATTTTATCCTCACGAGACCTTTGTAAAACTGATAAAGGACATAGTGAGTGTGCTTAACCGTCAACAGAAACAGAATATATGGGTAGAAGGAGCTTATGGTACAGGTAAGTCGCATGCTGTTCTTACTTTGAAACGACTGCTTGACTCTTCGGTGGAAGACACAACTAATTATTTTGAAAGCTTTAACCTCGACAAGGATTTGTTGAAGAAGTTCTTGAATGTGAAACATGAAGGTAGCATTATCACAGTTCATCGCTATACATCGTCAAGCATTAAAGGTGATAACGATCTCTTTATCGCCATACAAGAGAGCATAGAGCAGGCACTGCGCGAGGCTGGCATTGAGAATGTCGCCCAAGATGCAATGAAAAATGCTGTTATCAAATACTTAAGCGATGAGTTTAATAAACAGGCTTTTGATATTCTCGTAAAGGGCCCCTATAGTAGTTTGTTCGGTGGTCATGATGTTGACAGGATCGTGAAAGATCTTCAAGAGTTTACCGAAGATGCTCTTCGTGAACTCATGCGCAAGATTTTCAAAGTTGCCAACGAACGTCAAATTAAGGCATTCACTCTCGACGATAAAGGACTCTGTGAGTGGATTCGTGAAATAATCAAGCAGAACAACCTAAATGCCATCGTATTCATTTGGGATGAGTTTACCGAATACTTCCAAAATAACATGACAGCACTCACTGGCTTCCAAACATTATTGGAATTAAGTGAGACTGAGCATTTCTGCTTTATTCCTGTCACACACAAAAGTGGAGCTTTATTTAATGCCGCAGATACAATGAAGAGTAAGATTCTCGGTCGATTTGTGCGTCCTCGTTGCGTAATTGAATTACCAGAGAATATGGCTTTCAAGTTAATGGGTACAGCCATGCAAAAAAATACAGATCCGGTAGTATATAATGAATGGGTTAATGATATATTACCAGACCTTTGCGACCGCACTGTAACTTCACGTCGAATTGTTGGCGAGCAAACAAAACTCAACGAAGAACAGATGAAAGGTATCTTGCCGATCCATCCTTATGCGGCGAGTCTGTTGAAGCATATCTCTACCTCGTTCGACTCTAACCAGCGTTCGATGTTCGACTTTATCAAAAACGATCGTGGCGATGATACCCAAGCATTTCAATGGTTCATAAAAAATTATGGGCCACTCAATGAAAATCCATTACTTACTATTGATATGCTTTGGAACTTCTTCTACGACATGGGTAAGGATTCGTTAACTCTTAGCATTCGACAGATTTTGGACAATTACCCACGCCTTACTCGTGCTAAGCTGGTAGAAGACGAGAGGCGTGTGTTAAAAGCAGTATTGCTTTTTCAAGCTATTTCGTTCGAAATGCGAGATGGAGTGGATTTATTCCTTGCTAACGAGAAAAATCTCAACAGCGCATTTGAGGGTTCAGACCTTGAAGGTCAAGCCTCGCGCATCGCCGAAAAAATGGTAGAGGATAAGATTCTTTTCAAGAAACCGGTAGGTAAGACAGAAGTATATGCAGTGCTGATAGGCGAGCTGGATTCTGACCAAATCAACAAATACAAGAAGAGATATGAAACGAAGACAACAACATCTCTTATTACAGAAGGGAATCTGAATGAAGCTATTGAGTTACCTGCTGCTTTAAAGCTACGTTACGAATTAATATGCGCCAGCATAACCGATTTTGAAACACTTTCAAAGAAGTGGATCAATGAGGCGGGAAAAGACCAAAAACATTTGTATGCAGTCGTGACTTTTGCTAAAGACAGCCAAGAGAGAATATTGTTAAGTCAGAAGATCAAGACTAAACTCAATGAATGTCCAGACACAACAGTAATCTTCATTGATTGTAGTAAGACGATATTGGGAGAAGAAAAATTTGCAGAATGGGTGGAATACAAGGCAAAAGCTGATTTCCATTCAGGGAAAGATAAAGACCAGTCAACTCAAAATACTAACTATGCAAATGATGTTTTGAAGACTTGGCGTAACAACATTAAGAGTGGCGAGTTTGTATATTATTCAAGTGAGCGATTGAATGGCGAAACATTGGCAAACGAAGAAGCTTTAATGGATGAATTGCGTTCGTATAACAAGAAGATATTCGCTCAAGGTTTAGAATGCTATAATGTTATTGCTAATATGTGGTCGCTTAGTGCGGCACGTCAAGGTGCAGAGTGCGGTCTGAAAGAAGAAATTGCTGGTACATTCCGTTCTTCTAACCAAAATACGAAGTTGGACGTAGCTCTTGCCGGCGCATGGAGAGTGAGTGATTATTGGGTTATCAGTCCTTCGCTCAATATATCAATCATCAAGGCTAAAGTGGAAGAGCTGATGAGGAATAAGTTGAAGAAGGATGGTCGTATTTCGATCAAGACTATCTTTGATACCCTTTCAATTGCTCCATATGGATTTATGCCATGTAATCTCACCGCATTTGTTCTTGGTTTCTTATTGAAAGAATATTGTGGAGGCAAGTATACATGGAGTGACGGAACAACAAGCGATGAGTTGACTCTTGATAAGATGAAGGAAATGATTCACGAGGTCCTCCAACTCGAAAGAACTCCTAACCCTCGCTATCGTGACAAATATATAGTTACGATGCCACAAGAAGTGAAAGCATTTATAGATATTACATCCAAGGCTTTCAGTATACAAAAGTCACAGTGTACATCTGTCGAGGCTGCCAGGGAACGTGTGAGAGCAAAGATGAAGACGCTGTCATTTCCTATCTGGTCGCTAAATTACATTATTGAGGGTGAATCTTTAGACACTGATGCCGAAGTAATCAAACGCCTTATCGAGCTCTATGGCTTACTTGCAAATAATGTGAGGGAGGAAACAGGTATGTCTGAAAATGACATTGCCATAGAAATCGGAAAGATTAGTCTCAAGCATGATACTGCAACCTCAGATTTAGAGAAATTGTTTACTGCAGAAAAATGTACTGAAGGTATCAAGGTTTTCCTTGATGTATATGATAATGGAGAGTTACCTCAATTAGCACAAGCAATAAATGATGGCAATCAGTATATCAATGTACTAAGAAGCAAGTTTGATGCTGACGCTGCAAATTGGGTATGGCGCAAGGAAACAGCAGAAAATATGATTGATGCTGTTATCCTGGAGTATCGCATAATTGAAGAAAGTAATAAGTGGGTTGACACTAGCAAATCATACAAAGAAGCTCTTCGGGCATGGAGTAATAAGGCTAACAATATGCGTTTGGCATTCAATGCTATAAAGAATGATGTTGACGATTTGGACATCTTTCTGGATAATATCTATGAAATTTGCCAGACAGACAAGTTGCAAGAGCAGCATAAGGAGACATTCATAAAGAACATGCGTTCCTATGGTGCCAAATTTGTAGACTTTTATAACAACCGTCAGAAAGAAGTATTCAAGAAGGTCTACGATTTTGATTTGACAGGTTTGAGCGATACAGACAAAGATAAGGTATTTAGTGCAATGCCTATGGGGTGCTTCATTAAGGATAAGGTTGGCTATAGTGCTATGGTTGTAAAGATGGTGGAAGATCTGAAGAAGGGCTTGAACTCAATGAGGCTCAGAAACCTTTGGCAGGATAAGACTAATACAGCAAATCCTTACCAATGGTCAGAACTGTATCGTATGCCAATTTTTGCGATGCTCAGTGACACCGAATATAGCACTTGTCGAAAAATTTTTGCTACAGTTAATTCGAAGAATGCTGATGCTAAAGACATTTCAGATGCTATAACTTATTTGGAGAATGCGAAATTCTTCGATTTATTGAATGATTCCACTCAACGCGACAAGATGTTTGTAAGGAACATCATTCAGGATAATGCAGTGATGCTTACTAATATTAATGAAGTAAAAGATTATTTACATAACCATGTAAGTGATGCGCCTTATTATTGGTATGGTTCTCCAGCGGTCAAGTCTTCTCTTGACAAAATGGCTGAAGCCAAGTATAATAAAGAAGGTTACGAAATTGCATTCAAGAAGATTGATGAGATGTCCGCAGACAATGTGAAGCGTTACCTAAAGGATTTGATAAAGAATAACAAGAACGTAGGTGTAGAAATCATCAAAAACAATTAATCCCTATGACATTAGATGAAGTTTATGTTAAGATAGACCGATACATGAGTAATACTAGCCATCAACCAATTTTGGTTGATGTGGGAAACTCTGCTCAGCTATCTTTGTTGGTAAAGCATTATGATGTCGGTAGCAAATTCTTATCTGCGACTTCATTTGCTAATCAAGATGGTTTTCCACAAATGGATCAGTTGAAAAACACAATCCAAAGATCTAAGGATACGATCTTTTTGACAGAACTCACCACATATCTCAAATTACAAGGTGAGGTTGAGTTGAAATTGCAACTAAAATCACTTTTAGATGCCCAACTTAATGGGAAACTGGTGATTATTACATATGAGTGTCAGCGTTATATAAAAGCGTTTGACCGTCGATTATTTGATGCCAACAGAGTACTATTCGTAGACGCAAGTGCGGCAGATGAACCAGCCAAAATCTTCTTTATCCCGAAGCGTATACCTCTCAATTATAATCTAACAGAAATCAAGTATGCATCATCTTTGAGTGAATTACCACTTCTGTTGGAACGACATTCCGATGTCGTATTCTTCGTCACAACAGAACTAATGAAGATAGATATTCCAAGTTCTTTGTTAGATGTTCGAGTCGTGTCATCCTCACATGATGCCTTGGTTAGCTTTTATACCGAACTACGAAATTTGGACAAAAGCTGTGGCTCTGAAGCACAATGGACAGAGTTGTTACGACTTCTTCAGTATGAAGAATGCGAATGGCAAGATCTCGTTCAGGGCAAAGTAGACATTAAAACTAAGTTAGTGCAAAACCATAGTGTGTCCCATGATTTTAAAAAATGGATACAATTCCTTGTACTAAAATTGAATGGCGCAAAAGGAAATACATATCTTTCGGCTGTCATTGCAAAATCAGGCTGCTTAGATGAGTTCCAAACAATACTCTATGACTATCTTTTAGATGTTGAGACTGACGAACCTTCTTTTACCACTCTCTATGAGGAACGTAAAAAGCTTTTATCGCAGTACCCAGAAGACAGCAATAAGCTTATCGCATATTGTAAGAAGGTAACAGTAAAAGAGAGTCAGGCAATATTCTACTTGACCGACAATACAAAGTTGGAGAAAGAAACCATTATCAAATGTATTGAAGGATTCGCTGTCGAAAATGGACGCGAAAATTTGGAATGTGCTCTTAGTAAAGTTTATCCTGCGTTGCTTGGGTATTTAGCACCATACAATTACGGCAAGTTCAACGAATATTTTGACCTTTACAAGTATTCCAAGGTGACTAATAGAATGAGTGGCCGTTTCATTGAATTAGCAGAAGAACAAGTTATAAAACGACAGTTCCTTGATGAACCTCATCGAGCAAAGCTGATAGATAAGATGGACAAGCAAAAGACACATCTCTATTTTATGGATGCAATGGGTGTAGAATTCTTGAGCTATATTCAGGGGCTATGCTACAAACGAGGATTGGACTTCTGTGCTAAGATTGGGTGCTGTAATTTACCATCTATCACTTCGCAAAATAATGAGTTCGTTCAAGAGTTTGGGTCTTCTTCGAACATCAAGTTATTGGACGAACTAAAACATGATGGACAGTTTGACTATAATTATGAAAAAGTGAAGCAACCGATTCACTTAGTTGAAGAATTATCCATTCTCGATAGGATTATGGCGAAAGTGGATAGCGAACTGCAGCAGGGCAATTTTGAAAAGATTGCTCTGGTAGCTGATCATGGCACTAGCCGCATGGCAGTTATCGCAGAATCCGATAACAAATGGGAAATGGTAGAGAAGGGGCTTCACTCAGGACGCTGTTGTCCTGTATCAGATATAGACACGAAGCCAGATTGTGCCACAGAAGATAATGGATTCTATTGTCTCTTAAACTATGACAGATTTAAGGGAAGTAGAAAGGCTAATGTAGAAGTGCATGGTGGGGCATCGTTAGAGGAAGTGTTGGTGCCAATTATTGAAATAACTAAACGTAATCAAACAATTGAATGCAAACTTGATAATGCATCCAAAGTTGTTACATCAAGTTTCAAGAAGGTTGGAAAGGTTAGAATCTACATTTCCAAGGCACTTGAAAATGTGTCCATCTTGGTTGATGGTAAACATTACTACTACGCAACATTGATTAGTGGACAGCAGTATCTTTACGAAGCAGAAATGCCAGATGTAAAGAAGGCTGGCATACACACTTTTGATGTTCTCGTTAATGAATCTTTCATAGTGAAAGGATTGTCATTTGAGATGAAGAAAGAGGGAGCAAATGAAAGAAAGTTTTTTTAATTGAAAGTAAATTATGCAAAATAAATTACGAGAATATTTTGAAGATATGGTGGTCTACAAGGATTTGAAGGAGAGTAATTTTTTTAAATCTCTTAGCTTGCCAGCATTTCTTCGTGATTGGCTTCTCAAAATGTTTGAGGATGAGGAAGGCCACTTTGATGTTTCAGAGATGACGGATTTTATTCATCAGTATATTCCCACAAAGGCACAATGGACTGGCATCAAGAACCGTATTGTGAAGGAAGATGAAATAGTAAAGCTATTGACCAGAATATCTGTTGATATTGATATCAAAACTCAGATAGTAACTTTTTCTCTTCCTGACTTTGGATTAACCAATAAAGAAACCCTTATTGAGGATAATGTTTGGGATAACTGTAAAGAAGAGTTGATCAAGGCAAAGGAAAATTGGGGTGTCATCGAACTGGGCTATCGTTATCCAGAAGGCAAGACTCCTGGAAAGATAAAGTTGGTGTCTTTTGCAAACTTTTGCCCTTATGATATAGATATTGATTTTTATAAGGATGTTCGACAAAACTTCACTGTTCAGGAATGGATAGATGTTATTTTAGGGGCGATTGATTATAATGCTGATGGATACGAAACGGAAACACAAAAATTAGCAATGTTAACTCGTCTACTACCTTTCGTGGAGAAACGAGTAAATCTCATTGAACTTGCTCCCAAAGGAACAGGTAAGTCATATGTTTTTGGTGACATTAGTCGATACGGGTATCTGTGTGGTGGTAAGATGACTCGCGCAAAATTATTTTACGACTTGGCTCGACGCGAAGAAGGGCTTGTATTCTATCATGACTACATAGCTTTTGATGAGATCTCAAAAGTAGAATTTGACAGTCCAAGCGACATGGTTCAAACATTGCTTGGATATATGGAGCAAGGTACTGTCAAGATTGGAGACAAGAATGATGTAGCAGAAGCAAGTGTCGTGATGCTAGGTAATATCGACCAAGAAGATATGGATGAATGGAAAAACATGTTCGCTGGTCTTCCCTCATTCCTGAAGAATAACAGTGCTTTGATTGACCGTATTCACGGATTCATAAAAGGATGGGATATTCCAAGGATGAACGAAGGCTTAAAGATTTGTGGGTGGGCTCTTAATAGTGAGTATTTTACATCAATCATGCACATGTTGCGTGATGATGTATCATACAGAGCCATTGTTGACCGCTTGGTTGATTATCCATCAAATTCTGATACACGAAATATAGAGGCTGTTAAACGTATTGCAACTGCATATATGAAGTTGCTTTTCCCTCATATTCGTGCTATTGAAGATATAAAGTCTCGCGAGTTTAATCAGTACTGTTTGCGCCCAGCTGTTAGAATGCGTGAAATCGTATTAAGACAAATGGGTATGTTAGACGTTGAATATAAAGGGAAAGAAATGCCTAAATTTTCTATAAATCCGATTGACAATGAAGAATGACGAGTGTGTTGCTTGTGGGGTAAAGCCACTGGATAAAAATACTATAGGTATCAATAAGAAACTGCTTGGTGAAGATATTGAGAACTATTATTGTATGGACTGCTTAGCAGACTATTTAGGTTGTACTGTTCAGGATATTCTCGATAAAATAGAAGAGTTCAAAGAAGAAGGTTGTAAACTATTTGGATAGATAATGAAGAGACTTATTTATGCAGATAACGCCGCGACGACTAAGATGAGCCTTGCAGCTTGTGAGGCAATGATGCGATATCAAATTGAAGATTTTGCCAATGCCTCACAACCTTATTCGTTTGCTCGTAATGCCAAGAAAGCACTTAAATTAGCTAGAGAAACTATTGCAAATTGCATCGGAGCAAAACCATCAGAAATCTATTTTACATCTGGTGGGACAGAGAGCAATAATTGGGTTATCAAAGGTTGTAATCACCAATACATCTTTACTTCATCCATAGAACATCATGCAGTATTGAATCCATGTATAGATGTTCAATTGTTGGGTAAAAAAATTGTGTACATTCCTGTAACATCTACAGGAGTTGTACTTCCCCAATCATTAGAAACATTAATTGTTGATAATTCTCTAGTATCCGTCATGATGGCCAATAATGAGATAGGGACAATTGAACCTGTACAAAAATTGGCATATGTAGCTCATAAATACCATTCATTATTTCACACAGATGCAGTGCAGTCTATTGGCCATATTCCTATTGATGTTAGAGAGTTAGAAGTGGATTTTTTATCTGCATCAGCTCATAAATTTAATGGACCTAAAGGTATTGGATTTCTTTTTGTAAAAGAAGGAGTAGTTCTTACTCCGCTGGTTTCTGGTGGTGCCCAAGAATCATATTTAAGAGCTGGAACAGAAAATGTCGCTTCGATTGTTGCTATGTCGATAGCTTTGCAGGAGAACGTAAGTCAACTTGAAAAGAACCACAGACATCTTGTTTTCTTAGAAAATACCCTGCTTACCTCATTGTCTGCAGCAGGCGTTTCATTTGTCAGAAATGGTGATGATAATAAAATCCCGGGTAATATCAGTTTGTCTTTTCCTGGATTCAATGGTGAGTCAATTCTTCATAGACTTGATTTGCAAGGTATCTGTATATCAACTGGATCTGCGTGTGATAGTAAAAACACTCAAATTTCTCATGTTCTTAATGCTATTGGTCTAGAAGAATCATTAGCAAAGGGGACTATTCGTATTTCTCTTGGAAAGGATAATACGGAGAGTGATATCTATTCTATCGTTTCAGCATTAGTTAAAATCATTAAATGATCATGGGAATATATACCACAAAACTTACTATCAATTCTTTGATTGCATTGAAACAAGAATTAGGCAGGATATCGACAGTGGGAATTTGTATGGAAAAGCAGTATTTACTTTGAATGAAAAGTCATCAACATTACTCAAACATTGCATAAATAGTTTAAGAACGATATCTTATTTTAAGTCTCAACCAATAGTAATTTTACCAGTTGAGACTTTTTCATTTACTTCATTATTGAAAATATGAACTGATATCACAATCTTTACTACAGTAATATATACTAAGTAATAACTTTTTAAATCTGTATAGACCATACTGATATTTATAATTAACATATTACCTAAATGATAATGATCATATTCATATAAAATATAGATATATGTCGCAATAGATACGATTCGTAAGCCCTTGATAAAGTACCCATATAAATATAGAATCACTATATAAATCTAATAAGTTTATAGCGATTCTCTGTTTATAGTATGCTTTTCATTAGAATGTTGTTAGATTTCTTTGGAGTTTCTCTGCTTCCAGTAATTGGGTAGTAACTCTTTTAGGTCTTTTCTCTTGTATAATACGGCAACCAAGCAATTATATCGGTAAGCCTTCTTTGGTACTAGTAATGAACATATAACAGCAGTGTTTTCTGCTGTCTCATGATTCCCACAAAATAAGAAGTTTTTTCTTGATAAAGCTATTGGACGGATTGCATTCTCAGCCAAATTATTATCAATTTTGAGTCTGCCGTCTTTGAGGTAATTTCTCATGCGTGGCTCAAGGGTATAGGCATAGGCTATAGCTTGTCTCATTCGGCTTTTAGGAAGCGCTTTCGGATATGTTGTTTCCATCCATTGTTTCAGCTCGTCAAGAATAGGAAGAGCCTGTTCCTGCCTTTTTGACATTCGCATTTCAGGAGATATTCCCTGCATGTCAGCCACCTGCTCTATCCGGTAGAGTTCTTGTATTTTAGCCAAAACGTATTCAGCCTGAGACTTATTTTCCTCTTTGGCGACCTCATAATGACGCTTGATATGGGCAAGGCAACTTACAAGACACACCCCTTCCTTACCTTCGGCCGCATAACCGTCACTTTGAAGATATCCTCTAAATGGTTCCAATAAGTTCTGTGCTGTTTCCTGTGAACGGGACCGTCATCATAATAAAAGAACACTAATCCGCTGATTACTGCCCTGACCTCCCCCCTGATGCTCCTCCGGCAAAGCAGCATTGTCTTTCAACCCATACTTGGGACGGTTTCCTTTACGTATAATTTGCCCGTTTCAAACTCAAGTGTACGCGTATGTTCTTCGCTAATTCGTTTATACCTCGTAAGATCGATGCCTTGCGGTTCTATGATGACTTCCACGACCGGAAGTTTTTCCAGCAGTTTACGATTTTGCCGTTCTTGCTTTTTGGCGGTCATAGGTATTTTTGCCTTTTCGACTACGGTTTCTTCCAAAGGTTCCGGTTCTGAGAATTGAGCGGGCTGTTCAAACAGGGATAGCTGATAGGGATTCAGATAGGATAACTTTTCACTCTTATGGCTCAAAAGTTGTCGGTTCAACCACGCTACCTGAGCCAGCAGTTCATTTAGCTTGTTTTGCAATTGCTCATTCTGCCGGGTTTGTCGGATGGACTCAGACTGACTGTGAGGAGGGGATTATTGTTTTTCCGATATGGCTATTTTGATGACGTTGTCGAGTTTGTTTTCGAAGATGCGGTAGGCTTCTTCGATTTCGGTTAAGGGGAATCTGTGGGTGATGAGAGGGGTGGTGTCTATTTTGCCTTGTTCGATGAGGGTGAGGATTT
>OJNL01001080.1_pt1 | contig 16793 bp, 9 predicted proteins | sample 1597581 | NCBI WGS metagenome assembly OJNL01 (sample SAMEA2452133, study PRJEB22498) | human gut metagenome | biome: human feces; feature: human gut; material: feces | place: Australia | collected 2012
CCCGTCTTCCGCTCTTCAAAGAGAATCTGAGAAATTAGATTCTCTTTTTTTGTATTACTTTAAACCTCTAAGAACATGAAAGATTCTCCAACGCAATCAAGCGTACTGCAATTGGCACACCCCCCTATCCCAATTGTCCGCATCGGAATTATAGGATTGGGGAATCGAGGGCTACTTACCCTGCAACGTTATCTGCAAATAGAAGGAACTGAAATCAAAGCTCTCTGCGAAATCAGAGAAGGCAACTTGAACAAAGCCCAACTCATACTAAAAGAAGCAAAGCATCCAGAAGCTATGGGATATACCGGACCGGACGGATGGCGAAGGATGTGTGAATGCAACGATCTGGATTTAGTCTTTGTCTGTACAGATTGGCTCACTCACACCCAAATGGCAACCTATGCAATGGAATGCAGCAAACATGTAGCTATCGAAGTTCCTGCCGCCATGAATGTAGCCGAATGCTGGCAACTGGTCGATACAGCAGAAAAAACAAGACGCCACTGTATCATGCTGGAAAATTGCTGTTATGACCCTTTTGCCCTGACTACTCTCGAAATGGCACGTCAAGGTGCACTCGGAGAAATAATGCATGTAGAAGGAGCATATATTCACGATCTCCGTTCCATGTATTTTGCCGAAGAGAGCGAAGGCGGTTACCACAATCACTGGGGAAAAAGATACAGTATCGAACATACAGGCAATCCCTACCCCACCCACGGACTAGGGCCTGCCTGTCAAATCCTTGACATCCACCGCAATGACAGGATGGAATATCTCGTATCCATGTCCACCCATCAGGCCGGCATGAGCGAGTATGCGCGGAAAAGATTCGGAGAGAACTCACCGGAAGCCCGTCAGAAGTATAAGCTGGGAGATGTCAACACCACGCTTATCCATACCGCCAAAGGAAAAACAATCATGCTTCAGTATAATGTTTCGACTCCCCGCCCTTACAGTCGCCTGCAAACAGTATGCGGCACACTCGGCTTTGCACAAAAATATCCGGTACCATGCATTGCCCTGGATTCTCATGGAGATACTCCGCTTGAAGGCGAAGCACTTGAACAAGTATTAACTCTCTATAAACACCCTTTTAGCGCCACCATCGGCGAGGAAGCACATCGTAAAGGATTACCGAACGAAATGAACTATGTAATGGATTATCGGTTAATATATTGCCTGCGCAACGGACTGCCCCTTGACATGGACGTTTATGATGCAGCCGAATGGTCGTGTATCACCGAATTAAGCGAGAAGTCGGTATTGAACGGAAGTATTCCCGTAAAGGTACCGGATTTCACCAGAGGTGTCTGGGAAAAACACAAACATTAGATTTTACCTATTTACCCCCAATTAAACTATAAAACACATGAGAACATTCCTGTCACTAAAGATCTGCTTGCTATCTGCACTTTTACTTTGTGCAAACAGCATTTCGGCAAGCAAGATTATTTCCGTATCCGATTTCGGTTTGAAACCCGACAGCCGTATCAACGCAGTGCCATTTATACAAAAGGCAATCGATGCTTGCAAGCAATATCCAGGTTCCACACTTGTCTTTCCAAAAGGAAGATATGACTTCTGGGCACAACATGCTATCGAAAAAGATTATCACGAAACGAACACCTACGATGTTAATCCCAAAATTCTCGCCGTGCTATTGGAGCAGATCAATGATCTGACGATTGACGGTAATGGTTCTGAGTTTATTATGCATGGACGGATGCAGCCATTCACTCTGGATCATTGCCGGAACATTACCTTAAAGAACTTCTCCGTCGATTGGGAAATCCCATTAACTGCGCAAGGTATTGTCACTCAATCTACCTCCGGATACCTTGAGATCGAAATCGACTCCCACCAATATCCTTATATCATAGAAAACAAACGACTGACTTTTGTCGGTGAAGGATGGAAAAGCAGTCTTTGGGCGATCATGCAGTTTGATCCCGACACCCATCTCGTCCTGCCAAATACAGGTGACAACTTAGGCTGGCGCTCATACGATGCAACAGAAGTAAAACCTGGATTAATACGCTTATCCGATCCTAAAAAGGAGGCTGATAAATTCTTCCCTGCGCCGGGTACGGTCCTTGTGTTACGACACAGCACCAGAGACCACGCCGGTATCTTCATTTACCACAGCATGGACACAAAACTAGAAAACGTAAAACTATTCCATACCTGCGGACTGGGAATTCTGTCACAGTATAGCAAGAATATATCTTTCAATGATGTACATATCATCCCTAACACTTCCAAGAAACGTGTGCTCAGCGGACATGACGACGGTTTCCACTTCATGGGATGCAGCGGATTACTCAAGATTGAGAACTGCAGTTGGGCAGGATTGATGGATGACCCTATTAACATCCATGGAACATGTTCCCGTATTATGGAAGTTCTTTCTCCTACCCGTATCAAATGCAAATTCATGCAGGACATGAGTGAAGGGATGGAATGGGGACGTCCGGACGAAACAATCGGATTTATAGAGCATAAAACCATGCGTACCGTAGCTACTGGTAAAATGAATAAATTTGAAGCACTAAATAAAGCTGAATTTATCATCGAATTATCAGCACCACTTCCAGCCGGAGTGGAAGCCGGATATGTAATAGAGAATCTGACCTGCACACCTGATGCAGAAATACGCAACTGCCATTTCGGAAGTTGCCGGGCACGTGGTCTGCTTGTATCTACTCCCGGCAAGGTTATTATTGAGAACAATGTATTCGAATCCAGCGGCTCTGCCATTCTGATTGCCGGAGACGCAAATGCATGGTACGAGTCAGGAGCTGTCAGAGACGTGCTGATACGTAACAATGATTTCCGTTATCCTTGCAATTCTTCGATTTATCAGTTCTGTGAAGCCGTGATCAGCATTGATCCGGAAATTCCGACACCGGAACAGAAGTACCCCTATCATCGCAATATCCGCATTATGGATAATACCTTCCACCTATTTGATTATCCGATTCTCTTCGCACGGTCGGTAGCCGGACTCACCTTCTCCTCCAATACACTCATACGTGATACGACTTACCAGCCTTATCACTATCGTAAAGAAGGTATTACGCTGGAAGCATGTAAATCTGTGGTTATTTCAAACAACAAGATTGAAGGGGATGTATTAGGACGTACTGTTAAAATTGAAAATATGAAACCTTCGGATGTCAAGATTAGCAAGAACCCTTTCTTTAAACTGAAAAAATAAAAAACACCATATAGGCAATTAAACGTATTCAGGCTCAAGCATGAGCATGAATACGTTTGAGTCTTTATCCCATAAATACAACAAATAAAGGAAGGTTCTCTTTGATGAACTTCAATGCTAAGGTAATCTGCCGTTCTATTGCTTTTTCACTGACTGCACAACGTTCCGCGATTTCCCGATTAGATAGATGCTCTTCGCGGCTCATTCTAAAGATCTGCTGCCGTCTGGCCGGAAGTTGCGAAATCAATTTATCAATATAGTTCTTCAAATCAGCAGCATCCAATTCCTCTTCTATATCATAAGAATTTTCAAGTCCTTTCAGAACTGTCATTTTAAAATTCAGCTCGTTAAAATGTCTACGCGAATAATTGAATATAATATTACGGGTAATCATAAAAAGCAACCCATCAAAATTCTTGGTAATATCAAGAAACTCTTTGGACTCCCAAACTTTCACAAAAACATCCTGAACTACTTCTGAAATCACGGAAGATGAAGTGACATAAAGTCGTGCAAAGTTATAAACCTTCAGCCAATAAAGGTCATACAGCAAAGAAAATGCAGCTGCATCTCCCGCTTTTACCTTTTCCAGAATTATTGTCTCCTCCATCTCTTTTCAATTGTGTTACAAAAATAAAGAAATAACCATTAACCACAACATTTTTTTTGATTTTTATTTATAATAAAGTTACCTTTTTTCCTTTAATAATGTCTTCAAAATCTATTCTAATTATTAATTTCAACTAAGTTCTGTTAGAACTAAGATAAAAAAATGACTTTTCGAAAAAAAAACTTCTTTTTGGTTAGTGATTAATTTGTTGAATATTAGCTTATTATGATTTTAATGATAGTTTTGCTATTTTTTTTATCGAAGGGATGTGGGGGTAGACTTAACTCAAGTGTATTTATAATATACGAGTAATAATAAATAGAATAATAACAAAGTAAGATAGGATGGATAAAGATACAAAGATGAGTTTGATTAAAGATTTGCTGGCAGGACGGCTGACTAAAAAGCAGCGAAGAAGCTATGCTGACCTGGAATCAGTGGATAGAGAACTTAAAATACAATGGAATGAATCAGAAAATAAAGCTATAGATTTTAAAATAAAAGAACAGATATGGGAAAGAGTAAAAGCAAGATGTGTAGATAGGAAAAGAAACAAAGTTCTAACAGAACTAAGATGGTATTTTGCCGTAGCTTCACTCGCTCTTTTACTAACAATAGGAGGATTTTGGATGAATTCAGTCAGAGATAATATTAACGACGAATTTATAATGGTGATAGCACAACAAAACCAAATGCACGTTTTACCGGACAGTACAAAAGTATGGATGGAATCAGGTAGTTCCATTAAATACACAAAAGCCTTTAACAAAAAAAGAGAAGTATGGCTAGAAGGCAACTCATTTTTTGAGGTATATAAACATGAAGGCAGTTTCTTCCAAGTACATATTAATAAAGCTTTTATAGAAGTAAAGGGAACCTGTTTTCAAATCAAGCAAACTAATGCTGAAAAAAATGAAATCACGCTGTTTCATGGTAAAATAGAATTTAATGTAGAATCTACAGGAGAGAAGATTATCATGTCTCCATCGCAAAAGGTAATGTATAATCCAAACAATGCACAAACATTAGTTGAGAATGTAATGGATATCAATTGGAAGGACGGAAGATACAACTTCAAAGAAACCCCATTACCCCAGCTCATTTCAATTGTAAATCAAATATACCAATCAAATATAATTCTAGAAGGAAAGTTTACTAAACAATCTTCATTCACAGGTAGCATCCGTTATGATGAAACATTGGATGACGTAATAGAGAAGCTTTGTTTCAGCCTTAACCTCACATACAAAAAACAGAATAGTAAAATAGTAATATATAATTAACCATATTTCTAATAATTAACCCAATATTTAACCTCACAACAAGTTAAATCATGAAAAAAAATCACAGTTGTTACCGGAGGCGATATCTGAAGCATATCGCACTCGTTTTGCTCTTTTACCCCTTGTCCGCTCTTGGAGCTCAGGGACACATATCTATCAAGGGGCAATCAATCACTATTATGCAAGCTATCCAGCTTATAGAAAAAAACAGCGACTACACGTTTTTCTACAATGCAGCAGATCTCGAAGACAAACAACGGAAAGACATTAATTGTAATGGTCCTATTGACGAGATTCTGGATGAAGTTTTCAAAGACAGCGGTATTAGCTATATCGTAAAAAACAAAGAGGTTATTCTCAACGTACAAAAAACGAATAACACCCAACAAAAGAAAAAACGTACTGTAACCGGTACTATCATAGACGCAGTGGACGATAGCCCCATCATTGGAGCTAACATCACGATTAAAGGTGACAAGAACACTGGTACAATCTCGGATATTGATGGTAATTTTAGTCTTTCCATACCCGACAATAAGACGATCCTTGTCGTAACTTACATCGGATATAAAACTCGTGAAGTTCCTGTAGAAGATCTAGGGAATATCAAAATTGTACTGGAAGGAGACGATCATACCTTGAATGAAGTTGTCGTAGTCGGTTCCGGTACCCAAAAGAAGGTCAGCGTAACAGGAGCTATCACAAGTATAAAAGGTGCCAGCCTCAAACTGCCGTCATCTACCCTGTCCAACTCATTTGCCGGAAAGTTGGCGGGTGTCATCGCAAAAACAAATTCCGGAGAGCCTGGCTCCGGTGCCGAATTTTACATTCGCGGTATCGGTACTTTCGGTGGACGAGCAACTCCTCTGATTTTACTGGATGATGTAGAAATATCATCCGGTGACCTTAATTATGTGCCGGCCGAGAATATTGAAAGTTTCTCTATCCTTAAAGATGCATCTGCCACCGCTATCTATGGTTCACGCGGAGCTAACGGTGTAATGATCGTCACAACTAAAGGCGGAGAATACAATAGTAAAACATCCATCAACGTTACAGCGGAAAACTCTTTCAACTACTTAGACAAGTTCCCGGAATTTGTGGACGGAGCTACTTACATGGATATGTATAATAAAGCTTCATTAGCCAGAAACTCTTCCGCTACACCCAAATACAGTGCTACAGACATGGAACGCACGGCATCCGGAGTCAACCCATACCTATACCCCGATGTAAACTGGCAAGACGTATTGTTCAAAAACATGAGTATGCGCCAACGTGCCAACGTCAACATTTCCGGTGGTGGTTCTAAAGTTAAATATTACATGAGTTTGGATGTCAGCCATGATTCAGGCTTGCTGAACACAGGGAAAGCATATTCATGGAACAACAATATTAATATAATGAACTATACCTTCCAGAATAATATTGCTTATAAACTGACGCCGACGACAACAATCAAAATGAATATGAACGCTCAGATCCGTCAGAAAAAAAGCCCGAATGTATCAAGCGAGGATTTGTTCAAACAGATTCTGACTACTACCCCCATAGAATTTCCGGTTACTTATCCAAGTCAGGACGGGCGTATCATGTACGGCAATAACATCATCTCAGGAAGTACCTTATACACGAACCCCTATGCCAGGATGATGACATCCTTTGCCGAAACGAACGAAAATACACTTAACACAGTTATCAAGATAGACCAGGATTTGGATTTTATCACTAAAGGGCTTAAAATTAATGCTTTTGTAAATTTCAAAACCTGGTCAAGTTCTTACTTTGATCGTAGCATTGCTCCTTATTATTATCGCATAAAAAGCGGAAGCTACGATGAAACCGACCTGGAAAATACGAATTATGAATTGGAACTGCTAAATTCGAATGGCAGCGATTATATCAGTCAGTCGGCTATCGGAAAGTCTTCCGACCAAACATTTGAATTACAGTTCAACCTAAACTATGCCCGTCAATTCGGTCTGCATAATGTAGGTGCCATGTTACTCTACAAACAACGCGAATACAGAAGCGACGTGTTACCCAACCGTAATCAAGGCCTTTCCGGACGTCTTACTTATGATTACGGACAACGCTATCTATTTGAGTTTAACTTCGGTTACAACGGGACCGAACGTCTGGCCAAAGAAGACCGTTTCGGATTCTTCCCTGCCGTCTCTTTAGGATGGGTAATAAGCAATGAAGCTTTCTTCGAACCAATGAAAAATGTAGTGGACAATCTCAAGGTCAGAGGTTCCTACGGTCTTGTAGGTAGCGACGACCTGGCAACAGCCGGCGGAAGTTATTACCTGTATATAGACAAGATTACAAACAACGACCTGTCTTATCTGAAATGGACTTCCGGACAAAATATGGACTACCAATTAGGAGGTCCTCAGATGGCATACTACGCCATGTCCGGTTTGGGATGGGAAAAAGTAAAGAAGCTCGATATAGGTATTGATTTTACATTGTTCCGCAACTGGACATTTACCTTCGATTATTTCTACGACAAGCGTTATGACATCTTCATGAACCGTGAAGCATGGCCGCAATCACTGGCTTATCATATTGCCAAACCTTGGAGTAATATTGGTAAAATGGATAATAAGGGAGTAGAATTCAGTATTAATTATGCCAATAACTTCTCCAGAGATTTGTCTGTCAGTCTACAGGCAAACTTCACCTACAACAAAAATAAAATGGTCTATGTGGATGAACCGGAATATCCGACTATATGGAAGTCAGAAACCGGAAAACCTTATTCACGCATTACCGGCTACATAGCAGAAGGCTTATTCAAGTCACAAGAAGAAATAGATAACAGCCCTGCCCAGAATTTGGGTTCTACACCCAAGGTCGGAGATATTAAATATCGTGACCTTAACGGTGATGGTATCATTGATTCGGATGACCAGACGATGATCTCCAAATATGGAAGTACTCCACGCTTACAATACGGATTTGGCGGAACTGTCAACTACAAAAAGTTTGATTTTGGTGTCTTCTTCAGTGGCTCTGCTCTGCGTTCTATCATGACAAACGGTATTGACCCTTTCCAAGAAGGAATAGCCGTCGGTAACAGAAATGTATTAAAATATATAGCTGATAATTACTGGTCGGAAGAAAAACTGAATTGGGATGCCAAATATCCTCGTCTGGGATTACTTGCAACAGACGTTGCCAACAATACAGTGAACAGTAGTTACTGGTTGAGAAATGGTTCTTTCCTCCGATTGAAGAATGTAGAAGTAGGATATAAGATACCTTACGGACGTATTTTCGTCAGCGCAGCCAATCTATTCACCTTTAGTCCGTTTGACCTTTGGGATCCTGAACTGTCTTCTTGGAACAGTTATCCTATGCAAAAAACTGTCAATGTCGGAATTCAACTTCAGTTCTAATTTATTATGAGAAAAAATATGAAACTAACACGCATCTTTCAAAATATAAGTATAGCAGTTATTATCACTGCATTGGGCTTAACCTCATGTGATTATCTAGACGTTGTTCCACCCGAACAACCCAATATCGATGACGCAATGTCAAGCCCCACCCGAGCTTTAGGATTTCTTTATTCCTGTTATGGAGGTGTCAGTACAGACTTACCCAGTGCCTATCTGGGGGAAATAAACTCTACGACAGACGAATATGTATTACCTTATTCATGGAACACAGACGGTTATTGGGGGGCCTATGCATTTAACACTGCATCATCCACTAACCAAGACTGGCTGTGGGGAACTACTTACCAATATATAGGACAATGTTATCTGTTTTTGCAAAAGTTGGAAAATGCGGGAAGCGACATTGCATCTGATGCAGAAAAGGAACAATGGAGAGCCGAATGCCAATTCCTGGTAGCTTATTACCACTTCGCTACTTTAAGAAGATATGGTCCCATCCCAATTACAGACTCGTACATCCCGATGGATACCCCAACGTCAGAGTATAATGGACGTTTTCACTTTGACTATTGTGTAGACTGGATTGCGAACCAGCTGGATGAAGCCGCCAAAGTACTTCCTGCCAACCGCACCGTTACCAATGAATGGGGACGCGCTACATCTACTATAGCTAAAGCTGTAAAAGCACGTTTGTTACTTTATGCCGCATCTCCTTTATGGAACGGAAGTTTCCCCTACCCTAACTGGCAGAATGAGAATTTCGAGACTCCGGGTTACGGTAAAGCTTTGGTAAGCAATACTTATGACAAGAGCAAATGGGAAAGAGCACTTGCCGCATGTCAGGAAGCACTTACATTAGCTACAACTTCCGGTGACCGTGAACTTTACGATGACGACGAATATTACTCCCGACAATCCCTGAACTTACCTTTTGTTCCCGGAGTAGCAGACGTGGAAGATAATAAAGAATTCCTGAAAAACGTAATGAAGATGCGCTATGCCGTAAGTACACGTGAATCTGAAGGAAACAAAGAAATTATCTGGGGATTATCCAACCAGTTTGATTTTTATTCCCGTTATCCGCTTCGTATTCTGAAGAAATCGGATGGAACATGGCATGCTGGTTATAGTGGTGTATCTCCGACATTATATACGTTCGAACATTTCTATACAGCTAACGGGAAACTACCTGAAAAAGACCTTGACTTTACTCCTTCCTCTGAATGGTTTGAGTCAGCCGGTATCTCTTCACGTGAAGATATTATCAAACTGAATGTGGGTCGTGAACCTCGTTTCTATGCATGGATGGCTTTTGACGGTGGTGACTACGGAACTAAATTTGCGGCCGGTTCTCCCCTGAAACTGGAAATGAGGAATTCGGAAATGCACGGTTACAATCCGTCTCTATTCAATCGTGACCATAGTGTCACAGGGTTCCTGACACAAAAGTTTGTTGATCCGGTAACTGAATTCTATACAGCCGGCGGTTCTACAAGTGGAACAAGCGCACCTACTATCTTATTCCGCCTGGCCGAACTCTACCTAAACGTAGCAGAATGCCATGCAGCATTAGGAAATACGCAGGAAGCCATTGATGCACTAAATCCTGTTCGTGAACGTGCCGGAATCCCTAAATTAACATTGGCTGATGTCACAAATAATATGACAATAAAAGACTGGGTACACAATGAACGTTTTGTTGAATTATGGAACGAAGGTCACCGCTTCTTCGATGTCCGCCGTTGGGCAGAAGGAGCCAAGTACTTTGGAGCAAACAAACGGGAAGGATTGAATGCAGAAGTTCAAAGTCCCACATTCGAAGAATTTAATAAACGAACTACAGTTGATGCACCTTATGTGTGGGAAAACCGCATGTACCTGAATCCGGTATTCTACAACGAAGTATACAAAAATCCGCAAATGGTACAAGCACCCGGATATTAATTATTTTTTATTCATTCATAACAATATAGAATATATATGAAACATATATCAATAGCATTGTGTTTGTGCGGGATGATTCTGATGAATACTTCCTGCGACAATTATGACGATACCTATCCGCAGGAATATGAGAAAATACTATCACTGCAGACCACCGGTGAGCAAGCCGTAGATCTTTATAAAACAGGAGAGGCTACTAACTATTCAATAACGGTCATTAAATCCGGAAGTCAACCCACATTGACAGCTTCTGCCCATATCGGTGCAATGGATGCAGTCAATTTTGAGAAGTATATCTCCGAGAGAGGTTTGGACTATGTGGCAATGCCTGCCAATTGTTATTCGTTCAACATAGAAGAACTCGATTATTCTTCTGCTGAAACCTATAAGATCATCAATTTACAGCTGAATACCAACGAGATAGAAATCTTTGAGCAGACTCTTGAAGAGGGACAAACGTGTGTTCTTCCAATCATGCTGACCAGTACATCCGATTCCATCCTGGCAGATAAGAACACATTAGTTCTGAAACCGGAGATTATTACTCCATCTCTTTCAGTCACTGAATCCAGTTCAGGAACCGTGACTAAATATTTATCACAAAGTGGAGGTATCATTGATCTTGCTTTAGGATTGCAAGTCGAAAACCAATGGAATTTCACCTGTAAAGTAGCAATTGATGAAACGACTACTACCTTAGAAGGAGCAACGTTAGTTTCGGATATCATCTCATTTGAGCCTGGAAACACATCTTCTGTTCAGGTTAATATCCCTAAGTTTACGAAGACCTCCGGAAATGTGGGTATAAAGATTCTGGAAATTAATGGAAAAGACGGTTTCGAATTCGACACGAATCCATTTATACTGGTTGCATCTGTTGAAAAATACAGTCTGACAGCGGACATGCTTTCCAGTAATGCAATAGAACCGTCAGAAGGTTCCTTAGCTAATTTATTGGATGGAGACGTAGGTACCTACTTCCACAGCGCGTGGAGCGTATCGGTTGCCGGCAAGCATTATGTTCAAGTAAAATTGCCCGTATCAACTAAGACATTCCGTTTCACCTATACAAACAGATCAAGTAACGGAGATGCCGCTTTGGCATGGTTCAACTTATATACAGGAGCGAATGAGAACAATTTGCAACTTTACAAGCGTTTTGCGTGGGATGAAGATGGTCTCCCGTCAGGTGCTGCAGGGGTTTATGTTTCTCCCGATGTTTCAATAGACAATGCTGCCAACACCTTACGCTTCGAATGTGAAAGCAACTGGACCGGTGGTTCCTTCTTTGTATGGAGCGAATTTAGTCTGTTCATACTGTCCGAATAATAAATGAGAGACAAAGGGTGAGTCAGACTTTTGACTCACCCTTCTATACCTCATCTATCTTCAAAACTAATACAGCAAAAAAATGACAATAAAAAGATTCATTACTAACCTATTAGCCCTTTTTACTCTATTCACAGTTTCACTGGCATGCAAGGATAGCGAAAAATCGATTATAAATAGCTCCTTCAGTATCAGTGAGGAATATCTGACACAAAATCTGGATAAATCAAGTACATCTGTCCAGATTCCAATTAACACATCTCTGGAGTTAGCTCAATGGAGTGTCTCTTATGAAGCAAACTGGCTACAATGCTCAAAACAAAAGACAGCAGCAGAAGGAACTTTCCTGAAAATCACAGTGAATGAAAATACAGGCGAAACCAAAAGAACAGCCAATATAAAAGTAACATCAACTACTGCTACCTATACTATCACCGTTAATCAATATGCCAAAGGCGAAGTAATTGTTGAGGGTGACATCAAGGTTACACCAACCGGAGGCAAAGCGAGTGAGCATCAGGAGGGACAGGATATTGAAAATACATATGATGGCAAATTTTCAACTGATGGAGCTGCCCCTTTCCACACTCCGTGGGGACAATCCGCCAAATTCCCTGTCACGCTGGAATACTATTTTAAAGGAGATACGGAAATAGACTACTTAATTTATTATACACGATCCGGTAATGGAAACTTCGGAAAGGTCAAAGTATATACAACAACCAATCCTGACCGATCAGATTATACATTACAGGGAGAATATGACTTTAAAGAGCAGAATGCTCCTTCCAAAGTTTCATTTTCAGAAGGCATAAAAGCGACCGGAATCAAATTCGAAGTATTAAGCGGCCTGGGTGATTTTGTAAGCTGTGATGAAATGGAATTTTACAAAACAAATACGGATAAAACACTGGACAAACAACTTCTTACCGTATTCACCGACATAACCTGTACGGAAATAAAGAACAACGTCACCAACGAACAGATACAAGCTCTGCCAGACTATTTCGTCAGAATAGCAGAAGCGGTTCGTGACAATACATACGACAAATGGGAAAAAGAATTTCGCATTCGCAGCTATGAACCATACAGTAATATTGCTGAATGGGCGGATAAATTAATGACTAAGAAATATAGTGATCTCGACAATCCGACTGGTATATCCGTCAAGGCAGGAGACGATATCATCGTATTGGTTGGTGACACATACGGACAGAATATTTCAATGCAGTGTATTTGGGAAACAGGAACAGAATACAAGCAAACAGCTTCTTCAGGCGATGTCTATATGCTAAATCCCGGAGTCAACAAACTGACTATGAAAGAAGAAGGACAATTGTTTGTCATGTACAACACCGAACTGACTTCAAATACAGCAAAACCCATCAAAATTCACATACCACTCGGAAGTGGCACAGTGAACGGTTTCTTCGACCTGAAAGAACATAAGACAGACGAAAAATACGCTGAATTATTGAAAAAATCAACACACAAATACTTCTGCATACGCGGTGAAAAGATCATGTTCTATTTCCACCGCAACAAATTATTGGAATATGTACCCAACAACATCCTCTCAGCCATCCATCTATGGGATAACATTGTCGGCTGGCAACAAGAATTAATGGGAATTGACGATGTACGCCCATCACAAGTCAACAACCATTTATTTGCCATCTCACCGGAAGGAAGTTATATGTGGGCTTCTGACTATCAAATCGGATTTGTCTATACCTACTTAGGCAATATCTTGTTGGAAGATAATGTAATGGCGGCGGAAGATAACGCGTGGGGACCAGCTCATGAAATTGGCCATGTTCATCAGGCAGCTATTAACTGGGCCAGTTCTACCGAATCATCTAATAATCTGTTCTCTAATTTCATTATCTATAAATTAGGAAAATACAAATCGCGTGGTAACGGGTTAGGAAGCGTTGCAACCGCCCGTTATGCCAACGGGCAGGCTTGGTATAATATGGGAGACGCAACCCACCAGAACGAAGACACAGAAACGCATATGAGAATGAACTGGCAACTATGGATTTACTATCACCGATGCGAATATAAAACAGATTTCTGGCAAACACTTTTCAAACTGATGCGTGAAGTGAATATGACCGAAGGTGAAGATCCCGGGAAAAAGCAACTTGAATTTGCCAAAATGGCAAGTAAAGCCGCCAATCAGAACCTGACTGACTTTTTCGAGATGTGGGGATTCTTCGAACCTGTCAATACGACTATCGAACAGTATGGAACATACAAATACTATGTAAGTGATGCGATGATTCGGGAAGCAAAAGAATACATGGCACAATTCCCCGCCCCGAAACACGCTTTCCAATACATCGAAGATAGAAAGAAAAGTGAGTTTCCACAGAATGACTACCGCTATTCGGCAGTCGGAGATGTCGGATATTACACTCAATTCAAAGAAAATCAGAAGATAACCAAAGCTATCACGGCAGAGCTGGCAGGACGCAAGGTCTCCATCCAAAACGGAGATGAAGCTGTGGCTTTTGAACTCAGAGAGAATGATGAAAATGGAAAATTACTTTATTTTTCTACCTTCACGACTTTCGAGATTCCTTCATCTATATTGATGGTGAATGCCAAATTATATGCCGTACAAGCTGACGGAAAACGTATTCTATTATAAGAATAATTTAACTTAACACACATTACAGATGTAAAAACGGCATCGCTCACTGTTCGGGCGATGCCGAGAATATCATTATAACATAGGGAATAGTGCGACTCTTTTTCTACCAAAAATATAGACGGGCAATGAAAATATCTACAATAATTACACTGGATTGATTAATTAATTAGTATTTTTGACACCGAAATGAAAAACCAATTAATAACCCCCAATTAAAAATTAAAAGAAAGATGAAGAAACTACTACTTAACACACTCATCGGTCTTGCATTGTTGACCTGCCAGACCAGTTTTGCTCAAAAGACAAAAGCAAAATTTTCTCCGATTAAAGTAGAAACTCCGGCTCGTCCGGCAAATCAGCAAGATGTAATCCAACTCGTTACTCCTAAACTTGAAACGGTCCGTGTAGGCTTTATCGGATTGGGAATGCGCGGTCCTGGTGCGGTTGAACGCTGGACACATATTCCGGGAACTCAGATTGTAGCTTTATGCGATCTTCTCCCCGAACGTGTTGAAAATGCTCAAAAGATACTGGAGAAAGCCGGTCTGCCGAAAGCAGCTTCCTACACAGGAGACGAGAAAGCATGGAAAAAGCTCTGCGAACGTGACGATATCGACGTGGTATACATAGCTACAGACTGGAAACACCATGCAGACATGGGTGTATACGCTATGGAACATGGCAAACATGTAGCCATCGAAGTACCTGCCGCTATGACACTGGATGAAATCTGGAAGCTAATCAACACTTCCGAAAAGACTCGCAAACACTGTATGCAACTGGAAAACTGCGTATATGACTTCTTTGAACTGACTTCACTCAATATGGCACAACAAGGTGTATTCGGTGAGGTACTTCACGTAGAAGGTGCTTATATACACAATCTGGAAGACTTCTGGCCGTATTACTGGAACAACTGGCGTATGGATTACAATCAAAAACATCGTGGTGATGTATATGCAACTCATGGTATGGGCCCGGCTTGCCAAGTACTCAATATTCACCGTGGCGACCGTATGAAAACTCTCGTAGCTATGGACACCAAAGCTGTGAACGGTCCGGCATACATTAAAAAGTCTACCGGAAAAGAAGTAAAAGACTTCCAGAACGGAGACCAGACCACAACCCTCATCCGTACGGAGAACGGTAAAACAATGCTGATACAGCACAATGTAATGACTCCCCGTCCTTACAGCCGTATGTATCAGGTAGTTGGAGCTGATGGCTATGCCAGCAAATATCCGATTGAGGAATACTGTCTGAGACCTACACAAGTAGACTCTAATGATGTGCCAAATCACGAAAAGCTGAACGCACACGGTTCTGTATCTGAAGATGTAAAAAAAGCATTGATGGCTAAATACAAAGATCCTATCCACAAAGAACTGGAAGAAACTGCCAAGAAAGTAGGTGGACACGGCGGTATGGATTATATCATGGACTATCGTCTGGTATACTGTCTGCGCAATGGTTTGCCACTGGACATGGACGTTTACGACCTCGCAGAATGGTGTTGTATGGCCGAACTGACCAGACTCTCCATCGAAAACGGTTCTGCTCCGGTAGAAGTTCCTGATTTCACCCGTGGCGGATGGAACAAAGTGCAAGGTTACAGACATGCTTTTGCCGAATAAGCCATTATACCTTATTAATATATAAACTTACGGATAGCCAGACTGGGAAAAAGTCAGGTTATCCGTAAGTTCATGTTCGGCACTTTACTGATTATTATAATCACCTATATGAAAGCAGATATTTTAAAACCCTCTAGACAGACTATCCTTCGGGAAGCCAAAGATTATGTGATGATCGCCGTAGGTATGATACTTTATGGCATCGGATGGACCGTTTTCCTACTCCCCAACGACATTACGACGGGCGGAGTGCCGGGTATTGCATCTATTGTATATTGGGCAACGGGATTCCCGGTACAGTATACATATTTCAGCATTAACTTTTTCTTATTGTTGCTTGCGCTTAAGTTATTGGGATTAAAGTTCTGTATTAAAACTATTTTTGGAGTATTCACCCTGACTTTCTTCCTGTCCGTTATCCAGCAACTGGCATCAGGCGTTTCCCTTCTTCGCGACCAGCCTTTCATGGCATGCGTCATCGGAGCATCGTTCTGTGGCGGCGGTATCGGAGTTGCGTTCTGCGCCAACGGAAGCACCGGCGGTACGGACGTCATTGCCGCTATCATCAACAAATACCGGGACATAACCTTGGGAAGAGTCATACTGATCTGCGATATGATCATCATTACCTCCAGTTATTTCGTTCTGAAGGACTGGGAGAAGGTGGCATTACTGCTGAACGTTTTTCCAAGGGGTTTGCTGACGCG
>OJNL01001092.1_pt1 | contig 16629 bp, 9 predicted proteins | sample 1597581 | NCBI WGS metagenome assembly OJNL01 (sample SAMEA2452133, study PRJEB22498) | human gut metagenome | biome: human feces; feature: human gut; material: feces | place: Australia | collected 2012
GTTTGGAGACTCCCGCCACTTTGGTTACAGCCCCTTCCGCATCGGAAACACCTTTGCGTGAAAGCTCTTTGACGCTGACAGCCTGCACGGCAATGACCGCTTTCTGCTGTTCGAGCAATAACATATTCTCATTTTCACGATTCTTCTTTGCTACCACCACTACGTCCGAAAGTTCGTGCGCGTCCGTCTCCAATTCCAGATTCAGAATCGCTAGTTTTCCGTTTTCTACACGGACCTTACGACGTACTTCCGTTTTATATCCTACATATTTAATCTCTATATCATACAAACCTTCCAAAACACCGGTACTGTTCAATTCAAAATTACCGTCCATATCGGTCACGGCTCCGGCAGGAGTTCCCACCAACCGTATCGTTGCTCCAATCAAAGGCTCTTTGGAAAGTTTATCTTTCACAGCACCTTTAATCTTAATATTGGCAGCCAATGCAGGAAGAACACACAACAAACAAAAGAAGGCTGCAACTGAAAATCTTAAAAGAAATAGTTTTTTCATCGAACTTCGCTCTACGTTTTTATTACGTCGGCAAAGGTAGACCTGGGAGATTACAATATGAATACGAATCAGATACAATGGTTTGAAATAGCCGTTTCAGGTTTGTTACATCGTGTTACAAACTTGTTATCAATGACTTACCACACTGTTTCAATCCGCTTTCGGGTGAGGTTTAGTCCTCTTCCAGGTAAGATTTAATCTGCATATCGAAAGAATTTATCTCCCGTCATGCACAGAATTAATCGTCTGACTATAGTTAAACTTGCGTCTGACTACTGTTGAACTTGCGTCTGACAGTAGTCAGACGAAAAAACAACAACTGTCAGACGATTAGTTTTGTGCCTAACGGAGAATAGATGTCAGCCCCCCAAAGAATAAATCTTAGGGAACAAGACTCTAAATTCAACACGATTTTAAGCTAATTATTAGTCGATACTAATAGAGAAACAGACTAGTAAAGTATACGAGAAAACAGAGAAATTAGATCAGTTTCTTTTTCTTCCGGTAGTTCTCGCGAAACTCCTTCGGAGAACAATCCTTTTTCTTCTTAAAGATACGATTAAAATTAGACAGGTTATTGAACCCGCACTCATAACAGATTTCTGCGATAGACATCGTAGAATCTACCAGTAACCGCGAAGCGAATCCCAGTCGGATATCAATAATATAATCGGAAAGGTTCTTCCCTGTACGCAACTTAAAGAAACGGCTGAATGACACATCAGTCATCCCGACCATGCTTGCCAACTGTCCCAATCGGATTTCTTCCTGATAATGGAGATTGATATATTCCTGCACCTTCTGTACCCGGCGGCTATCGGAATGAACATCAATCTTGGCAAAAGAAGAACTGGACAGTGTCCGGGCCTCTTCCTCAAAGAGAGAAAGTTCATACAGGATCGTCATAAACTTGATCACCGCATAGAACCCTTGTTTCTCGGAAGCAAGCGTATCCAGCAACGGATATATCTTAAGTATGGCGGACATCGGGAAACAAAGTCCTTTCTGAGCTTTATCCAGCATCCGGCGGATAGAGTCGAACTGGTTCTTATTGATAAAGCTCTTGAAGAACAGGTCGGAAGAGAACTGGATGGTGATCTCCCGTATCTCTTTGGAGCGGCATTCATTCTGTTCCCATACGTGTTCCAGGTCTTTGCCCGTGATCAGAACCAGATCATAATCTCCTATCACTTCGGAGGAATCTCCTACTACACGCCTGACTCCGGCAGCCTTCTCCGTAAAGTTCAGTTCAAATTCAGAATGATTATGAATCGGATAGGTAAACTCCGTCTTATAACGTTCTGCAATATAGAAACAGTCTTTGTCGGACAAAGGTGTAATTTCACGGATAATCTGGTTGGGTATAGGTGTGTTCATAATCAATAATGGTTAACAGTATGTATCGTTCTTAAAATATATAGTATTCTATCTTTTAAATCAGTGTTCTATCTTCACTCCTATCCGCCGCAGGTCTTCACCCGACGGATTCTGGAAGACACGCAGGCCGAACTCCGGAATGATGGCAAGTACATGGTCGAACACGTCTGCCTGTATGCCTTCGTAGGCAACCCATACTTTGTTGGCAGAAAAGAAATAAAGTTCCAGCGGAATGCCGGTTTCTGTAGGCTGAAGCTGGCGTACCATACAGGTCATATCCTGATTAACAGTGGGCAGGCTCCGCAAATAATTGGTCAGATAGGCACGGAAAACTCCCAGATTGGTCTGCCTCCGCCCGTTCACCAACACGGAATTATCAATATCATGCTCCTTATTATATTCTTCTACCACTTTCTCCGTTTCATCTACGTAATTTGTCAGCAACTGTATCTTGCGATATTTCTCCAGCATTTCCGGTGTACAGAAGCGCACGCTTGTCATATCGATATTAATGGAACGCTTCACCCGACGTCCGCCGGACTCCTGCATTCCCTGCCAGTTCTGAAAAGAATCGCTGATCAGCAGGTAAGGAGGAATGGTCGTAATCGTATTATCGAAATTACGCACCTTCACGGTATTCAGCGTAACTTCTATCACTGTACCGTCCGCACCATATTTCGGCATGGTGATCCAGTCGCCCACCTTCAGCATATTGTTGGCAGAAAGCTGAATACCGGATACAAATCCCATGATACTGTCTTTGAAAACCAACATCAGAATAGCGGCAGACGCTCCCAACCCGGTCAGCAAGACCATCGGGCTCTGATTGATCAGAATGCTTATAATAACGATGGCTCCTATAAAGAAAAGAATCACTTGCGCCGTCTGCAAAAGTCCTTTCAACGGTTTGTCCCGATACTGCTCCCGCTCACTGTAGACTTGATAGACCGCTGTAAACAAAGCACTGATGAAACGAAGAAAAACGGCAATGATATATATCAGACAGAGACGACGCAGGAAATCGAGCAAGTCAGAATCCGCGTGTTCGGGGAATGCGATAGGAATGGCAATATAAATCAGGATAGGCGCTACCATCCGGCTGACATTCACCATCACTTTATGGTTGAATACAATGTCGTCCCAAGTAGCTTTGGTCTGCTTCACCAGCTTGGCTACCACCCGCAATATGATTTTACGGCAGATTATGTTAGCCAAGAAAGCTATTCCGATAATAAACAGCAATACGATCAGATTATCTATTTTGTCCGCCCATACTTCATCTACACCTGCCGAGAGCAACGTACGGTTGACCTCCTGCATCACGGCATTGCCAACATTCTCCGTATCTCCATTTGCCAATGCCACACTCACTGTATCAATCACTTCTTTCATAAAATAGTATCTCTTTTAGTTTATTCCCTTATTTAGTTAGTTCCCTTTTGTTTATTCTCCTTTGCCCAGATATTCCTGAATGTCCTGCCTCAGCCAGTCGTAGTGGAAAAGTCGCTTATAGGCGACGTTTTTCTTCAACATGATTTCGACATTCACCTGGCTGTTCTGATAACAAGTCAATTCATTCCTGAATTGTTCATTATGTTCCGCCAGTCGTTTGATTTCCTGTTCCCGTTCCCGGCGCAGGGCGGTACAGACGGGAATCAGAAGTTTCATCACGACATTATCCATCACGTGATGTCCCTGCATATATAAATAGGTGGTTTCGGGGACGAGTCCCAGTTCCTTTAATTCCGACCGCAATCCGTTCACTTGGTTGACAGAACCGGGGAAGCGTTTTTTCAGTTCAGCAAGTTTCTGATTAACTCGGTGTTGCAGTGCTTCCAGACTGTGTTCCGGATGTTTCAGACTGATCTCCCTCAAGGCAGTATAAGTATGGAAGTCGTACATCGGAAAAGTATACGTATCCCGTTGACGATAAAACCACACGTTCCACAGGAAAAGCGGGTATACGATTTCTGAATACCGTTTCAGATAAGCGTTGAAATCCAGTATAAAACGGTCGTTCAATGTGGCCTGCACACATACTTCGTGAAGACTTTCGGCAAAGCAGTGATAGTTTTCGATGGCATATGTGTAGGTCTGGAATATATATTTGTTCCGGTTGATCTTTCGGGAAGTGTTCGTGGCTCCCTGCAACAGGAAATCATAGTCACTGTCGACACAGACAATCAGACTTCTGCCCAGTTCGGCGGTGTTCAGCGTGTTCATGAGTACCATCTTCTTACCCTTTGCCAATGAGGTGGCCGAAGGGAGCATCACTTGAAAATAATGCTCGTCATCTTCAAACTCTTCGAGTAATGTGCGCCAGAAAGCAACATCATCATAGCTCTCTACGTAAGCAATGATGCGCCGGCGAGCCTTTTTGGAATACAGCTTGTGGGCAGCATTGAAGTAAGAAGAAGTCAGATTATCGCGTAGTGAAGTTGCCATGTAGAAGTTGTCATTAACAATTAATAGTCGGGGTGAGTCTGAATCCGTCCGTTTCGGTGGAAATATCGCTCACCTCTGTCACTGCATCCAGCCAGCCCTCCATGATGACGGCAGGCGAATGGGTGGTCAGAATGATTTGCACATTGGGATTCAGTTCTCGGATCATTGAAATCAGTTTCTGTTGCCATTCGATGTGCAGGGAGGCTTCCGGTTCGTCCATGAAAAGGACACAGTGGCTGTTGTCCTGCACGAGCACTGTCAGCAGAATCACAAGCATTTGCTTTTCACCGGACGAGAGTTTATATGGAAACAGCAATTCTCCGTCCTGATAGAAGGCTATGTCATTCCGACGGCGGTCTATCTTTTTGCGAGTATAGCTGAAAAGTTCGTCAATCATATCCTGAAAACGACGTTTGGCAAGGGAGAGGGTGGCGGCTTTGCTGCGCTGTTCCTCGTCATTGCTGGAAAGCATTTCGATCATCTTATTGCCGATATTGACCTGATAATCGAGATAGCGGCGCTGCAACAGATACAGTTGCCAGTCCAGTTCGGACTTCACGTTCTTGTCTGCCATGCGTGCCGTGAAGTCACCCATAATCAAGGGGCGGTCGTAGCTGCGGATCACATCGTATGGGATATAAGTCGCTGCGGGATTATCAAAGAAGAGGTGTACTCCGTTCTTCGCGTCGCTTTTCATTTCACCGGAGAGCTGTATGTCGCCGGAAAGCTGTTCGAGGTATCCCACCGAACGGTTCAGAATAGTGGTCTTTCCCACTCCGTTGATGCCAGAAAGGATATTCACATCCGGACGCAAATCCCATTGTATATTAAAGCGGCCCCAGAGTCCTTTGATCTCGATCCGCCGGATATAGTCTGCCTGTTGTTCCATAATATTCAATTTTAATCAAGGCAAATATAAACAAATCATGCGACAAATTGGTTACCTTTGCAGCAGTTTTCATCCTTTGTAACAATTAAAAGGTATACACGAACTTATGGGCAATAACAAGAATCTGCATGGGCATCTCTTTGCGCTCACGGCAAATGTCATGTGGGGACTGATGTCTCCTATCGGCAAATCGGCACTTCAAGAGTTTTCCGCTATCTCCGTCACCACGTTTCGTATGGTAGGTGCGGCAGCGGCATTCTGGATACTTTCCATCTTCTGCAAACAGGAGCATGTGGACCACCGCGATATGCTGAAGATTTTCTTTGCTTCCCTCTTTGCCTTGGTTTTCAATCAGGGGGTATTTATCTTCGGGCTTTCGATGACTTCGCCTATCGATGCTTCTATCGTAACGACTACTCTGCCGATAGTTACCATGATTGTGGCAGCCATCTATCTGAAAGAACCGATTACGAACAAGAAAGTACTGGGTATTTTCGTGGGAGCTATGGGAGCGCTTATCCTTATTATGAGCAGTCAGGCAGCGAGTAGCGGTAACGGAAGTCTGATCGGCGACCTGCTTTGTCTGGTTGCGCAAATCAGTTTCTCCATCTATCTGACGGTGTTCAAGGGGTTGTCTCAGCGATATTCGGCAGTAACCATCAATAAGTGGATGTTTATCTATGCTTCGATGTGCTATATTCCTTTCTCTTATCAAGATATTTCGGTCATTCAATGGGCCAGCATTCCGACGGTTGCCATTTTGCAGGTATTGTATGTCGTACTGGGAGGAAGTTTCCTTGCTTATCTCTGTATCATGACAGCTCAGAGATTACTCCGCCCTACAGTGGTTAGCATGTATAATTATATGCAGCCGATTGTGGCTACGATTGCAGCAATCCTCATGGGAATCGGGAGCTTCGGCTGGGAAAAAGGAATCGCCATTACACTTGTGTTTCTGGGTGTGTATATTGTGACGCAGAGTAAGTCTAAGGCGGATTTTGAAAAGGCGGGGAAGGAGCTGTAGAAATACATGTTATAACATTTATATTTTTTCTGTTGCTAATGATGCAATTTCCTAAAAACTCTTCTTCTCAATACAAAATAAAACTGCTCATTATTTCGATAAATATATAATGTATCTGAATTTTGAGGCTTGAAGACAGAATCATTTTCTTGCAAAAAAAGAGACAAATGCCTTTTAGAATAAGCCCAATTTTCTGCCCAAGGAAATGTCACAAGTTGCTCCTTACCAACTTGCCATGAAGATGAGTAGTTATTTAATCCCCTATAACGCCAAGCTTCAATTTTGCCAGATACAATATTATCAAAATTAACCATTCTATATTCTGCATTTATTTTCTCACCTAAAGTTATGTTCTTATTTCCCCAATAAAAGCACCCTATCAATGTGCCAATAAGAAGCAGAATGAAAATTACAATTTTAATTTTATTAACTAGCATAAATATGGATGAATTTTATAATATAATGAAGGAACTAGTAATAACAACAATTTTAAAAAAGCATAGCATAACAATATAATATTGAAATACTTAAATTTACTCTTTTTATAAGTAAAAGCTAAAACTCCCCAAAGTAACAATCCCCAAAAAAATAAGGTAAAAACATTAAACGAGTAAATATAGACATATTTAAATAAAACTGCAATTACTAAATAAATAGCAACGCATATAAATATCCTTATTTTTACAGTCATATTCATTAAAGACTTTACAACAACGATACTCAATAATAAAAATATACACTCCCAATATATTCACCTGTTTGCCTATCAAAATACCTAGATTCGATAGTTGTCCTATAATCATACGTTCCACCTCCTTGAAAATCTCTAGTTACAGTATCTATTTTATAAACTGAATCCAAACCATGTTGATGCATATAATTCAAGATATCATTAATTTGATTACCTCTTGCTCCATCTTGACCAGATACTATCGCTCCTGCCCCTGGCGGTAAAAACTCCTGCATTATACTAGAAACTATTGAAAATCCATCAGGAACAAGTAAACTTCTTAATTCAGACTCAGCAACATCCGCCCCTCCTGAAAAGCTACCAATGCAAGAAAGATTAGGATAAGTATATCCCCATCCTTCAACATATCCACCATTCCATATTCCACTTGAAACCATATTATTAAATTCTGACTCTGTATAAGGATTATTCTGAGTTCCATCCCCTCTTCCTATAAATGAACGTTGTCCGCTCTTATTAATTACAGACATTTCTTTTGCTAAATCATCCAAAGTTTTTCGTGTCAATTTTTTCATAATCAAAAGTATTAAATTTCTAGAATTCTTCACGCTACTTAATTAGCATTATATCGTTATAGCAATCTTGGTTCACTATAGATTCGCTAATCTACAAATAAAAATTCATATCTGCTACTAATATTAAAAATATTTAATATCAAAAAATGATTCCACTTTATTTATTACAGTAATCCACTCGATCAAATAGAAATACTTAAAGAAAAAAATGAAGATGTTACATAATACGTTTGTATGTAACATCTTCATTTTATTTAATTCTCACTAACCTAGTTAGCCAGAATCGTTATCTCCGCACCGGACGCAAAATCCTGTCCGTTCTGTTCGCTTAAAGCCGTGAAACGGATATAACGTGCCTTCACCGGTTTGTCAAACAAGACTCTCTTTTCTTTGGAGTCCCTTGCGAACGTTCCTTTATTAACAGGCTCTCCCCATTCTTTTCCATCCATGCTGACCTGAATCGAGTAATCCTTGATATTACCGTTTCCTCCATTCTGTCGTGGCAGGTAAGTAAAGCCTTTGATTTCCTTGACTTCACCGGCATCCAAATCTACCCAATGCGGGTATTTGGCAACTGTCACCGAATACATGGTATGCCAGATGGTATTCGGATCACCATCAGTCAGATGAGAAGCATCGCCTTCACCCGATTCCTGACTGCTGGCGTACACAACTTGCGTCTGAATGCTTTCTATTTTCTCAAACTTCATCGTGCTGCTGATATCCTTACTATCCTTATACCATGCCTTTATCGTACCTCCGTTACGCATAGGGACAGGCTCTGTGTATTCCTGCACTTTCTTACTTCCGTCAATGCTATAACAAATGACAGCATCTTTCTTTGCCGAAGTCAATTCGACCATTCCGGCAGGGGTGCGTGTGATAGACAGAGGAAGATCTCCCGCAGGGGCAACATTGGCAACGTCACTCAGTTCCTTACCGGCAGGACGAATGATAAAGCCCATGCTGTGCTGGTTGGCAAACACACGGTCGTGTACAAGAGGACCTCCCTGACCACAACTGTTACCACCCAAACCAGTCACTGCACAATCCAAATGCAGATAGGTATCGCCTGCCTTCGGCAACTGATAAGGATGGGAAGCCAAAATCAAGTCGAGAGCCGAATACTGAAGTGCCGAAGCCGAAAGACGGTCGGTAGCTATGAAGACAGCTCCATTGCCTGCCTGATTGGTCAATGCACACCAGCGAACATCTTCGTGATTACCCATATCCTGAGGTTTCGGGAAGTTTACGAACTCACCTGCTACGGTATTCGTATACTGTTCGATAAACTGTCCGCTCTTACGGTCGGCATAGTTATCTATCGGTCCGCGTCCGTAATAAGTGAAGTTACTGTATTGTTGGGGAACTTTCATCACATAACCCAAACGTGGCAGAACCAAACTTGAACGATTGGAAGTAATGCTGGACTGCAATTCGATAGAACCGTCCGGATAAACTGTCCATATCTGGTTAGTGACAAATTTAAAGTCATTGCTACCGAATTTTCTGTCGGTCAGTTCTTCGATGCTATTCTTACCGGAGCTTGTACCGCCCTTAATGCGTGCGGCATTCGGTGCCTGAGATTCTACCGTAAAGCTCAATACCAAAGTTCCATTGCCTCTATTCAGCACTTTATATTCAGTTGTTTTATGAATCAGATTGTGCAGACCATGTTCGAACCAGGGAGCATAGAACCAGTTATCATTGTTTGTAAAAGCACGGAGAGCATCGAGCTTCGGACCGTTGCCGTCGGCGATAACAGTCTCGTTGCCATACTTCAGACTGTAGATACTTCCGGTTTGCGGGTCAAATATGGCTTCAAAGTCAGTTCCCTTTATAAGGATGCGCTTCGTATCCTTGTCCAGCACAAATCCATCCAGTTTTACTGCATTGGCAGTTACTTCACTGATGGACGGACGATCTGTAGCCTCCTTTATCAAAATCTGTTCCTCTGCCATCGGGAAGCCTTTGGCAGCCCAAGGTCTTTGATCTTTCAGTATAAACTGCAGCTTCATAAAGTACTCCGCATCTTTCTTAAGAGAGGCATGATCATACGGCAGAGTGATCTGTGTACGTTGGCGTGGAGCTACATTGATATCCATCGGTTTACCGGTCATTATCGGTTTGCCGTCTTCATAAAGCGAATATACCAACTGGTAATCTTCCGCCAAATTCTTAAAGTAGTACTTATTGAAGATCTCAAACACACCCTTTTCAGTATCTATCGCCTTTACGCCGATGTGCTGATATACCTTTTTCACTTCATAGTATTGAGGCTTCGGTTCAAGGTCACCAAACACGATGCCGTTCATTACAAACTGACCATCGTTGGGAGTATCGCCAAAGTCGCCACCGTAAGCCAGATAACGGACACCTGTCTTCGGGTCATAATTGTACATAGACTGGTCTACCCAATCCCAGATGGCACCGCCACAGAAGAAATTGGTCGACTCCATAGCTTCCCAGTAATCTATCAGATTACCGCAGGCATTCCCCATTGAATGGGCATATTCGGATATATGGAACGGATACTTGATATCATATTTCCCCTGCACGGCTCCACGTACCCAGCCGATAGACGGATATTGGTTGGAACCCATATCTACAATGTCATTATTACGCTCATATTGCACAGGGCGGGAAGTATCAAACTTCTTCAAAGCATCATAAGCCGCCACAAAGTTCTTGCCCGGTCCGGCTTCATTGCCCAACGACCAGATAACGATAGAAGGATTGTTGACATTGGCATGCACCATTTCCATCACACGTGCCACGTGCGCATTTTTCCATTCCACCGGATGAGAGAGGGAGGCAGCACCATAATAATATTCGTGCGATTCTATATTCGCCTCATCTTCGAGATAAATACCGTATTTGTTGCACAGGAAATACCAATACGGATCATCCGGATAATGTGAATTACGTACATGATTGATGTTGGCACGCTTCATCAGCATAATCTCTTTCTCCATCATCTCACGGGTAATGGCGTGCCCTACTCCCGGATTGGATTCGTGGCGGTTCACTCCTTTCAGTTTGACCGTCTTTCCGTTCACATAATAATAACGTCCGGCAAGTCCGAATTCATCTTCGGAAGCAGGAGTATCCTTAATCTCCACTTTGCGGAAACCGACAATGGTGGAAACCATTTCAACGGTTCTGTTCTTCTTGTCCTTCAGTTCGGCGACCAACGTGTAGCGATAAGGAAATTCAGCCGACCACTTATTAGGAGCCTTTACCTTAAGAACAGTCTGAACACTACCTGTTTCATTCGGAGCGATTTTGTCGATCACAGGAGATAAGAATCCGTCTACAAAGGTATTCTCATCAGAGTACAATTTATTGGCATATAAAGAGTAATATACCTTGTAGTCTTTGATGGCTTTCTTATCCAGATTACGGATTTCGGCATTGACAGTCAGAGAACCGTCCGTATAAGTCGCATCCAGATCGGGTGTGGCAACCAAGTCACGGAAATGAACTTTGGGAACCGAGTACAAGGCAACCGTACGGAAGATGCCCGGCAGACGGAACATATCCTGCGCTTCGAGGAAGGAACCGTCCGAACTACGATACACTTCGGCGGCTACGGTGTTCTTGCCTTTCTGTAAATAGGGAGTGATATTGAAATTAGCGGCATTACGCGAGTTCTTGGAAAAACCTACGTACTGACCGTTGATCCACAGATAGAAGAATGAATCGACACCATCGAAGCTGATAAAGACTTCGCGTCCGTCCCAGTCCTGCGGGATTTCGAAATCACGGCGGAAGGAACCTACTTCGTTCCGATCCTTGTAAGTAGTCCAGTTGGCAGGAGGAGTACGCATCACGCCTCCGCGCCAGTCATCCACCTTCACGCTGTGCTGGAAGATTACCGGTTGGTTGACGTAGATAGGAGTTCCGTACTTCTGGCTTCCGTCCTTTTGAATGCCATAAATATTCCAGCTTGAAGGTACGGGAATCGCATCCCATGAGCTGACATCATACTCAGTCTGATAGAAATCTTTGGGGCGGGAGTCGGGGTCGGGTGCCCAGTGAAACTTCCAGTCACCGTCGAGTGACTGCCAGAACTTACTGTTTTCCGGCAATACCTTGCGGGCATTATCCAAATGCTGGAACGGAAAGAAATAAGCATGCGGCTGCTCTTTGTTGAGCGCCAGGTTTTCGGGAGATTCCCACTCTTTTCCTGTAGGAGCATTCACCGAACCATAGGTGAATCCTTCTAACGGTTGGTCTGCAAAGCTCTGTATTGACAAACTACAACACAAAAGCCCGGTTAATAAGGTTTTGTTCATTAGGTGTTAAAGTTAACAATTGGTTATTAATTAGGGTATAGTTATCGGGGGTAAATGTTCGGTCGTTTTAATCCATCACTGTTTCTGCATTATCATCGTTTTAATTCGTCAAAATAGGTATCCAGCAGGCTCTTAGCAGCGATAAACGAAGTAAGATTTCCCTGCAGCACTTGTTGTTCCTTCTCCTGAAGCATCGCTTCAATCCGAGGATTGTGATAGAAGCTATCACGGAGCTGTTCATTGATCGTCTCGTACATCCAGTACTTGCTCTGTTCATTACGGCGATATCCAAAATAACCGTTCTTCTTCACGAAGTCGATATATTCATACACCATATCCCAAATTTCCTTCACGCCGATATTATAAAAACCGGAGTAAGTCAGCACCTTCGGAATCCATCCCGACTCAGGAGCCGGAAACAGATGCAGCGCATTACGGAACTGGCTGGCAGCCAACTTGGCAGGTTCCAGATTATCTCCGTCGGCTTTGTTGATGACAATACCGTCCGCCATCTCCATGATTCCTCGTTTGATGCCTTGCAATTCATCTCCCGTACCTGCCAACTGAATCAGCAGGAAGAAATCCACCATAGAATGAACAGCCGTTTCGCTCTGTCCCACTCCGACGGTTTCCACAAAGATTTTATCGAATCCGGCAGCCTCACAAAGCACAATCGTTTCACGGGTCTTCCGGGCAACTCCTCCCAATGAACCAGCTGAGGGGCTGGGGCGGATAAACGATTGGGGATGTACGGAAAGTTGTTCCATACGTGTCTTGTCTCCCAGGATACTGCCTTTACTGCGCTCACTGCTCGGGTCGATAGCCAGCACCGCCAACTTACCGCCTTTTTCGAGCACATGCAGACCGAATACGTCAATCGAGGTACTCTTTCCCGCACCGGGCACTCCACTGATACCTACACGGATGGAATTGCCGGAATAAGGCAGACACTTCTCGATCACTTCCTGGGCGACAGCCTGATGTTCGGGCTTCACGCTCTCTACCAGTGTCACAGCCTGACTGAGAATAGTGACATCGCCTTTCACAATACCTTCTACAAATTCCGCTACCGAAAGCTGACGCTTTTTGGGCTTACGTTTCAAATAAGGATTCACGGATGAGGGCTGTTCGATGCCTTTATTGACAACGAGTCCTTTATATTCTTCGTTATTTTCAGGATGTTCCATGATAATAAGAGTTAGCGTTTGATATTTATTTCAACTTTCGGACGCAACGGGTCGTTTGTAATCATCAAGATACGTAAATGATGTTTCTTATTACCTACATCCCGCTTGTGGATCGTCACTTTCAACTTAGTCATTCCGTCCGGCGGAATGACCGTCTTTTTCAGTCTTACTCCTACAGAAGAGTTGAATACCTGTAGCTTGCTGATGACTAACGGGGTCTTGCCCGCATTAGCGATCAATATATCATGGCTGACTTTATTCTTCTTGATCAACGGAATACTCAGGTCAATATTCGTCTCCGAGATGTGGATGGAAGGAGCATTCAAAGAATCTTTCTCCGTCATACGCGAGAAATCGGGAAGAAGAATGGCCGAAACGGGTATCTCATTGTCTTCACTCACTTTATCACCGGAGAAACGGGACAGGTAGACAGAGGTCTGTGTCAGTCCGAAGTCCTGCAGCTGGCTGGCATCCAGTGTCAGCTTGATCGTTCCTTTTTTACCTTTCAGCAGTACTTTAGGTTCCGCTTCCATCTTCAGATAAGGAGGCAGGTGCATCAACACCGGTTCGTACGGACGGTCGGAAAGATTGGCAATGCTGAACGTCATGGACGGTTGCTGTCCGCGATAGACATCGGGGGAGGAGAACTCGTCACGGTCAATGCGGATATTGCCGATGGCATACGGAAGAAGTTTTGAATAATCTTTGATTTCCTGCACTACCTCACCGGTGAATTTCAGATAAACCAGATTCGGAGTGGCATTGCTGTATATGCCTATCGACTTGTCAAAACGTCCCAGCGCTTTCGCGTCAAAAGAGGCTTTCACAGTTCCTTTGGCACCCGGAGCAATGGGTTCTTTTGTCCAGTCGGCTACGGCACAGGCACAGGAAGTCGTGACATTGGTCAGCACCAACGGCTCGTTTCCGGTATTAGTGATGGTATATTCTATTGTTACCGGCTTTTTCCATTCTATTTGTCCAAAGTTGTGCGTCTCCTTGTTAGAGGAAATACGGGGTTGGGCAACAGCCGCCAAAGTGACAGTAAGCAGAGTAAATATCAATAGTAAAGTACGTTTCATGTGATATATTTTATTTTGGTCCACAAATGTAGGAGTTTTAGATGAGTTTTTCATCACAGATTACATAGATTAACACCGTTTGAGAAAATACTTTACCCTGTAACAACTCCTGCAACGCAGTATTCATCAACAAAAAGTTCCCCACCGATGAAGGCAGCCTTTATCGGTGGGGAACACCTTCCTCATCGGTGGCGAGTGCCCTGCTCACCGGTGGGGAAGAAATCTTCTCTGTGCGTTATTTAATAATAATTGTCATCGAAGCCGAGTGCGAAGCATATTCCGGCGCATAGGCGCATTGCATGGTTGCCAAACCTGTCTCATAGGTTCCCGCTCTGCTGATACGATAGCTATGCTCCAACACATACACTCCTTTTCCTAAATGGTCAAAGAAGAAATTGGTGGAAGCATCCTTGATGTCTACGTAATAGCCGATTCCATTACTCCAGTTGTAACCGGATACGCTGCCGATCGGTTCGAAGCAGGCGCCCCGCTGGTCTTTCAACTGTACGAAGTCCATCGGACGGTCTGCACGAATGCTCAAACGGGAAACTACTTTATCGCCTACCTGAAGAACGGTCTTTTCTGTAATAGGCTGTAGTTGAGGAGCATTGTTTACCATACGTTCCACATACAGTTGCTTTTGCACATTCAGTTCTCCTCCCTGTTGTCTCACATCCTTGATGGGTGATTCATATTCCGCGTAAACGGCTCCCCACGCGATGCCCGGATTTCTCTTTTCGACTTCTATCTTACGGGCGTCCACTACATTCTTCTGTGTAAACGAGCGTTTGATATAGCCCAGTCCCGGTACGGTAGTCTTGCTTGGAGAGACAGTTTCCAGCACCTCCTTTGCAATGACAATACGCACGTCTCCCTGATTGTCGAGCAGGTTTACGCCTTTCATCAGTAAGGCATAGACAGCATCGGCAGTAGCTACCGGAGAATTCCACTGTTGGGTCTGTTTCTGTTTGAGCAGCCAGAGTTTCATTTCTTCTACGGTATCGTTATTTCCGCCTGTCAGTTCCAGCGCTTCCATTACGTCTACATGAGCCTGCATTTTCATTCCGCCCCAAGTATACGGGTTTTCATTGAAGGCGAAGAACATTCCCTGTTCGTCCGTCTTCGTCAGATGTTCTTTCAGTGAAGCGATAAACTCCTGAGCTTCTTTCTTCCGTCCGGCCTTATCCAAAATGATAGCGGCAATCGCTTTCGTATCCATCGAAGCGGTCGGAAGCATTTCGCCTATCTTGGACAGATAATAGGTATAGGCGGCTTTATTGGAAGCCGGAACTTGTTCGCCGGACAGAGCGATCAGATACAGATATTGCAGGATACTTCCGGAAACACCTGTAAACTTCACACCGTCTTTCTGTGCTTTGAGAATTTCTCTATATTCCTTCAGAGCTTCCTGATGGAGATAGGTAAAGGCATTCTTCTGCAAGGCAAGCGCCGTGCCGCTTGGTTGTTCACCTGTCATCATAGCCAGACGGGCATTCAATTCGGCAATGTAGGTAGTGACGTAACGGCTGCCGGTCATACCTTTATACCACGACCATGCTCCGCTTGAATTCTGCAATTCCTGCAATCTTGTCAATGCGGCAATGTTGTTGCTACGGATATTGTTCAGATCGAACAGAGTGGCGATACGTTCTTTCTGCTGTTCTTCCGTTTGCGCTTCGAGTACCCACGGAGATTCGGATAACAGGATATTCTTCACTTCCTGATTCTTTTGCAGGTTGCTCAGGAAGGTATCCTTTGTTCCACCCTGTAGCTTCCAGCTATCGAATACGGCTTTTATACGCGGCTGGCTGTTCATGATGTAGGAAGCCAGTGTATTTGCGTAGTAAGCGGTAGCCCATGAAATGGCATTATTATTTTCCGGAAGGCTCAATGAAGGCAATGCCTGAATAGCATACCAGGCAGGATTTCCGGTAAATTCAATGGTTAGTTTACGGTCGGTTGCCGTCTTACTGTGATGATTGAACAGGCTGTCGAGAGAGAAAGTACGTGTTTCTTCTCCACGGACAGGCATCGGAAGCGTTTCTACCAGATGCTCTTTATTGCTGAGCACCGGAAGTAGCTGCTGTTCACCATCACTGAAGGTACCGCTGTCGGCTATCATCCGGCATCCCAGTATCTCGTATTTATCACTCACGGTAAACATGAAGCTGACACCGATTGTCTTTCCGGCCTCTACGGTAAACTTCTGTTTCTGTGTGCTGATTACCTTTTCCGTCATCGGATCAAAGAGAATCATGCTCACCATACCGGCCTGCGGTTTTCCGGTCATGTTGGAAATGGAGGCGGCAACAGATGTCTTATCTCCGACACGTACGAAACGAGGCAGATTAGGAGTCAGCATAAATTCTTTGCTTGTAGTGGCTTCACCGTCCAGTGTGCCCATCAGCATACCTTTGGTATGAGAATAGCCACGGAAGTTCCAGCGGGTCAGGCTTTCGGGCATAGTGAAGGAGAAGGAAACTTCGCCTTGTTCATTGGTACGAAGTTGCGGGTAGAAGAAGGCTGTTTCCGCAAGGTTCGTACGCAGGT
>OJNL01001103.1_pt1 | contig 16541 bp, 24 predicted proteins | sample 1597581 | NCBI WGS metagenome assembly OJNL01 (sample SAMEA2452133, study PRJEB22498) | human gut metagenome | biome: human feces; feature: human gut; material: feces | place: Australia | collected 2012
GGTGGGTATAAATGAAAAATGCCTCTGTCAGTTTACCCATGTTGGGAACATTGACAGAAGCATTGAGGTGCAATTGGGTGGCGGTTGAGTGTGGACTTACACGCTCACTTTTTGATAGTTCGAGCCTATAAAGTTGTCAACTGTAGTTTCTTGGTTAGTGATTTGGCTTGGTACACCAATTGAACCCCCAGCGTCAACTAAATCAATTTTACCTGTTGTTGGCTGTGTGGTTAGTGTTAAATTACCAAGTACAGTAAGTGAGCCATAAATCATAACAAGATTTCTACAATTTATAACGGCGTGACCCGAACCACTTGGGGTATACCCAGCGAAAAACATAGTTAAAGTAGAATTAGTACCCTTAATTATTTGACTATCCGAAAAGTCCAGAGTGCCCCCAATTCTACCTTGCGGACTTTCAAGGGCAATACATGTTACGCTGTCTGAATCATGGAAATGTTTAATATTTGAAAAGTCATGATTCCATGAAACTGGCTGTGTTAAAAATATGCTCCTTGAAGTATTTTTTGTCCTGATAACACCATGACAATAGCAGTTATCCCCGGCGACATCAAGCCCCTGCATAAGTGTACCCTCATATCCGCAAAATTGACAATTTCCGTGCAAGTCAGCAGAATATGATTCAGTACTATCAATAAAACCATTTTTTACGGATATATAGCGATTTACCGAACTGTGGTCAGTACCACCTCCGCCAATGCTGAACCCATGGCGCAACCCGTACGCTGTTACATTATCAAATGTTATATTTTGCGAACTATCAATAGACACACCATAATCTAAACCCTGGCTTGCGGCTTCGTTTTGATAAGCGAAAATGTTGTTAAAATAACAATTTATACAAAGTGCCATACCCAAAGCGGCGATACCATTCATATTTTTTACAATAAGATTTTCAACATTTGTATCAGCACAGCATACAAATCTTACAAGTGTTGGGATGTCATAGCTATTATTAGATAGCTGTAAATTTCCCGCACCTGATATTTGCACTCGGCAAGTATTGTATCTATACACTTTAGCGTTTGTATAACTTGTAAATCCCCCATTTACAAAAGCGCCATATAGTTTAAACTGGCCCGTTCTTGATGTGCCGTAAGACGGTATAAAAAGTTCGCCGTTGTTAAAATAATCACGACCCGGATGAAAAAGGCTTGTGTCAATAATTTGATTTATATCATTATTGGTAAAAGATGAAACATTTATACCCGGCCCGTAGTTATATACACCGTCATATTCTGAATATTGATAATCACCGAAAACAAAAAGATAATCCATGTCAGCGGCGGCATTAAGTCTTGTATTCCCCTTAAGCAAAATTTTAATATCATGTGCAACGGTTATTTGTTTTGAAATATCAAAAGAGCCGCTGTTAAATATTACATAATTTTGCGTCAACATTTCAATCAATCTGTCAGTGATATCACCATAATACCCTCTAATACCTGTGTTATCAAAATCAGGGATATCAATAAGTTTTGCAACATGCCCATTATTTAATTTTATAAACAATGATTCATAGATAGTATCGGGGATTTCCTCGGAAGTTTCGTCAATAATTAAATAATGCGCACCGCCGCCATTATCATAGTAGTTTTTTGTAAAGATATGCTCGTTAAGTTTAGCGTTATAAGCTTTAAGGGCGGCTACATTTTCCACCCAGCTTACATTTTGCATGTTATTTATAGTATTTTGAACACTACTAATGGTTTCCTGAGCGGCAGAATCCTTAACATCTATATTTTCCCCTAGCACATTAAAATGCGACACATAAGGCATTATTTTTTTCTCCTTTCTTATTTCGTTCCAAAAATGACGGTTGGAACGGTTGCGTTAAATCCCGAAAAATTTGTGTTATATGTGAAAACGACTTCGGCCATGTATTTATTAGTCCCGTTCGGCACAACGCTGGGTACACTATAACCATTTAAATATCCAACGATTCCTCCATAAACTTCACTCATAATTGAACGCATGTTTAATTGCTCAATAGAGCGGTATACCCCGCCTACTTCTGTCGGTGCTGGAAATGTTAAATTTCTCTTGCCGTATGCAATGACGAAGTGGTCATTTATGGTAATAACCGTCCAGCTTGAATATGGCTCAATAGTTATACGGGCATCGTTTAAATCATAATGTTTGCCGAAAAGTTCAATATTATTTATAACGCTCATTTTACACGCTTATTCCTTTACTTAATACCAACGACTCATTACCTGTGTTATAGCTTGCCGTTAAACTTTCACCTGCTAAGTTATTAACATCTGTTTGCGCCGCTTGTGCGGCCTTTTGTGCCGTCTGTGCGGCACTATTTGCCGCTTCTGCACTACTTTTTGCGCCGTTTGCGGTGTTGTTTGCGGCGATTGCCGTATTGCTTGCGGCGGTTGCGGTATTTTTTGCTTCGCCCGCCGTTTCTCTTGCGCTCTGGTCTTTAATCGTATATGTCACATCGTTTACAGTAATTTGCCTAATATCAGCCATTATTTTCTCATCTCCAATCTCAAAGTAATAGTTTCAGTTGGTTCATCATAGATAGCGTTAATCATCATATCATTAAACATTTGATTGATATACTGATTAAGCTGTTCAATTAACTCACCGTTTGCAAACTTTATAATTTCGTTCATTTTAGCAATAAGTTTGCAAAGTTGCTCTTCATAACTTAATGCGTCATCATAAATCGTTGGCAAAACGGGATAACACCCGCAATGTTTAATAGGTTTTAACGCCATTGCTTCTCCTTTCTACCATATAAGCATAAATAAATTATTTAATTCATTTAAAATCATATTATCTATATTTATCAATGCTTCCCGGTACTTCATAAGCTGTTCGCTATATCCGCCCGACTGAACGCCTGTAAGCTGTTCAATATAATTGTCTGTGGTCTTAACATTTTGGTTATAGCTATTATTACTTGTCGCATTTGCTTCATCCGTAACTTTTCTTGCGTTTGTCAAATAGGTTTCATTCTCAACATTCTGCAAACTCCCCTGTGGAGTATCAGAATACAAATCCCTATTTGTATTATTTCCTGTTGTTTCTGCTTCTTGTGTTCCTGTTGTATCTTCATCCCGATTTAACACATGTTTTCTTGTTATGTCCACACCGAAAATAGGATTAAATTCTTGCGCCCATGCTTCATACAACTTATTATAATATGGCATGATAACATTTAAACGGTCGTTTAATCTTAGCTTCCAAAGCGAGTAAACTTCCTCTCCTATTTCACGGGTATAAAAATGTTTCAAAATTTTCATGCAAAGCGGTTTCCGGTACGCTTCGTCAAATACGGGAAAATCAAAGTCGAAAATCTGTTCCCATGAATTTTCAATCACCTGTTCTATATCTTTGTAGCCTACACTATGCTCCAGTCCGGCAAAATGTTCACAAATATATCTAACTTGTGTTGTGTATTTACTCATCTACTTCACCGCCTTGACCGTCTGAATTTGGTTCACCGTCTACGGTGTCGTTATCGTCAGTAATTTGTTGATAATCTTCCCGATAGTCGCACCATATTTCAAGCCCGAACATCTTATTTATCTGTTCACAAGCGTCTCTCCTTGCTTGCAGTCTTGAATATCGACTTGCTATTGTTCCGCCTTGGTTTCTTGTAACTTCGTCAGTTATTAAACGCTCTTTTTTCGTGATATTGATGTTCGATATACCAAGATATGTTAAGGCTTCGTTCCATATCTGTGTTTTGAGGGTATAAAGTTTATCAGCCACATAGGGCGCGTCTGTCTTTAAAACTTGGAGTGCATTTGGATTAAGCCCTTTAACACCCTTTATAACGGGTTTATTACCGTCATATTCTTTGTAGATATTTTCAAGCGTCAATTTTTCGGATTCATCACACAATAACAAGATAGGTGTTTTCTGTGCGTTGGCGTTTACATCAATTGCCCTGTCCAGATTGTATAACCGTTTAGCGAACATCTGTACATCAAGCATTGAATTTGTGTGAAGATAGTTATTATAAATAATAACAGAATCTTTATTTGTAAGTTGCCTTTGATAACCATTCACTGCATACGCTCGGCGGTTTATTGGAACCCTATACACATCAAAGCTACCGCCCATAGCGTTTTGAAGCGCAAGATAACCCAAGACTTCATCCTCAAAGAAAACCGCTTGCCCGTCCGTAAACAATGTAAGTTCAAGGAAACGGGGGTCAACCGTGGCAGGAAGATTTTTCCATTCAAACATTGAAATAGAAAGTTCAACCAGCCTGTTATAATACTGCCTAAAGGTAGCATTATTCAATGCGGCAGATTCCCAGAAATCACGCTTGTTTCTATTTCTCCCCATCTTTTCTCCTTCCTATGCCGGGCTGTTATCCAATGAATAATTACCGACATTATTTCCGTTTTTCCAGAATGTGATACCGGCGTTATATATATCACAAATCTGCTTTATATCATCGGCTGGCATACTGCCCGTTATAACACAACCTATTGTTTTAACATAGTTCCAGTGCGGGCGGCTTGACCTGTTCGGCACTTTTACTCTGTGAGTGGCGTAACCATACATGTTGAAATAATCGTCAATTATTCTTGCAAATTCGGGGCGGATATGCTTATTAGCAATCCAAAAATCAAACTGTTTGAAGCTACACATTGCAGTTGATCCAAGTCCACCACCGGATTGTGGGGGCTGAATTGAAGCTTGATAAATTTGCGACAACACATTCCCTACGCTTGTAACCATACCCGTAACCGCTCCGATGGCGGCACCAATGCCCCCTCCAAAGGCAAGGCCGGTGGCCGTTGTTTGGCCTATTGTCGATATTGTGGAGACAGCTAAATTTGAAGCGTTTTGTGCAAGCCAAGCCTTAAAGCTGTCGGTCACATAAGCAATTTGTGGCAAACCTGACAATGTTAGTTTTTCGTCATAATTATACGCAACACCTTTATATTGTCTTGGTGCAAGCAAGAAAGTTGGATTACAAGAAACATCGCCCCCAAAACTGAAAGTGCAGTTTGGTGTGCTAAAATACTCATATGGATAAACTGCACTATTGCCGCTAAAATTTGTGACATAGAGAAAATTGTACGGATAAGTATAAAGCTTATTATTTTTCGGTGTGTATCCAAGTTCATATGTTTTTGGAACGGTTATCTGCTTTTCAAGGGCATAAGTAGTCCATACGCCGCCGTCGGCTAAATATGAGGGCATGGGCACCACTGCAAGAATAGCGTCTTGTTTTCCTGCATTTGCAATATCTTCAAAAAAGGTGTTTAGTGCCGCTTCTGTAGTAAAACAAAGAAGATTGACAGCACTATACAAACCGCCATATGTTTCTCCAACAGCGTCCTGCATTTGAGTATCAACAGTTGAAGCCACTAAATAGTACCAATCACCATTGAAATAACCTGTTCTTTGGTTTGCGCCGACAACATATTCCCCGAGTTCCAGTTTTTCCGGCACAAGGTTATCCCCGATGTTATCGGTAACGGAATGTTCTCTTTCAACAAAGCATTGGTCAAGGCTATAATCGAAAAACCATGTCTGCATAACATCAATCTCAAAAGTGATTTCAGAAGTGATGTTATTGATATACTCAACACCTGTGATGAACGCATAAAACCATTTTGAACCAAAGCTGGTGTTTTGGAACATCAAATAATTACAGTCGTATAAATCTTCGGCCTTTCGTTCTACTCTCATCCGGCCACGCTGGACACGCTGATATGTCTGTTCTGGAAAAGTATACTTTGTTAAACCTTGGAAATAAGAGGTCTGGGCTGAAACGCTTGAAAAATATAAGGTATGGTCATATGTTGGGTCAAGTGGGCAGTTGTGCAAAACTCTTATATTCGTGTTAGGTGCGATATACATACTTTACTCCTTCAAATAAAGGGGAGACAAAACGCCTCCCCCATTAAATTAAGCACTCTTGTTGAGCGTAACAGTTGCGTCAACGGCAGAGGCCGCTGTGATTGCGGTAGCGCCGGTATAAGTAGTACCGTCAACATCAACAGTGATAGTTATTTCAGTTGCAGCCGCGGAGGTTGGTATGATATAAGCCCCGTATTTCTGAACGGCAATGCCTGCTTCTACAAGGTCTTCTGTCTGCTGGAAAATAAACTGCTGATTAAATACGGCAGGGTCTTCGCCAGTTGTTTCAATATCTACAGTCAGGATAGTTGCTGCTTCGCTTTCATCTTTCGCTGTGATATGTGCGGTGAATGTAGCAGGAAGCGTAAGAGTGGCTGCATCATCCACAAATACTATAGCGTTAGAGAACGGCGAGGAAGATACTGTTTTCCACACATTATAGAAGTAGTTCCAGTACTCACCGGCGGCGACATATTTTTCAGTAAATTTATTCTGATTATCATAAATCTGAAACCATTCTCTATCCACAAGGACAGCCCTAACATTTGCCATGAGGGTGAGTTCCTCCTCAGTGATAGGGTCTATCATATCACTGTTTGCTGTAATTTCAGTGAACCTGTCATTATCAAAGGTTGACCAGTTATCAATCAGTTTGAGTCTGCCCATGAAGTCTGCCTTATCCATGTTGAAAGCAGAGGCAAGGACATCAACATCATAGTTCGCATTAAACTCTGCCGACATAAATATATATTGGTCGTCTTTTGGGGTAACAGTATGAACACCACTCGCATTATAAGCAGTATTCATAAAAGTTAAAAGATTGCTGTACCCCCTGAAAGCCTTTGCGGCGTTTGTCATATCAGTTTCATCAAAAGCAACCGGATACATCTTTCCAGAAGTAATAGCCTTTATCATCAGGTACTTGAAAAGCAGATATTCATCGTACTCAGCGGCTACGGTTACAGCATTAACGATTTTAGCAATCAAATCCTGTACACCGTTTATGGACAGGAATGCCATCCTCAAATCCTCGTCCTGAATAGTTACCGGATACTGAACACGCCAGTTCATGGTATGGAAAGCGCTTCTTACATCCGGCAGGCTTCTCTTGAGTTCTCTGTCTGCTGCTTTTTCAACAGAAAACTCACGGGCTTTTGTGATATTTACAAACACTTCCTCAACGGTTTCACCAAACTCAAGATATCCCTTTTTAAGTTCTGCATAAGCGTTGTTAAAGGTTGCGCTGTTTACTCTAACCAGAGCAATTCTGTTTACAAGTGCATTTATAAACTGATTGGCAAGTGCTGGATAGCCGTAGAGCACTTCACCCACTTTTGGAATATCTGTAGCCTTTGCCACTTCTGGCACAAGGCTCTGATATTCATATGACGCATTCTGCCGGATAACATTAAGTATGTCAATGGTAGAAGCGTTCAAATTTGATATTGCAATTCTGCTCGGCATTTAAAAAAGTCTCCTTTCTTTTACTTTGTTTCAAATAAATCTTCATAAGTTTTAGGTTTATCCTCGTCCTCTTCAGGTTCAAGGATAAGCTTGTCAACACCGCCGTCTGGCTGTGGGTCTGGGTTAAAGAAACGGTCTCTATAACGCTGTCTCCATACCCTGTCATTTTCCTCGTACTTTGCACGCCAATCTTCTCCGGCCTTTGATTCAAAGTCATCTATTGTGTCCGTTATATCTTCGAGGAATGCTATAGCTTCGTCTGAATCATCCTCGCCGATTCTGGCTTTTACAAGTTCAAGTATTTCTTGTTTTGTCTTTACTGCCATAATCTTCTCCTTTAAAATTTTCTTAAATACATCCATATAGGCATTTTGCTTGAGGTTGAAGGGCCTGGGGCGGGCGGTGTTGGTTGGTCATCCAAGTATATAAATCCCTGAAAATCATAGCCGGAAGCATAGCCGTAATTATTAGCCGCTGTCCCCTTTACAAGATAAAAATACTGGCCGTTATAAGCGGAATTTGAAAAAGTTATTTCATCACCGTTTATTTCCTCAACTACTGCTACATGCCCAAGACCGGAATAAGGGCCGTTCTGAAAACAGATTATTGCCCCCAGCCTTGGTGTTTGACCCCTTGCGTGCCCGTCATTGTAGTTATACCAATCTTCACCATTGCCCAGCGACAAGGTGGGCGCACTGCCTGTTATCTCATACCATCTGCCCCACGCATAACAGGTGCAGTTTGGTAGGCCATAACCTGATTGATAAAACGGATTGTTTGCATACCAATATGGGTTATTTAACATTCCCGCTGAGGTAAGACGAGGTGTAAAAGTTGTCATATCTTACCCCAGATTAAGAGCACCTTTCCAAGTATTCACACCGCATATGCCGTCCTGTGTAATACCAAGTGCTGACTGTAATTTGATACAATATTTTTTGGTGATAGCGCCATAAATGCCATCTATTTTAAGTTCGGACGGGCAACCAAAATAGCAATACATTATTCTTTGGAGTGTCTTAACCTGTGCCCCGGTTGAGCCGGAAGCAATCTGTTTCATTTCCACCTTGCAAATTACCCCCTTTGAAGTGTTGGTGTTTGAATTTGTTTCTTTTTCATATGCAGGTCTATAGAATGCCAGAATTTCTGACGCCTTTCTTGTCTTTCTATACACCCCTTGCCCTTTTGAGCCGGAAGTGTTGCCCTCAATCGTTGTGTAAGTATTGCCGCTTACACTTTCAACAATCCCGATATGGTCAGCAGAACCACCGGAAAAGCTTATAATCGCAAGGTCTCCTATTTTACCAGTCTTTTGTGAGAGATTGTGTTGAGTAGCGTAATTATATACATACGGCACATAGGCTGTCTTTTTACCACCGCAAAATAAACTTGCGGCATTAGCATTCTGAAAAAGCCACCAGATAAAGACAACACACCAATCAAACTCGCTACCACTCACTTTACCCCCGTAATACTCTGTGTTATATTTTACATTATTTAAAGGCGTTTCTACTGTTCCAATTTCTGATTGAGCAAGCGAAACAACTTTACTTGCCGTTGCCATTTTCTGTTATACCCCCTTTTTCGTTTAACAATGTTATCGCTTTTGTTATAACAGGCGGCAGAGGAACACCCATAAGGCCGATATTTTCAACTATAGATATTGTCTCATTAGCAATAAAAGCTATTATAACAGTATCTTTAACATAAGTCGTACCCAGTGTTATATCAAGCCTGCAAGCAACAAGGACAAGAAGCAAAATCGCAAATTTACGAGCAAGCCCCTTGAAGCCTGCCTTGCTTTCAAGGCCACCGTCCTCGGTCTTAGCAGACTTCTTAAATACTCCTGCACATATCAGCCCGGTAATATAGTCAATCAACATAAAAAAACAAAGTGTAGTCATAGCAGATGTCCAGCCCCCATATAAAGAAGCTACGAAGCTACCTATTGCCCCTACGCCTGTGATAATACCAGTTTTTACCAAAGACTTATCCTCCTTTTTCTTTTATTATACACCTCCTTGACAGATTTGTCAATAAATGTTATAATATCTCGGGAGGAAATTTTTATGAGCCAGTTCTATGACGGCACAAAACTTTTGTCTATGCTTGACATCAACGGTAACAAGCCGGAAATTTATATGTGCACTTCAAATAGGTCAGCAGGTAAGACAACCTATTTTAGCCGACTTTGCGTGAACCGATTCTTGAAACATGGCGAAAAATTTATGCTGATATACCGATTTAATTATCAGCTTGACGATTGTGCAGACAAGTTTTTTAAAGATATAAATACATTATTCTTTCCGGGTTCGGTCATGCAATCAAAACGCCGTGCGTCAGGCACATACCATGAGTTATTCCTTGATGAAAAATCTTGCGGTTATGCTGTCTCTTTAAATAGTGCTGACGGTTTAAAAAACTATTCTCACCTTTTTTCAGATACTATGCGCATGATGTTTGATGAATTTCAGTCAGAAACAAATCATTATTGCAGTGAAGAATTAAGAAAATTTATTTCTATTCACACATCTGTTTCAAGGGGGCAAGGTCAACAGATAAGATATGTGCCTGTTTTCATGATTTCTAATCCGGTTTCAATCATCAACCCCTATTATGTAGAAATGGGCATTTCACCAAGACTTAATGATAAAGTTAAATTTTTAAAGGGGGACGGGTTTGTACTGGAACAGGGCTATGTTGAAGCCGCAAGTAAAGCACAAAAACAAAGTGGTTTTAACAGAGCATTTGCAAAAAATGAGTATGTCGCATATTCATCAGAAAGTATCTATCTTAACGACAATAAATCATTTATTGAAAGACCGAACGGCAACCCACGCTATCTTTGTACAATCAGGTATAACGGGTGTGATTATGCCATTAAGGAATATCTTGACCTCGGTATATTATATTGTGACGACAGGCCGGACAAGACATTCCCCGAAAGAATAACTGTCACTACAGATGACCATGAGATAAACTATGTAATGCTGAAAAGGAATGATTTCTTTATATCAAATTTGCGCTATTTCTTTGAAAGAGGTTGTTTCCGTTTCAAAGATTTACGGTGTAAAGAAGCATTGTTAAAGGCTCTTTCTTATTAAGGTATCTGCTTATGTCTGTTATCATGGTAACGCTAAGGGGTCACACTTGGGATATAGTGCTTGGTGTTATAAACGGATAGGCCACCGCTTGATAACTGCATGGGTTCAAGATATAAAAAATGAGGGTTCAACCCTCATTTTTATTTGTTTCAATAATATCACAAATTTACCTCATTTCATATGTAGTGGGTGTGAGCAAAACTCCTCCTCTTATCCTCTTTGGCAATAGCTTCCCCGGCACTTTTAATCCTATATCAAAATCGGTCAACGACCTTTGCACACTTAAAAAGTCTCTTTCATCGTTAGTTAAATTTTCATCGTCTGCCGGGTGTTCGCCCCTCATAGAACGCAAGAATAATTTTTTACATTTTTCGGGCATACCTGCACACTTGATCGTATAATATGGAGTGTCAACCTCTTGCAAATCTTCGTGTGTAACATGCTCAATATATGTTTTCTGTCTTACAAAATATGCTATATCCCAGCAACTCTCTAACTTCCATGCACAAAAGTCATTAGGGCTTATTCGTATTCCTGTTAAATCTTCCGGCAATAAATCACAATGTATACTATCAGTATCAGCATATATGAAACCGGGTTTGTCCACCCCGTGATAATTCTTTTGAGCCGCTCTTATCGTAAAATTGCGGGCATATGATGTTATTGCAGACCCAACAGGAATATATCCCGGTATTTTATCGTTTGCTATAACTGTGTAAAAACCTATTGTTTTATCGTCTTTTACATATGCAACTTTAAAGTTTGAGTTAGGACTACTTGCCATTTTGCCGTACAAATTGTTGAGAAATAGTTTTGCAAGTTCTCTTTGCGCCCCCTTACTATTCATTTTAATGGTCTTATATTTATTTATATAAGGGTCAAATATGCCCGTAGTAACATCAAAATAACACCCATCTAAAACCTGAAAGTCTTTAACATCATAGTGTTCTCTAAACAGTTTATAATCTGTCTGTGTCATCGTCAATGTGACTGTAGCGTCAACAAGATTGCCGTTGAAGTCATAATATTTGTCGTAGTATAATCCATCTTCTTTGTTATAAATATCACTTGTTTCAAGCATTTCTGTGACAGCGTATAAAAAACTATTTTTAAGCTGTATAAATGGAAGTTTGCCAGGTTTTATATAAAATTTTGTTTTAAATCTAACAAAAAAGTATTTCTCATCTGTGAGGGCTATATCTGGAATAAAGTTTCCTTTCCAGAAAGTTGGATAACCTCTTGGGTAATAGTTGCCGCTTTCACTGGACATCATGGACGGATAAAGGGAATTAACATCAGCAGTTGTGCCGTATTGATAGACTTTCTTTTCTTTGCCCTTTGCAAGATAGCACCATCCACCGTGATAACTCTGTTTAATATACTCGCCGGCATTATCAAAATCATAAAGCTCTTTATCTATGGAGTACTGATATAAATTAGGAAAATATTTATCATATGTCTTGCCACCTATAGATTTCTTGAATTGAGAAAGACAACAAGCACCAATCGTCAATTTTTTGTTGCCCTCTGTAAACATGATTTCAAGTGCTTCTTTTAATACCATAATGTCGTTGATTATATACTCCCGTTCCTCAGGTGATATTTCACAACCTGAGTATCTGAAACCGTCATAAACCATTTCAAGTTTTTTATGTTTTGTCCCGAAACTTTCGCCGATTCTTTCAATTGAAAATGGAAGCAGCTTTAAACTGTCTCTGATTTCTATTATTTTGTTTCTTATTTTTATGATTATCCTATACCACTGTCCCATTGAGGATATATTATAACTAAAACTGTTGTTTGGCATGTCAGATATGTCATCAAAGCGAAAAGAATTTATATCGTCGGTGTGGGTCTCCGCTTGTTTTAAACCAAGGTCTACCATGAGATATGACAACCAAAACGAACCGTCAAATTTTAAATTGTGATAGTATGCTACAATGTGAGAATTAAGAGAAATAAAAAAATCAAGCTGTTCTCTTATAGAGTGAAAAATGTGTGCATTTTCTGTAAATAACTCAACGCTGGCCGCCGCCCATACTTCGGTATTTACTTGCCCGTCATAAACAGTTGTCTCAAAATCACAAGCAAAATATCTGCTTTTTCTGTTTCTCAATTTTAACGCCACCCTTTTATAATGTTAAACAGTCTCACCCTCGGCTATATCATGCAGATTTCTGGCTTCCTCGGGTGTCAATGACCCGCCCTTTAATAATGTGGCCAAGTGGGTTATTTGAGACTGCATATAATCACCGTTATCTTTTTCTTTTCCGCTTGCGCCATATATAATATACCACACAAGGTCAATAATTTCATCGGCATGCTCTTGCACTCGCTTAGCGATAACATCTGCTCCTTGCTCTCTTATCTGACCGTTAATTATGTTTTTTGCTTTATCCTTATCCTCACGCTTTAAACGAGTAAATTCTTGCGACCATCCACTGTTAGGTGACCAAGAATCTATTAAATCCATCAATTCAGCAAAACTACTAAAGCGGGTCAATAATTTTTTTAAATTGTCTCTTACAATTTTCGCTTCACTCGGATATTTTTTTATTTTTGTTTTTCCAATTTGTGATTTAAGAGCCTTTTCGTAAGCTGGGCCTGATGAGCCGGGAATAATTGCGCCTGTCGGCGTATAATATTTTGATTGCTCATACAGCTTCATACCCCGCATAGATTTTAAAGCGCTTAATCGTTTCTTAGTTATTCTAGCGGGACGGTCAGGTATAATATCTTCATTAAAAACATAACCACGCCTTGAAGCTTTTTTCATAAAGCGCTCAATTCGGGCTATCTCTTTTTCCCATGCCTTTTGATTCGGGGTTAGTCGTTTTGCCATCTCTTTCGCTCCTTTCGGTAAAAAAATAGGGCGCTATTTGCGCCCTATCTATTTTGTTTTTCTTAAACTATAGAGCAAGTTATGAAATCTTTGCCTTTATAGTTTTTAGATTCTTTCCGATATACTTCGATTGTCATATCGGATTCGCCAGCCTCGGCTAATTCGTTAGCGATGTCTTTAAAGGCCGATATAAAAGCTTGTGAGCCGGTCACATATTTTGTGCCGTCTTTAGCAACCACAATAAAGTTTATATAATCCTTGTTGTCTGATTTCTCATTGTGAATATTTATCGTTGCATAGTAGTCCACTTCGATTATAACTTTTTCTCCGTTGAAGTTGGCTTCTTGTGTTAACAAATCAAGCCCTATTGCGTTAGAAGTGTCTTTCAGTGCAATTTTTTCTTTCACGGTGAGTTCTTTTGAACATTCGCTTACGCTTGCTTTGTATCCGTCCATTTAATAATCCTCCTGTTTCTTTTATTTCTCTTATTTATCGGAGCAAATATAGGGTGTAGTCTGATCACAATTATTTACTATGTCATCCCATGTAGTTGATATGTTAATAAAACGCTGAACAGGCATAGACAATTTTTTTGTGATAACTTCTGTATCGACAATATGCACAACCTTACAAGCTTCATCTTCATATTCTTTTTTAAGGGCTTTAAGAATAGCTTCATCATTCTTATATGTACCCTCAAGATTAAATGTTTCATTAAAAGGCTCTGCTGTTTCAACATTGAGCATTAAAGCGGTAACTTGTGTGATTTTAAATGTTCTTGTTATGTTTTTTAGTCTTGGCATTTCTCTTGTCTCCTTTTGTCACAAAGAAATTTTATTATATTCTAACATGTGAGTCAGCGGAATCGAACCGCCTGCATTTATCCGGATTGTCATGCGCTCATACAGCAAACCTGCAACTCACACGGTGGAGCGGCCGGGTGACGATAGCCGCCCCCTTTTGACGAAAGAGGTTTGTAACTTGTCTGTTACAAGTAGATTATACACCCTCTTTGCTCTATTTGTCAACATAAATATTAGATTCTTGTGCAAATTTTTGTTGTTTTAAATGATTGTTTAATCGTTTATTTGAGAAGATTTGTCAAAATTTTCACAATTGAGTAAATTTAATCGGCCAATATACTCATATAGTCTGAATAAATCATTACATGGTAACTTATTCGGGCAGTCTGAACAATCGCCAACAAAACGGCAAATTGGTAAGGCATTATATACCTGATTTCCAAGAAAGCGTAAGTTTTCCTTTGTATATGTTTTCTTTGAAAGTAAGGTTATCATTTCTCTTTCCTCTCCTTATAATCTAAAAAACTAAACACCCAGTATAATGTGCACGCTATTATCAGCATATCCTCACCACCAAAAGCGGAATATGGCCTTGTAAGGCCGCCCAGATAGGCGGCGATACAAGATAAAATAAGAGCGATAATTATTTTAACTCTGTTGCGCTGAATAAATTTTTTCAAGTACATCACTAATTTCCCTCCTTAATTCCCTAGTTAATACCTCTTTGTAAGGTATTATATTTGTTATAACATATCCATCGGCCGGATATAAACTTCTTAAGTATTTATCTGCTTTATCTTTTATGTTAGCTTCATCTTCACCAATAACTACAAATTGACAAAAAACAAACTCATATGTTTCCTCTGTTTCTGTATACACCCATTCCTTTGCTTGTGCCCACACATACGCATATACAACCCTCTTAAAAGGTGTAAAACTATCTTTTAATGAATCGACAGTGTTTATATACATTATTCCTCCTCCTCAAAATTGCCGCACCCCAGCAACACGCCCATTTTTATAAATTCTATTGCTTCATCTGTGTGTGAATAATCGTAAACCCGTGTTCCGTAGCCCATAAAAATAATATAAATATATTCAGGGCTTAAAATAACAGTAAATAATTCGCAATCATCACTTTTTACTTTGAATATGTGGTGTTCAGGGCTATTTGTGGGCTTACTCAACGCAATATAATTAATTACTTCATTCACGGTTGAAGCCGTATTTATAACCGGGTACTGAAAATTTATAGCATTGGTATAGTTTCTTGTAAAAGTTACAGTGTACATATTTGCACCTCTCTTTTATGTGTTTTAAATAATGTCCAATGGGCGGCATTGACCGCCCATAATTTTAAAAACTCGTCAGATTGCCTTTGTACTATTTCGATATGTCCTCTTTAGCACCCTCGAAAACTAAAATCCGGGCGCTGTCTTTGTATTGATAAACCATGAAATAATAATTTTCGGAATTTTCGTTAGCAAATTCTAACTCATCACACAGCCAGTCCACACAATTGGAAATTGAGTCTGACTCTAGCGCTACCGAGTAAAACTCATGATAACCGTTTTTACAATCAAAAATTCTATCCTTTTCGCAATATTCTACTAAAAACATGTTTATACCTCCTTAATTTTTTGCAATGGGCGGCTGAAATGCCGCCCATCAAATTCAGCGCTTTAAGGTGTAAGCTGGAACACCATCAACTGAAATAAATGTTGTTTTCATAATTACACCTCTCTCAACCCTCATAGCATAAATCGTCCAACTGGCTATACAACGCCGTATAGGCTCTTAATTTGTTGGCCAGATATGTATCAGTGAAACCCTGTGTTTGTTGCGTTTCATACATATCCTCTCTAATGCTGTCAATATCGTCTGACAATTCCTCCATAATTTCAGACAAATAATCATAATAAATAGCGGCTTCTCTTGTTCTCATTTTTTACCTCCTTTAAAATATGCCTGCATATCGTGCATTGCAATAACTCTCCATTGCCTTGTCATAATCATTACAAAAATCTTTACCCTTTTCTATCCACTTATTCGGCACTCTATAACCTTCAACAATAATATATGGTGTGCCGTCTGCAAACCTATGAATAAAACAGTCATAATTCCAGCCATATATCCCAGAATTATAACCTATATACTCACCTCTAAAAATAGCGTCCGGCCCTTTGCAATAACCGAACCCATAGATAGCAATACCCATGTTTTCAATCTGATTTTTAGTAATTTTCCGTTCGCAATAAGTACCCATCATTTTACCTCCTCATCATTTTTTCTTGGGCTGCTCTTTGGTGCAGCTTCTTAATCTCTATTTCTGTTAACATTATACACCCAACTATATAAATTCGTCAACACTTTTTTTCGTCATTTATTAAAAAAGATTATGTGCATCAAATGCACTAATTAAAATTTTAACAATCGGGCCACACCCCGCCCACAAACACACCA
>OJNL01001129.1_pt1 | contig 16131 bp, 14 predicted proteins | sample 1597581 | NCBI WGS metagenome assembly OJNL01 (sample SAMEA2452133, study PRJEB22498) | human gut metagenome | biome: human feces; feature: human gut; material: feces | place: Australia | collected 2012
TATCATTGCATGTCCCCTTTGTAAACACACTAAATATGGTAGTCGCTGGATCAAGCAGGCACAGGGGACACTCCTTGTGGCAAAAGGAACGTCCCTGGACAAAAAAATCCCGCCGGAGCAAATGCCCCGACGGGATTTATCAGAAGCGCATCAGCACCTCTTTATTTTAGCTGTAAAGATCAACTAACTTCTGTAAGTGATCGTAACGTTCCTTAGCAGCTTCTTCAGACTTAGCAGGTGCCTGCTCGTCTTCAGGAAGAAGTGCACGCATTGAAAGGCTTACACGCTTCTTGTCGAAGTCGATTGCAGTAATCTTAGCTTCAACAACATCGCCAACCTTGAGTACATCAGCGGGCTTTTCAATTCTCTTGTTTGCAATCTGAGAAATGTGGATAAGACCGTCAATGCCGGGGATGATGTTTGCAAATGCACCGAATGTTGTAAGACCAACGATTGTAGCCTTAACAACTGTTCCCTCGGGATAGTTTTTCTTGAGGATTTCCCACGGATTGTCTTCAGCATTCTTGAAGCCGAGAGAAATCTTCTTTGTTTCCTCATTGATATCCTTTATGTAAACATCAACTGTATCGCCTACATTAACAACCTCGCTCGGATGCTTAATGTGTGTCCATGAAAGCTCTGAAATGTGAATCATGCCGAACACGCCGCCGAGGTCAACAAATGCGCCGTAGCTTGTAAGTGACTTAACAACGCCCTTGTAACGCTTGCCAACTTCGCAGGTTTTCCAGAATTCTTCACGCTGAGCAGCTCTCTGCTCCTTGAGTACGCTACGGATTGAACCGATAGCTCTTCTGCGTCTGCCGTTCTGTGAAACTTCGATAAGTCTGAAATCAACATCCTGACCTACGAGGTCTTCAAGGCTCTCTTCACGAGTTGCTGTTGCCTGTGATGCAGGGATAAAGATTCTTGAGCCGTTGTAAAGAACGATTACGCCGCCCTTAACTGCCTCAGTAACCTTGCCGGAGAGAACCTCCTGTGACTCTGCCTTTTCTTTGAGCTCTTCCCAACCCTTCTGTGCATCTACTCTGCGCTTTGAAAGCATGATAGTGCCTTCCTGATCATTGGTCTTCATAATAAGAAGCTCAATAACATCGCCTACTTTAACTACATCTTCGGGTCTTGCGTTAGGATCGTTTGAAAGCTCTGAAGCAGGAATAAAGCCTGTCTGCTTTCTGCCGACATCTACCTGAACTTCGTTGGGAGCTATGCTCAGAACTGTGCCCATTACCCTCTCGTTTGTATTAAAGTTTTTGAGGGACTCCTCAAGCATCTCCTCAAAAGATGGTTCAAAATTTGTTTCACCGGATTTTACTTCACTCATTGTATCCAGTACCTCCTTTATTATCCTTGCAGGCGTTGAAGCACCCGCAGTTACGCCGATTGATTCGGCAACCGAAACCTTGTTTAAATCAAGCTCGGCAGCGGTTTCAATGAGAACCGTGTTCTCACACTGTCTTTTGCATATATCAAAAAGCTTTCCCGTATTGGAGCTGTGCCTGTCACCGATTACAACCATAAAGTCGGATTCGGCGGCAATCTGAGAAGCTTCGGTTTGCCTAACTTGCGTAGCATTACATATTGTATCAAATATTTTTGCATTTGTACATAGCTTTTTTATCTTTTTTACACATTTTTTCCATTCTTGTGTGTCAAATGTTGTCTGTGCGACAATTTGCACCTGTTTATTATTCTCTTTTAGAATATTCGGCAATAAATCATCAAGTTCTGCCTCGTTATTAAATGTGTAACAATCACTTGCACAATGACCTATTATGCCGCAAACCTCGGGATGATTTTTATTTCCTGCAATTAAAACAACATCATTTTCAGGGTTTGTGTTTGATACAATCTTGTGAATTTTTTTAACAAAAGGACACGTTGCGTCCTCAAAGTTAATTCCTCTTTTTACAAGAGAATCAATAACGCTTTTTTCAACTCCGTGTGAACGGATTACAAGCGTTGTATCGTCAGTAAGCTCGTCAACTGCTTTAACGGGAGTGCATCCTCTTTCTTCAAGCTCGTGAACCATTTCCATATTGTGGATAATAGGTCCGAGGGTTGCAACCTTTATTCCTTTTTCAAGCAGTTCATTTACGATATTGATTGCACGGTTGACGCCGAAGCAGAATCCTGCCGAATCAGCCTTTTTTATACTCAATTAAATCCTGCTCCCTCATTCTTTTGATTTCGTCCATGATCATGGTTGTTGCACCTTTAAGTTCCCGTCTTCCGCTGTCCGGAGTAAGTCCGAGCTTTTCGGGTGTAAGAGGTTTGCCGAAGTGGATAACTCTCTTTGCAAATGTATGCTTTTTGTTGCCTACAATTGTGATGCAGGCAGGCACAACAGGCACCTGCATCTGCTGTGCAACAAGAGCACATCCGCTGCGGGGACGCATAAGTTCGCCTGTTTTGGAACGACCGCCCTCAATAAAGATTGTCATAATCTCGCCGTCACGGATAAGGTCTTCGCCTGTCTTGATAGCCTTGCCGTCGCCTGCACCTCTTTCAACGGGGAATGCACCGAGCGCACGGATTAACGCACCGAAGAATTTATTTTTAAAAAGTTCAATTTTTGCCATAAAAAACAGTCTGCGCTTTTTCTGCGACAAACCGAGAAGAACCGGATCTGAATTTGATATATGGTTACTTGCAATAATCATGCCTCCAACAAGCGGAAGCGGCTCTTCAATTATAGTTTCATATCTGTACAAAAGTTTGAAAACAGGCTTGCAGACAACTTTGCCGACTGCATAAAGTACCTTTGACTGACCCATCAGATATTCTCCTTTATAACGGAAATTATTTTTTCAACCGACTGCTCAAAATCAAGCTCTGTTGTGTCAACGGTAACGCAACCCTCGGCAGGCTTGAGCGGAGCTGTTTTGCGGTGAGTATCGTTGTAGTCACGGGTTATTACATCGTTTAAAATGTCGTCGTATTTTACATTCATACCCTTTTCAACAAGCTCCTTATATCTTCTTTCGGCTCTTGCCTCGGGGGACGCTGTAAGAAAAATTTTAACCTGTGCATCGGGCAGCACAACCGTGCCGATATCTCTGCCATCCATAATTACATCATGCGTCTTTGCCATATTTCTCTGCAAATCAAGAAGATATGCTCTTACAATCGGTACGGCAGAAATTTTTGACGCCATCATTGATGCCTCCGGAGTTCTGATGAGTCCGGACACATCTTCGTTGTCAAGCAGAACAATCTGCTCGCCCTTTTCATTGAATGTTAGGTCAACTGTGATTTTTGAAAGCAAATCCTTTACCGCATTTTCATCTTCGGGAGCTACGGAGTTTCTTGTTGCCGACAGACCGATCGTGCGATAAAGCGCTCCTGTATCAACATAAATACAGTCAAGTGCCTTTGCAACTCTTTTTGCAATTGAGGATTTACCTGCTCCTGCAGGACCGTCCAAAGCGATTGCTATTGACATAAATTACATCCTTTCAATTAAATATATTATGTATAATCAAATCAGATATATGCACTGTTTTCTCCGGCAAGCCGTCCGGTACTCCATGCAATCTGGAGATTAAAACCGCCTGTGTAGGCGTCGCAGTCGATTACTTCACCTGCAAAATACAGTCCGCTTACAAGCTTGCTTTCCATGGTTTTCGGGTTGATTTCGGAAGTTTTTACACCGCCTGAGGTTATGATTGCCTCCTCAATCGGTCTGAAACCGCTGATTTCAACCGTAAAGCATTTGAGAATTTCACAAAGAGCGTGTCGCTCCTCTTTAGTAATTGAATTACACTTTTTGTCAAAGGGAACTCCCCAGCGTTTGAGAACGGGAACTATAATTTTTCTCGGCAAAAGCTTTGAAAATGCGTTTGAAACATCACGGTTTGAATTCTCTTTGAAATCGTTCTGAATACGCCTGTCAAGGTGTTCAAAATCAAGTGCCGGCTTGAGGTCAATTTCCGCAATATAACGGTCGGGCTGAATATCACGGATGTGCGAGCTTGCCGATAAAATCATCGGACCGCTCATTCCGAAATGTGTAAAAAGCATTTCGCCGAAGTCGCTGTAAACAGTCTTTTTACTGTTCTTATCAACTATTCTGAGCGCAACATTTTTGAGGGCAAGTCCCTGCATATCCTTGCATTGTTTATCACCGGAAGTAAACGGCACGAGCGACGGTTTGAGCGGAACGATTGTGTGTCCTGCCTGTTTTGCAAGTGTATAGCCGTCACCTGTTGAGCCCGTAAGCGGATAGCTTTTACCGCCGCAACAGATAATTACGCTGTCGGCATAGTAGGTGTTTTCTTCACACTTAACACCTATAACGGCACCGTCCTCAAGAATAAGAGCGTTTGCCGTATCACACACTATTTTACAACCTGATTCAACGGCATAATCATGCATTATATCAACAACATCAACCGATTTGTCGGATGCAGGGAACACACGATTTCCCCTTTCGGTCTTTGTTTTAAGTCCTTTGGATTCAAAAAATTCGATTGTATCCTCGGGAGTAAATGCATTGATTGCAGAATAGAGAAATCTTCCGTTTACAGGAACATTATTGATAAAAGTCTGCACATCGCAGTTATTGGCAAGGTTACACCTACCTTTGCCCGTTATCATAATTTTCCTGCCGACACGCTTGTTCTTTTCAATTATCGTAACTGATGCACCATAGAGCGCCGCAGTTGCACCCGCCATAAGGCCTGCCGCACCTGCTACGATTACCACAACTTTTTTACTTATCATCATCTTCTATATTACCCATTATTTCTCTGTCACGGTTGGTGTAAACTCCGTCACGGTTCCACACAAGCTCAAGTCTGCGGAATGTGTCGGAAACTTCATCCTTCTTTTTAAGCACGGTTGCAACAATAAGAGCGTTGATAAGACTTAACGGTGCAACGAGTGAGTCTACAATTGACGCCATATCGCTTCTTGCAATAAGCACGGAATCGGCACTCTGAACAAGAGGAGAAACCATACTGTCCGTGATTGCAATTGCGTGAGCGCCCCTTGAACGGGCAAAGTCCATTGCCTCAACCGACATTGAACTGTAACGGGGAAATGAAATACCGATCATAACATCTTTGTCGGTGATTCTGAAAATCTGTTCAAAGGTTTCGGTTTGACTGCCGCTTGTGATAACACGCACATTGTCAAAGATCATTTCAAAATAGTATGCAAGGAAGTTTGCGATTGCGGCTGTTGAACGCACACCGAATATGTAAATACGCTCTGCCTTGCAAATTTCATCAACTGCACGAGCAAAATCCTCATGAGATGTTTCTTCAATTGTTCTGCGGATTTTATCGATATCCTGATTAAGAACGCTGTCAAGCACATTGTCATTGCCGATACGGTTTGAGGTAACTTCAATTCGCTGAACAGATGTGAGCTTGTTGCGAATCATCTCCTGCATTGCTTTTTGAAGCTTTGGGTAGCCGTCATAGCCGAGCTCGGTTGCAAAACGAACAACCGTACTCTCACTGACTCCAACAGTTTCACCAAGCTTTGATGCGGTCATAAATGCCGCCTTATCGTAATGCTCTTCAATAAAAAGAGCAATTCTTTTTTGTCCCTTTGAGAGGGAATTCATCATTAAATCTATTCTTGTGAGCAAATGAGTAATCATTTTTTTAATATCTCCCGTTATAAATAGTAAAAACAGACACACTGTCTTAACCAATTCATTTTAACACAAGAACTTGCAATTTACAATAAGATATAAATTAAATTATTGTAAATTTTACGAAATTATGAAATATGCGTCGGTTTATGTTGCAATAATAAATGTTGTATGGTAAAATTGTTTAACAGAAAGCAAATGACGGAGTTGATAAAAATGATAGCAGTTATTGATTACGGCGCAGGCAATATCCGCAGTGTTTACAAAGCGTTAAAGCATATCGGCTGTGAATGTGTGATTACAAGAGATAAAGACGAAATTATGAATGCAGACGGTGCTGTTTTGCCGGGTGTCGGTTCGTTTGGCGATACAATGGACACAATGAATTCATACGGCATTAAAGACACGGTTATCGAGTACATAAACAGTGAAAAACCGTTTTTAGGCATTTGTCTTGGACTTCAGCTCCTCTTTCCCGAAAGTGAAGAAAGTCCGAATGTAAAAGGTCTTTCGGTTTTTGACGGTACAATCACAAAGATTCCGTCAGGCGAAGGCTTAAAGATTCCGCACATCGGTTGGAACAGCCTTAAAATCAATGAAAAGAGCAGACTTTTCAAAGGCATAGAACAGAATGCATACGTTTATTTTGTTCACTCATATTTTTTGAACGCAAGCGACAGGAGCATTGTTTCGGCTCAGACGGAATACGGTGTTACGATTGACGCCGCTGTTGAAAAAGGCAATGTTTTTGCAACTCAGTTTCACCCCGAAAAAAGCGGCAAAACGGGACTTAAAATTCTCAGAAATTTTGCTGACATTGTAAAAGGCAGGGAGGAATAAATATGTACGCAAAAAGAATAATTCCATGTCTTGATGTAAAAAACGGCAGAGTTGTAAAAGGTATGAGTTTTGTAAATCTTGTTGACGCAGGCGATCCCGTTGAATCTGCAATGCAGTATGACAAACAGGGTGCTGACGAGCTTGTATTTCTCGACATTACCGCATCAAGCGATTCAAGAAACATCACCATTGACATGGTTGAAAAGGTTGCAAATTCAATTTTCATTCCGTTCACGGTCGGCGGCGGTATCAGAAGCGTTGAAGATTTCAATGTTCTGCTCAGAGCCGGCGCAGACAAGGTGTCCGTAAATTCAGCCGCTGTTCATCGTCCCGAACTCATCAGCGAGGCGGCATATAAATTCGGCAGTCAGTGCGTTGTCGCCGCTATAGATGCCAAGAGAAACGGTGACAGCTGGGAAGTTTATGTGAACGGCGGAAGAACTCCTGTCGGTATGGATGCAATTGAATGGGCTGTAAAATGCGAAAAACTCGGTGCGGGAGAAATTCTCCTTACAAGCATGGACGAGGACGGTCAGAAAAAAGGCTATGACATTGCACTTACAAGGGCAGTTTCCGAAAAGGTGAACATTCCCGTAATTGCAAGTGGCGGTGCGGGTGCACTTGAGCATTTTTATGATGCTTTTACAGAAGGCAAGGCTGACGCAGTCCTTGCGGCATCACTTTTTCACTTTGGTGAAATTCCGATTCCCGAACTTAAAAAATATCTCAACGAAAAAGGAATTCCCGTAAGGCTTTAATTTACATACAAGGTTTATACAAAAGGCGGTTATGCAGAATATGCACAACCGCCTTAAAAGTTTTTAAGATTAGATTTTATCGTTTAAGCAAGATTAACTATGATTTTCTGAATCAATGTTGCATCTGTAATCTCAATAATGCCGTTACCGTTTACATCGGCAATCTTCATTGTTTCTGCGTCAAAATCTTCAAGCTTTACGATGTATTTCTGAACAAGTGTTGCATCAACAACAGTTACACTGCCGTCACGGTTAACATCGCCTTTGAGAGCTTCATCCGATGAAGACGAACCTATAACAAATGTCTTTGTTGACTCTGCCTTGTTGCCGTTTGCATCAACTGCAACCACACCGATTGAATATGTGCCGTCAGCCGACGGAGTCCATACACATGAATCTGTGTTTGAGTTCTGAACTGTTTCACCGTTAACTGTGAATGAATAAGTTACATCGCCTGTAGCGTGATAGCTTTCTGCCAAAAGGGTGACAGGTGTGCCTGCACTCTGTCCTGAATTAAGGTTTGCACCGAAGTTAACCTCAAACGGAGCTTCGTTTACTTCTGTGTCGGGAAGAAGCGCACCGATTCTTGCAAGCGGAACTGTGATATTGTCGATATCTTCTTTCTCGTGTGAGGTTGAAGGATCGTAGCTGTACTCAAGATTTGCCTGATCGAGCATTGAGGGATCATGCGGAAGTGTATCCATACCCGATGTGCCGTATGTGAGAATCTGCATTGCACCGATACCCTGTGTTTCAATGTAGCTGCGGTCAATACCTAAAGTATTGAGCGGAACTGCAATTTCGTAAACATAGCCGTATGAGTTCTTGTAACCTTCATCGAAGAAGTCAACCCAGTTTGAGTTCATATCGAGGTTATCTCCTGATACTCTTGAACCCTTTGGAGCGTTGATACCGAAGAGTGATGTACTCTTTGTTCCGTTAGCGTATTTGATTTTAAATCCGTTTTTATTGTCCTGAGCCTGAAAGCTTGTTACACCGATTGGAATTCTTGTGTCATAGTTAAACATATATGTTCCGTCTGTGTCTTGAGTATCTGCCTTAAAGATTGAAGCACCGCCGTTTGAGTTGTTGGAGTCAAATGCAACAAGTGTGTCTATATGAGTTGTAAAGCCTGTGCCTCCGTCTTTTGCAGTGCCGTTTGTGCAACCCCATACGAACGGATTGGTATACACAGAACCGTCCTTGTTTGTACCTACTGCCTTGCCTGTTGCCTGCTTTGCAGGGTCAATTGACAGAGCAAGATACATAGGAATACTGTTTCTCCACGGGCGAGCCTCATTTGATGCGGCAAAGTTGTCCTCGGGAGAAGTTATGTATGTTGTGTTAGCCATTTCAAGCAGGAAATAAAGATTATCGTCGTCCCATGCACTGTAGAGAGCATAAGCATCCCACGGCTGTTCATGCATTGAAGAAGGCATATAAACTCGGGGATCATCGTTTGCAACACCCTGAGCAATAATCATTGAGCTGTCCCAGTCGCTTAAATCACCGTCAACAGAGATTGTCTTATGCTTGCCGAGCTGCATTTCAGGGTTTGTGCCGTAATAGCCGCTCTCAGGCTCTGTTGTGTGACCGTCTGATTTAGCGGAGAAAGTTGTCTTTGACGCTGTAAAAGTCTTTTTGAAGGTATATGTCTGCTCCGTTTCAACCCCGTCTGCACCTGTTGCATAAAGTGTAAGCGTAACTTTTGAATTGCCGATTTTACCCTCGCCGACTTTTACCGAATCACCGTTTGCAAACTCTTTCTTAGCTGAATCGTCAACTGAGTAATAGCCCTTGTCGGCATTCTTTAACGCAAGCTTTACATCAAGTGATTCTGTTGAAAAAGCCGTATTGTTTGCTGTAAGTGTGTAACCGTAAGCGTGATCATCAGGCTTGCCGTAATCAATCCACTGCTTTTCGGCTGTGAGCATTTTACATTCGCCGGCTTTGAGTGAAAGACCTGCTGCCTCAGGATACTGCTCCTTGCCATTGCCTTTTTCAAGACCGTTGTTGAAGATGATTTTTTCCGATTTAAAAGAAGACGCAAAGCTTGCCTTATAAAGACCGCTGTCCTCTTTTGTCATAAGCTCTCCCGGCCATTCGGCATTTTCCTTTGTGCCGTATGCGTAAACATAAACATCCTTCCATCCGTACTTTGAGTTGTCAAAGTACACCTCTGAACCTGACGATGTTGCTGCCGAAACACCACCTGCCGACACGACAAGCGCTGAAAGCACCATGAGTGCGGCAAGAATAATGCTCGTGATTTTTCTTGTCCTTTTCATTTTGATTCCTCCATTTCATAATTGTGAGTAATGTGATTGTTTTTATTATAGCATTTTGCACTTGTTTTTTCAATTCATTATCACATTTTTGTTTCTTTGTACAAGTTATTGTGCAGAGTTTTGTAGACTTAATTAAATGAAGCTTATTTTTGACTATATCGCAACATATTTTGACTATAAAAAATCCGCTGACAGTTTATGTCAGCGGATTTAATGTTTTGCAAAAACAATATTTAAATAATCAGTTTTCTTTTCTGTAGAAAGGTTCAACACCCTTTACTGCATTTTTTGCAAAATCCATTGAATACGGCATCATTGAAAGCTGGATTTCATCGTCAAGGAACGGATTTGCAACCTTGCTGATTGCATCGAATGTGCTTTCCATATCACCGAAGAAATCAACCACGATGAAGTAGCTCTTTTGACCGTTCTGCTCAATCAAGCGAAGATATGCGGCATTTACTGTCGGCTCTGTGCTGAAATGATTAATAAGAGCAGCCATAAGATCAATCGGGTATTCTTTAGGCTCGCCGAGACTGATTGGTGAACCAGGTTCGATTGTCTGATTTTTGAGTTTCATATAGTCCTTCTGCTGTTTGAAAGAATGAACCATCTGTTTTGGGAATGTTACGCTCTTTCCGAAAGGATTGATTACAAAGCCCTTTACATCAGCCTGGGGATCCATTACCATCTGGGCAATACTGTCAAAGTCTGTAACAACCTTCTGTGCATTTTGAGTATCTTTCCACTTGAAAAGTTCGTCTGTGTCCGTAAACACACCGAAAAACTTTTCTTTGTTGCCGTTTTCAAGAAGTCTGAACTGAACCTGGGTTGACTGCTGCATAACAGTCTGACCGTTGGTTGTCTTAGCCTCTGTCTTTGGTGTTACCTTTGCAGGGAGAATGAATTTTGCCTTCATAACCTCATCAATCATCTTGTTGATGTTTTCGGTTGTGTTGTCATCCTGCATCTTTTCAATAGCGGCTACGAGGTCTGGATTCTTGATTTCCTCTGCCGGCACTTTGCTTCCTTCCATTTTTGCGCCTTTAAGTTCGCTCATGCTTTGTTACCTCCGTTATTCTGCTGTATGATTTTTGTCGGGAAATACTGCAAATCGTCGGATACTTCACCGTCAAAGAAAATAATATTCGGTGAATTTAAATCTCTTTTGATTATGCAGTCGTAAGTTCCGTCTTTTTCTTTTTGTTTCTGCACCGATGTGTGGTTTTGCATTACAGACATCGGTGCAAGCATAGCATAAAATTCATCTTTTACATATAAGTGAATTCAAGTCTTTCGTAAGTTTTGACGCCTTCGGCATTTTCCGCACGAAGCTCAAGCTTTGAAACATCGCTGTCACCGTGCTTGATTGTTACTTTGTCACCGTCTTTGTACGAAACAGCCTTTCCGCCGTCAAGGGAATATGTGGCATTATCTGTGTTTGAACAAGTGAGAGTTACCTCGTATGTATCATCGCTGTATGTAAACTCTGTTTTTGAGTCAACACCCACGCTTGCAGGTCTTGCATATTCAGTGTATCCCTCATTATAAAGAACTACAACTGAATTTTCAGGGATATCCGTATCACAGGTAATCTTACCGTTTTTAACAGTATATTCGGTTTTGCGGTCAACACGGTCAACATATGTTCCGTCAGCAAGATTTGTTTCAAAATCGACCTTGAGAGCATCATTTGTATTGACAATTACAGCTCCCTTTGTGCCTCTTTCAATCATAAGAGCAGTTGAGTCAAGGTTAGGATTAACGAGATTTTCGTCTTCACCTTTCATTGCTGTTCTGAAGAAATTCACTGCGGAAACACGGTTGTCCTTGTACATATCGTCACCCTGTGTGCCGATTCGGTTCATGCCCCATGAATTGTCGATTGAACTGTTATACGGACGGTCAAAGAAGAGCGGTGTTCCGTCTTTTCTTGCCGTGATTATTGCCCAGCCGACGACAACCTGTTCGCTGTCGATAATGTTGTATGTGCATTCATTGATGTAGTTATCGTGGGATTCAACCCATGTTACGATATTCGGGTCAGCATTGCCAATCCAGTAATCGGACACAACAGCCGTGTCGATATTGCCGCTTGCAATTCCCGAACGAATTTTACTGCCGTAGGTGCTTGATGTGGTTCTGCCGATTTCCTTTATATAGTCGGCAAGCCTGTCATTGTCGCCCTGAAGCACTTCACCGTAGATAAAAAGATTTTCTGCGTTATCAACTTCTTTTGTTGCTTTTTCCCAGAAGTTATTTTTAAAGCCGTCATCTTCTTTTGGATCATCGGAAAGTCCGATATGCTTTGCCGTGTCATATCTGAAACCGTCGGCACCGCAGGCAATACAATCGTTAATGTAATTAAAGAAATACTTTTGAAACGAAGGTCTTTCCGTGTTGATGTCGGGAAGTCCTCCCATCTCATGCGTGGTGCAGGCAAGTCTGTCGCCGAAATCATTAAGGGGCGTTCTGCCCTCCTTGTGATAAAGGGTTTCAAGACTTCCGCCGCCTGCCTCAATAAGGTCCTCGCTTATCGGTTGCCGGAGTAGTGTGGTTTGCAATTACATCGACAATAACCTTTATACCATACTTATGGGCCTCATCACACATTGCCTTAAATTCATCACGAGTACCGAGCTGATAATTACCGATTTTGAAATCAGTCGGCTGATAGTGATAGTACCACTTTCCGTTGCCGTAAAGATCCATACCGCCGTCTTCGCCCTCAAGACACTCGTTAATCGGAGATGTCTGCACAGCCGAAAAACCTGCTGCGGCAATATCCCCCATTGACTCCTTTATTGTGTTGAAATCCCAACAAAATGCTTGAAGAATCGCACCGTCAGCCACCTTGTCGGCTGTTTTGTAGTCAATTGACGCCGGCTGAGTTTGCGAGCAGCCCGTACCCGATACTGCAACGGCAGTAATCATAAAAGCCGAAAGAATTCCTGCTGATATTTTTTTGAACATAATTCACCGTCTTTCTGTTTTTAACTTACTTGAGATACAGTATAACATAAATGATATGATTTTTAAATAGTTTTTGGCATTTTTGCCATATTTTTTTATTAAAACGCCAATAATGACACAAACTACGTTTTTAAGCAAAAAATCGTTACGATGTTTACAATAGAAAAAAATTGAATATTGTCACAAAAGAAAAATTGTTGTATACTAAAAATATTAAAATGAAAGGAACAGCTGCATGAGTCACGCGATAATTATTCCTATTTATTGTGAAAACATAAATACAATCAACCTCTGCAATGAATTACAGAATTTTGGAGCTGAGCATATTGTTGTTGTCAATGACGGTCTTAATCCCAAATCGGAATATTTTAACGAATTGACAAGTATTGGCTGTCATCTTGTTCACCTGAAAAATAACAACGGCAAAGGCGCAAGCCTTAAAGCAGGCATCAAATACGCTCACGATAACCTTTTTAATATCACGGGCTACATTACCTGTGACGCTGACGGGCAACATACTGCAAATGATGTTATGAAAATCAGCCGTATGCTTGACCTTAGAAACGGCAGTCTGATTCTTGGCAAAAGAGATTACAAAAAGTCTAAAATGCCGATTAATATACGAATCGGAAACAGACTGTCCTCGGCGTATTTCAAGGTTATTACGGGCAAAAGCTGCAGGGACACTCAAACAGGACTGCGAGGTATTCCTGCATTTCTGTATGACACGGTGATGAAAACAAAGGGCAGTCGTTTTGATTTTGAAATGAATTTTCTCACAAAATGTGCCGACATGAGAGTCCCGTTTTACTTTGTGAACATTATAGCCGATTGCTCAAACTGTAGCAGCAATTTTCGACTTATTAAGGACACCTACCTTATCTACAGAACTCCGTTGAGATTTGCGACGGCATCAATCGGCTGTACGATAATCGACCTTGTTTTATTCACGATTTTTGCGTATATTCTGCCGTCACATATGTTCTTTAACATTATGCTGGCAACGCTTATGGCACGAGTTGTTTCGGGCGGAATTAATTTTCTCATCAACAGAAAAGTCATCTTCGGCAATACGGATAACGGAGCAAAACAGGCACTCAGGTTTTTCATTCTGTTTTTCTGCATAATGTGTGCAAGCTCACTTATTGTATCGGCACTTTGGTTCCTGCCGATTCCCGTTACACTCACAAAGGCGATTGTCGATCTTTTGTTGTGGACGGTCAATTACAAAATGCAGAGAATATGGGTATTCAAGGACAGCAACAGACTTAAAAGAACTCCCAAAAGTAAAAGAAAATAAAACAAACGAAAACGGTGACACGAAAATGTCACCGTTATTTTTGTATAATTTTCAGTTGCTGTCAATATTTACAAAACCTCTGCCCTTTATTGCGCCTGCAGTCGTTACGATAATAAAGGCATTGGGATCAACATTTTTGATTCCCGATGTGATTTTGTAAACCTCTTGAGGACGGACTGCGCACATAATAACTTTCTTATCATTACCGCTGTATGCACCCTCGCCGTTGAGGTATGTTACACCTCTCTTTAGGTTTTTCATAATATTGACACTTACTTCTTCATAATTGTCCGAAATTACAAACATAAGCTTGCCGTTACCTCTTGAAGTACCGTAGCTTACAGCATCAATTACCTTTATGCTGATAAAAATTACAAGCAAAGCATAGAGTACATTTTCAATGCTGTGATAAACAAAGAATACCATTAAAAGCACAAGAATATCGGACACAAGGATTATCGTACCCGTTGAAATAAACGGAAAATGCTTGTGAAGATTCAGTGCGATGATGTCTGTACCGCCTGTTGAACCGCCTCGGTAAAAGATAAGACCGAGTCCGAGACCGTTAAGCACTCCGCCGAATCCTGCGGCAAGAATTGTATCGCCCGTGTATGCAGGCAAAATCGGTGTAAGAACATCAATCATAACCGAAACAAGTGCCGTTGCAACAAGGGTTCTTGTAAGAAAGCCCTTTCCGTTCTCGATAAATCCCCAGATGAAAAGCGGAATGTTCATCACAAAAATCATGATACCTATCGGCAACGAGAACATATAGTTTAGCATTGTGGCAACACCCGTAAGCCCGCCCGGGGCAACATTGTTAGGTGATGTAAACATTGCTACCGATATGCCGTAAAGAACTGCTCCGGCGAAAATTACAAGATAATCAAAAAATAGTGTTCCTGCCTTTGTAAGACGGGAATTCGGTTTTAAATTCATTTGCATAAAATCACTCCCCGAAACGAGTATGTATAATTATTTCAAAAAGCTGATTTATTCTGTCAAATTCTTTATTAATCTGCAAGTATCCGAAAAGTGCTTCAAGTCCTGTTGCACTGTGATAATCGGCAACAGAACCGTTTTTTGGAGTACATTTCGGTGCGGCATTTCTGCCTCGCTTATAAACGGCAAGCTCCTTTTCGGTTAAAGCCGGCATAAGAATTTTTGCAAATTCAGCCTGACTTTTGCAGTTTACCAGCGAAACCTTTATTTTATTGAGTTCTCCGACACTGCGGTTAGCCCTGCGAACAAGGTATTCACGCACAAGCAGGTCATAGACGCCGTCACCCACAAAGGCAAGTGTAAGCGGAGAAATTTCATCGGCTAATGAATGAACAGATGTATTTTCCATATTAACTCCGTATCACGCAATATTAATCCATAAAGTCAAATTCAAGCTCATAAATTGAAACCGTGTCGCCGTCCGAACAGCCTTTTTTTCGGAGTGCGTCAATTACACCGCCGTTTATGAGAACTTTCTGGAAATAGTTAAGGCTTTCGTAATCGTCAAAATTGATACCCTTCATGACCTGCAACAGCCAGTCAGCCTCAACGGTATAGATTCCGTTTACATTCTTGATTGTAACAGAATGGTCGTCAAAATCATCAACGGTCACAATCGGAGCAGGCTCCGCCTCATAGTGAGTGATTGGAGGAAGCTTTGAAAGCATTTCCTGAATCTTTTTGAGGAGCGGATCAACATCATAGCGGATTGCCGCCATAATCGGGAAGAAATCATAGCCCTGATCTTCGACAAACTTTTTGAAGTCCGCAATTTGCTCATCGGTTGCCATATCGCACTTGTTGCCTGCAACAACCATTGGACGCTCTGCAAGCTCGGGATTGAATTTTGCAAGCTCATTGTTGATTGTTATGAAATCCTCTTTCGGATCTCTGCCCTCACTGCCCGAAACATCGACAATGTGAACGAGCATACGGCAACGCTCAACATGGCGGAGGAACTGATGTCCAAGACCTGTACCCTGCCATGCACCCTCGATAAGTCCGGGGATATCAGCCATAACAAACGATGAGCCCTCGCCCATTGACACAACTCCGAGAACGGGAGTGATTGTTGTGAAGTGGTAGTTCGCAATCTCAGGCTTTGCCTGTGAAACTACTGAAACAAGGGTACTTTTTCCGACATTCGGGAAACCTACAAGACCTACATCGGCAAGAAGCTTGAGTTCAAGAACAACATCAAACTCTTCACCCGGAAGTCCCGGTTTTGCAAAACGGGGAACCTGACGGACAGGAGTTGCAAAATGTGGATTGCCCCAACCGCCTTTACCGCCTTTTGCAACGATATAAGGTCCATCACCCGAAACATCGGCAAGGATTCTTCCGCTG
>OJNL01001162.1_pt1 | contig 15712 bp, 21 predicted proteins | sample 1597581 | NCBI WGS metagenome assembly OJNL01 (sample SAMEA2452133, study PRJEB22498) | human gut metagenome | biome: human feces; feature: human gut; material: feces | place: Australia | collected 2012
CGGCACGATTAAAAAAGAGAGCACGAACTCAATCATGCTCTCAACAAAAAATTTCACTCACAATATCCTAAAAAGTAAACCCTGCATATGACATAGAAGACAACCATATATAAGAAGCCCTATCACCTGACAAAGAACCTGTTCCAGATAATGCACTAACGTACACGTCCCTATTATTTAACCTTAAAGTTAAATCATAAATTCCAAAATAAGCATTTGCACCGTTACCGTTTCTAATTACCCCCAGGTTATATAATTTTCTATCTTCTGTAAAACCCATGTCAATAAAGAACTGTTGAGGTAAACCTGTAAGTAATGAAGTCGCCACAAGTGACACTCCATTATTGCCGTTACCAATATTAATACCACCAATAATATTAAAAATTTTCAATACTTTGTTCCATAATAAATAAACTGCACCGCTTCCACTTCCTATTGTCAACTGTGCTTTATTCCACTGAATTATACTATTTGCACTGTTGTTAGCATTATTAGCTGTATCCTGTGCGGTATCCGCCGCGTTTTTTGCGTTTTGTGCGGCTTGAGCATTATTTTTAATAGCAGTATTTTGACTTTTAACAGTACTTTGTAAAGCTTGAATATCAGTCCCATTTTTATTAACGTTAGTCTCTAATGTGTCAACCTTTTCACTAGCGGCTGTAGCTGTAGAATTAGCTTCGCCTGCTGTCTGGTTAGCAGAAGCAACACCATTCGCATTTACTTTCATTTGTGCGTCAATTTTATTCATGTTACCATTGAATGTGCCTAACCAGTCAGTAACGTCTGTACCAACATAAATACCTAAATCATAGTTTGTAGTTTTTCCACTTGCACTCATAATAAAATACCTCTCTTTCAAATTAAGTGTTTAATATAGTTTTTGCGTTGTCATCATATTTTTCCGCTGTAATTTGTTTATCATCATAGTTAGTCGCTGTAATATTAAGCGCGTCATATTCAGCGGCAGTAATAGGATTAGGTTTCAATAAGTCCGTCATCTGGTAAATCACATCTTGATAAAATTCATATTTACCAGTAAACGGAGAATACATATAAAACCACGGCGATTTATACAATATCATTTTAGCGTATAAATCATAATTACTTGCGCTAATCATTAATGCGTCATAATCATTAGCGGTTAGCTGTAATGAATCATATTGTTCGGCTGTGATTCCAAAGTAGCGTAACTTTCCATAAATATCGTTTAGAACTTTACAAATAGGCTCATACATTCCATTTGTAGGATTGTAGCATTTCACGTTATCACAAAACGCATTGTCTATATATTCATACAGTTTTTCTATTTCATATTCGGCCCATGCTTTGGTATTCTCATTTACTGTATATATTAGGTCTTTTAATTCTTTTAGCCGTTCTGTTATGCTTGTTGATAAAGCTATAATCTTTTCGTCAAGTTCCTGCACTTCAAAATCTATTTTCTTGTTTAGTGTATCAACCGCGTTTTTTAATTCCTCTTCTAACGTTGCTTTAAGTTTTGCTATTTGTTCATCTGTATAGTTTTTGTAATCATCAGTAAAACTGTTAATCATTTCAATACATTCGTTAATCTTACTACCTATATAGCATAGACATTCATAATAGCTCTGCTTATTACTGTAAACCGTAGGAATATCACAACACACAAGCGGTACAATAGGCTTAATTTCACTCATTTAATCACCACCTTTACCACACAGACAAAAATAATGGCCTGCATAATTCAATTATTTCCCTGTTAATATTCACAATTTCCTTTTTCAAATCTCTAATTGCTTCTGCTTTGCTTTTTCCTTTTAATCCTTTTTCTGTCCTTTTATATTCATTGTCCCTATTAACCAAATCATTTTGACTATGTATCATGTTTCCGCTGGATTCTGTATTTGTGATATTTTCGCCTCTGTTCATACCAGACGCATAGTCGTTATTTGCATATGTAACTTGAGGATTGTCGGAATTTATCCCCTCATAATCTGCTATGCTTTTTGTAGTATTTCTTGCATTATCAGTATAATTATTTTGTCCTTTTCTGGATTCGCTTTCATCATTCGTGTATGTTACATCAACATTTATGAATGGGTCATAGCCAATTTTAATATGCTTATACAATTCTTTATAGTAAGGCATGATAACGTTTAATTTTGCCATGAGGTAAGTTTTAAACATACCCAACGTTTCAAACCCTATGTAATGATTATAATAGGTAAGCAAGAAATCACGCTTGAAATCGTTTAATACTTGAATATCGTCTGTGTACCATTCAAAATCAAAGTTGAAAAATTTATCCTTTGAGATTTCAATAATTTCCGCTACGGTATAATCATATGCATATACTTCGTCTATAAAGGAGGATAATATGTCATTAATGGTTGTAGTATATTTACTCATTATTATCGCCACCTTCCATTATATCATCAGAAGTTTTAAAGTTTTCATTGATAAAGCCATTTACAATTGATGGAAGTATGCTTCTGAATTTTACATCTACATCAAGTCCAAACATGTTATTGATAGCCTCGCAAGCGCGTTTTCTCATTGATAAACCTGTGTTTCTCATACCTTCTATCTGGCCGTTATTACCTTCAAGTTCTTTATTAGTTACACGTTCCTTTTTTTCTATATTATTTGTTTCATATCCTAAGTCATTCAAAGCCATGGAATAAATTTCTTTGATTTCCTGCTCCAGTTTATCAACTACATAAGGTGCATTCATGTTAATAGCTTTTACTTTGTCCAGGTCAAAACTATCTGTTAAATGAATAACTGGAACATAGTTATCATAATTTTCCCCGAAAATCTGATAACTCAATTTTTGTTCATCAGATGACACTAACGCTACAGGTGTTCTTTGCGCATACATGTTTAGATTCTTTGTTTTCCATGCGGTATCAAGTGCTTCTGCATACATTTGTGCACTCAACACATAGCCAACATGCGCGGGATTATTCCATATTATTACGCTATTATCTTTGTAATAATCTTTTAAATATCCAGTAACGGCAAAGGCTTCCCTTGTTTCTGGTATATTGTAAATGTCCATCATACCAACAAGTGCCTCCTTCATTACTGCATACATGTCCGCTACATCATCATATATGAATAATGCGCTCCCTCTCCAAAAAAGTATATCCTCAAGGAAGTAAGGATTTATTTCTTTCGGTAAATTCACCCATTCAAAACGATTTACAGCTAGATTGTATAGGTCAATAAAAAACTTAAAATATGGAACTGATTTACCGTTACAGCATTGATGTATATTTTCAAAACAACGTATAGGATTCTTTTTCATTTTATCACCACCTTCTAGTTGTTTTCAAGTGAATAGTTACCTATATCGTTAGTGTGCCATAAGGTTACGCCATTATCAAATATAGCCCTTAGCATTTTAAGCTGATTCAAATCAATACAACCTGTGAAATTACAACCAACAGTTTTTATATAATTCCATGAACTTCTGCTATTAAGTAGAGGCGTTGTTATTTTACGTATAGGATACCCGAATTGTTCAAAATAACTGTCCGCAATTTCAGCAAACTGTCTACGACATGACATTGCATAAAATGTAAGTCCATTTACACCTGTAGCAGTTGTTATATTTTCAGATAACGCTTTACCCTTTGCAGTAATCGGAGCCCTTTCTTTATCTTGTATTTCTGCTATTAATCTTCCTTCATCAAAAAGCGCGTCAATAAAATTAGACACACCAGCGGCAGTTTCAGAAATTCCACCTGTAATATTTGCTGTGGCTAGTTTTGAGGCTCCGCTTAATGTGCTTGCTACAGCATTAGCACCCGCTTTATATGTGTTCCAAGTAGCTTGTGTAGCTGTCAACGCTAACGTAGATTTATTTTGTGCTATCCACGCCTTGAATGTATCACTTTGCCAGCTGCACAATGGAAAATTCGAATTTATAATTGAGGCGGCCCAGTAATTTAAAGTTTTTTTGTAATTTCTAGGAGTTGTCATAACCTGTGGAAGCGTGTTATAAGTTCCTTGTATTCTAACAGTCAATGTTCCGCTTTCTGTATCTTCGAAATAAAGCGTTTCAGTTGTACCAGAATTATTGTCAGCTAGTATATAACAAAATGGGTATGAATACAATTTTTTGTTTTTTGGTGTGTATCCTTCAAAAAGATTTTCAATATTTGCTACGTCTCTTTCGAAATCTTCATTATCTGAACATATTTTAGGTGTCATTACAATCGCCACAATTGAATCTAGTTTGTTATCATCTTGATATGCGCTTATAAATTCTCTTATTGTGCCAATATATTTGTCATCAGCAATAATCTGTACAACTGCTAGAGGTGAGTATATGTTACCGTCAAGTGTTCCGTTAGCATTAACCCAATCTTTTTTACCTTCTGATGATACAACAGGTGTTTCTGTCACATATAACGATACATACCAATCACTAAAAGCATAATGATTTCTATATGAGACTATAGGTTCGCCAGTTTCAATATTAACAGGCAACAAATTTCCACCAAAAACGTCGTCACTTCTGTATATGTGTTGCATTTCAACAAAACACGGCTTTATTCTGACGTTATAAAAATTATTTTGGAATATGTCTAGTGAAAAGTTAATTCTTGTACTGTTTTCACTCAACCATTCTATACTGTTTATAAAACAAAAAACCCATTTTTCACTTATGCCATGATTGCAAAATGCAAGATAATTTAATTCTAGTGCTTCCATCTCTGTAAACGGAACACGTAACGTTAAAGAACCTACTTTAATAGGAGACATCTCCATGAGCCTTTCACTATTAGAGGGGTAAACTCTCCAATTATCCAAATTATTTAATAAGTCTTGCGTGCTATTAAATAATCTAACATGTCTATAATTATCGTCCCAGGGCACACCACAATATAACCTTAATTCTGTAGTTGGACTTCTAGGGATTACGTTGGTCTGTTTTATTAAATCAATCATAATATTTTATATTTGGAGCACTGTATTAGTGCTCCTACTCTCCTATGCTTGTTTTTTTGTATAAGAAATTTGTTTCGTTATTGTTTCGTCTGCTCTGTACGTTATTTTAATTACAAGCGTTCCTGTCTCACCTGCTCCAATATGTAAAATGTTAGTTCCTGGAACAATGAACGTATCACGTGATGTATTCCCTGCTGTTAATTCATATGTCAAAAGTTCCTGATGATATGTACCTGTCCCACCCGTAACGGTTGCCGCTATTTCAACCTCATTGTCTAAGTCTGATTTGTAAGTTCCTGAATTTACAGTAATTGACAAGTCAGATGTTGCCACAACGTCAGTTGTAAATACTCGGATTGGATAGAACGGACTAGCCGACACCATTTCAAACAGTGTATAGAAATAGTTCCAACTTAAAATGTTAGCCAATCTCTGGTCGCTGATTTCTCTTATTTGTTCCCTTACTTTAAAGAAACGAACGTCCACAGCTACGGCCTGAATTGCTGAATGTAAAAAGTTATCCACAACAACGGTATTAACTTCTACTTGTGCCCTATCTAACTGATATGCGTATGCTAATGCCTGAACGCTTATATTTGCGTTAGTTCTAGGAGTGGTTATAAAAATAATATTTTCAGGTCTGGAAGACGCCGTTGAGCCAGCTATATTATTAGCAGGGTTAGGGAACGAAAATTCACCTATAGCGGTTTTTACCTCTACTAGCATATCCTTTGCGGATTGCTCGTCAACAACTTCTGGAACTGTGACAGCGGGTAAAATTTGCTTGTCATATGCCGCGTCAATAAGCATTTTCATAGCGAGATATTCGTCCCAGTTTGCCCCTGTAACAGCACTTTCCATTTTTGCGGAAATCATATCCCTAATACCGTACTCACTGAAAAAAGCGTTTCGTAGGTTATCGAATGTGACCGTAACTGGATATTGAATCTTAAGGTTAATATTATGGAATACACTCATAATATAGCTTTCATAAATTTGAAAAGCTTTTTCGAAACTATCGCGCGGGTCATATACATGCCCCTTACACATATTTACATATGTTTCCTCTTCTGTCTCACCGTATCGCATAGGGTTTTTCTTATATCTTGCTAGAGGGTTTCTCCATGCTATAGTGTCAACTGATAACATGCCGATTAGTCTAACAAGGGATGGAACAACCTCATTACGGAGTGGGTTATACCTTAAAATATCATCATACACTTGAGAAATGTTATCGCTTGTTATTTCAGGTAAATGATTTTGAACCTCATATGATAGCTGACTACGTACAGCATTTAAAATATTTTGGTTAGTTGCTTGAACTTTTTTATTTGCCATTTTTTACACCTCACTTTTTTATTCGCTGGAACCGTCGAAAGACATATCCAAGTCTTTTACTTCAATTTTTTCCTCAACACCTGTATCTTTTATTTCCTCTTTATATTCTCTCTCTATATTCTCTCGAATATCTTCCTTGAAACGCTTTTTGTATTTTTCTTTTAGTTCCTCATATTTTTCTTTGTAGTTGTAATTTTCATCTTCTCCGGACGCGTTTAGTTTATTTCTTAATATGTCAATCGCGTCCTCATACTCTGTAATGTCGTCTAGCCCGTCAATAATTTTGTCTAATGCTTCTAAAACATCCATTTTTATCTCCTTTCTGTTATGGCCATAAATAAAAATATAACGGCATTTTCTTTCTTTTTATTTTTGGTGGTTTTGGTGTTGGCTCACAGTTAAGATATATACACCCGTCAAAGTGTGTATAATCCGCCCACTCATAGGGTGACGTCAGCGTTTGTGTATAAAAATATGCTCCGCCATACGCGCTATTGCTAGTTGTTATGCTACCGTCGTCGTTTATTTCTTCGACTATAGCAACGTGACCGCCTTCGGACGCATGACTGCCAGTATACGACCAGCACATAATTGCTCCAAGTTTTGGCTCCTGTCCTGTCCTCTGTCCTTTTGATACTGCATATTCAAACCAGGAATCCGCATTTCCTAGTGACGTGTCGGGAGCTTTTCCTGTTATTTCATATCTCCTACCCCAGCAATAGCATGTACAGTTAGGTAAGCCATATCCTGATATATAGAATGGGTTTAAATCATACCAGTAAGGGTTATTCATCATTCCGCTATCATCTAATCTGGGAGTGGTAAAGCATGATGTAAAGTTCAATTTTTCATAGTAATATCTTGCGGCTTCCCTACGCCCTGCCTCTGTAGCGGACGGGTCTGCTGGTCTTTCAAAATTGTAAAGAAATGCAGAAGCTAGATACTCGGGTGATTCTGAACTTGTTCTGTACGTATCCCAGGAAATCGGATAACTGGAAGTTTCTCCCCACTGTCCCTGTCCTGTGAGTGTGTCAATCCATTCTTCTTGACCGTGTGGGTCAGTTATCTGATAACCGTTTGCAGTAGCCCAATCTGTATAATTAGTAGCAGGTGTCCACTGTACCAATCCAAAGCCTGCACTGTAGTCGCCTACAACATCACCTTGCCATCTGCCTGGATTTATAGAACTTTCATACTGCATATTTCCAAGCATGCCACTTATTGCTTCTGATGAAAATCCCCGTGCTCCCATGTCATTAGCAAATTCTTGCGCATTGTTGTCCATTTCCTCTTGTGACAGTGCTCTGCTTTCTACAATTATCCAAGCCATATGGTTTGACCTTCATATATTAAATCTGGATTTGATATACCGTTGATTTCAGCTAATGTCCAATAGTTTGTGTTATACATAGCCGCTATACCAGATAAGGTGTCCCCGCTTTTCACTGTATAATAATTTGAACTATTGCTTGCTGTGTCAATATAAATTGTCTGTCCTGGATAAATTAACGCTGGATTGCTAATACCGTTTGCGTTTGCAAGTTCCCACACATCAACACCATAGGCTAACGCGATATTCCACAATGTATCACCCGATACAACTGTGTAATATGTGCCTGTTTGTGGTGGCGTATTATCGGGTGTCACATCACCTGTTGAATTTGCGTATAAATTCCATGCGCTTTTGTCACCATAGAATACGTTTAAATCTAATGCACCATTCCAGCCGTTTAAATATCCGCTTGATGTGTATTGATACAACGCTACACAATCAGTCCATGGATACGTATTTCCTATGATGGGTGCATTTTCATTATACCCATAAAAAGGCTCATATCCTAGATAGTAACCAGCAACCCACAATCCATAATCTTTATTTCTCACGCTGTCCCAGTTATAGCTGTTCAATGTGTTTAAATTCATATAGATAACTGGCTTCACGCCTGTATGATTGTATACATAGTCAAGCCATCTTTCCGCCCACCATGAACCATTGTAAGACGCGTATGATTCATAATCAAGAATTAATATAGAATCATTAATATAATTTTCTATATTATCTAAAAAGAATTGCGCTTCACTCTCTGGATTCCCTCCAGACGCATAATGATATACCCCACGTAGCTTATCGTGCTTTATACAATCCTGATACACCCTATCACAATCGGGGTTTACATACGTTTCCCCCTCTGTAGCTTTCATTATCACAAAATCACAGTCTACTTGCGATATATCAATACCAGTCTGCCATGATGAAACGTCTATTCCATTCATGTTAGCGTTTACTGTAATTGGTGATAATGACAAAAGTAAAACCATTACAAACGAAAATATTTTTTTCATTATAATACACCTCCTTTACTCTCGATTTTTTCGACAAGTCTTTCCATTACAAGTGTGTTGTTATTGATTGCCTCAATCATTTTATTTGATTCCTCTTGGTGTTGCTCATTCAAACTTGCTATATCTTCTCTGTTTTTGTCTGTTATGTATTTCACATACCAAAAACAAAACCCACAGCATACAATAGGAAATCCGACACTTGAAACAATCTGAACAATAGTATCAATATTATCTGGCATTGTATCACCTCCTTTATCTAACAATATCATAAATTTTATTTATTGTCAATATAAATAGCGCGGCGAAAAAAAATTCCGCCGCACACAGCCCGTATACTGTGAAATTAAATAAAGGGTGTACAAGTCCACCACATTCTACAACCTGCCTGGTTATGTGTACGTTAGAATGTGTCGATATTTATATTAAACAGTGGAGCCACTTATAATATATCATATATAAGATAATAAGTCAAGTGTCATATTTTTACAGTCCAAGTTTTCAAACCTCATCATACCTCTGTTGAAATATTCGCGTAGCATGATAACAATAAAATTTCCAGTTGTCACTCTTAATGCCCTATCGTCTACAACGTCATTCACATTAAAGCATATTCTATTACTAAAAGTTTCATCACAACCAGTTGACACATATACAACGTCACTATATTTTCTGATGTTGTAAGGTTTTTGATTGTATATAACTGTAAGTAAATATTGATTTCCTCCAGATGGTTTATCTATCAATGATTCATTATCATTTAAATATACGTTACTACTAGCAAATGATGAATACTTACTTTTTGAAAAGGCCCTTACAAACCCTGATTCTGTCATGGCCGCGTTTGCATTTTCATTATAGGTTCTTTCAAAAACCCAACCATCACCTTTTAATATTTTAGTGTTCTTTTTTAACATCTTATTGATTCCTAATGCAGAATAATAAGGATTTAAAATAGATACTGTATTAGAAGCCATATATAAAGGCACATACCTATGCTGTTCTCCGTCACCTCTTGCTATTGATATATGTAATGACATTAATTTCTCAACTTCATTTGGTAAATATATATTATTTTCGTTTTGATATTCATCAAAAAAACCATGTTTAACTCTTGAAAATAAGGCTGACATATTTTTAAATTTATGCGACATGGAAAGAGGTAAACAGTATCCGCATTCTACACCATTCAAATATAATACAACTATGTTACCGTTTAAAATTCTTTTCTCTGTCATACTGTAAGAAGGATAAAATATTCTTTTTATGTCGTTAAAAAATACATCAGCACAATTAGACATATCAGATTTATTTCTGTATAAATAAAAAAATTGATTTACATCTTTCGTTTTTAAAAACGTTGAAATCAACTTCTTTTTATAACTTACGCTTTTTCCCGCTGTCCGGTTTCCATCTGTTATAAATATCTCTGGGGGTTTTCCATTTTTATCTTTAAGTGTTAAAAGTCTATCGCAACTATAATATTTATCCATATTACACCTCTATATTAAAAAGGGTGCTTGTGCACCCTTTTGTTATTTTAAACCAATACGCATGTGTAGAACATTTTTCCTTTATAATTTTTAGATTCCTTTGCTATTACTTTTACCGTAACGTCATCATCTCCAACCAGTTCCTCGTATATATCCGTTATCTCATTATGTAATGACTGTGAACCTGAAATATACATTGAACCATCTTTATCTACATATACATATTTGGTATAATCAGTGTTATCGCTTTTTTCATTATGTACTTCTACTTCTGCATAATAGTCAAGATTAATAATTAAATCATTTCCTGCTGATATTAACTCATCAATGCTATGCATGTCATTAAATGACCTTAATTTAATTGTTTCCTTTTTTGTGATGTTATCTTTCGAAACAAAATTAACTTTTGCGCTATATCCTCTTTCCTTTTCCATTTTTTATTCTCCTTTTTTCATTATAGTTTTCGTGCATTTGCAATAAATACGTCTACTGGCATACCATACTTTTCCTCTGTCTCTTCACAAGACAAAATATTAAGAATAGAACCTTTATACTTTTTGCTTAAAATAATTTCTGCTCTCTTCGCGTCACTTGTGCCAACATACTCTGTCTTTGTCTCATTTGTAACCTTACCGTTCACCTTACTATAAATTTCAAAAGTTACATTGAGCCCTTTAAATGTTCTAGTAATCATTTTCTTCCTCTCTCCTTTCTTTATTATTTTTTATTACAATATTAGTATATCATTTTTTAATCTATTTGTCAACACTTTTTACCACATTTATTTTTTTATCTTTTGATTCTCTTATACAAAAATCTTTGTTAGTTAATAGTATGCCGCCCTTAATTCTCACAGCTTTGAGGTTGCACTCTTTAAGTTCTAAACCAACCTTTAAATCAGATATTTTATACTTTCCGTTTATAAACATATCCTTAGCATTTTTTGACATACCAGCGGCTTTTATATCTAAAAAAGGTTCACAAGGTTTTCTATTAACTTCAATAAAATGTTCTGCATACATTTTCTGCCTCTCATAATACGCGAAATCAAATTTTCCCTCGCATTTCCAGCATAAAAAATTAGTCGGGTGCTCGATTATCATTTTTGGTTTTTGATAGCCTTGGATATGTATGCTGTCTGTATCTGCATAGCAGAATCTATCTATATTCGCCATTGCATGACGGATTGTGAAGTTCATAGCATAAGATGTCACAGCCGAACCGATTGGGATATACCCTACTTGTTTTTTGTGCTCTTCATTGAATTTGAAAGATACCACGCCGTCATCATTCAAAAAAGGTTCTTTGTATGAGGAGTCATCAGAGGTGGCGAACTTCCCATACAAATTGTTAAGGAAGAGTTTGGCAAGTGTACGCAAAAAACCTGTGTTATTCTCTTTTATTTCCTTGTATGTGTCGATATACTCATCAAAAAGTCCTTTTACTGCATGATAATAAATATAGTCCAAATACTCCAAATCATAAATATAATACGTTTCTTTGAATAGTTCCCAATCTTTGCATGTAAATGTTAATTCTTGCACTGTGTCAAAAATTTCCCCATCTACGTTTACATATCTATAATATTTTCCGTTATACTTTACGTCACTAGTATATAAATTTTCATTTGATTTATACCATGCGTTATGTCGTATATGTAGCCATGGTAGAGCGCTTTCTTTTAGTTTAAATCTGCACCTTACACGTATAAAATAATACACATCTTTTTTGTTAATTATTTCCTCATCTGGTTTCCCTCTTTTATAAGTTCCATAACCCACAGGGTAATAATTATCTGACACACTATGCATAACAGATGGATATAACGAATTTACATCAAAAACTAACCCCATTTTTATAATTCTATGTCCATATCGCGGATTCACATATACCCAACCGCCATGATATGACTTATGTACATAATCCCACTGATTCCATGCATTAGCATATCGTTCGTCAAGATATTCTAATTTTAAATCCGGAAACAACGAATTATATTCCTTTTTAGAAAAAAATTGCTTAAATTCTGCCATACAACAACTTCCAATCGTTAGCTTTTTATGATTCTGATTGAACATTTTTTCTAGTGCTTCTTTTAATACTAATACATCATTTTCAATATATTTTTTCTCTTCATCTGTTATTTCACAATAGGCGTACCGTTCCCCTTCATAAGCCATTTCTAGTTTTCTATGCTTTGTTTCAAATGATTTTCCTATGTCATCAATACTAGATGGCATTAACTTATATGAGTCTCTTATTTCAACCGCTTTTTTACCTACCTTTATTATAATTTTATACCATTGTCCCATATATGATATAGACGCGTTAAATTCTTGCGATAACATATTACTTTTCTTTTTTGTTGTAAATTCATAATTATTTTTTAATAAAAAATCTACAATAAAAGAACCATCAAACGCTAAGTTATGAAAATAAAAAATACTTTTATTAGGTAATTCAATTATATACTCTAAAAAGTCCCTTATTGAATGTAAAATAGTGACGGTTTCTGTGTCATCAAATAGTTCACAAATTGCCGCCGCCCAAACCTCTGTTGATTCTTGAGCTCCGTATACGTCAATCATTTCTTTCGTATAAACCGTTGTCTCAAAATCACATGCATAGTAATGTATATTATTCATAATTTATAAACCTGTCAGCAAAGTAATTTATTTCGGGTGAACTGTTGTAAAATTGCATTGCTTCCATTACAGCATTCATTTTAGCAGAAATAACTTCTATTCTTGAATCAGCAGGTATAGGAAAAATATCGGGATTTTTCTTGTAAGCTATAGCAAATTCTAACTTTGATAGTTCATCACTTAATAATTCGTTTGTTCTATCAAACAAGAAATCTCTTAAATCTTTTCTAAACTCATACAATCTGTCATACCAGTTTTTAATTAATAAATCGTATTCACTTATAGCGTTATATACGTCTATATCAACACTCTTTATTAACATTCCACGTTCAATTGAAATGTCTTGCAGTTCACCAGGCAACGCTAAGAACTCTTTGTTTATTTTTTTTACCTCTTTTTTATTTTCTGATATAATTTCACCTGTGATTAAATTTACTATATCAGATTCCTTTTTAATCTGTGCGGCCCTTATCGATTTTATAAGAGCAATATCTTTTTTTGTTGCATTGTCAACTTTTGGTATTACATTTACATCATATCCAGCTTTAACTTGCCTGTTTAATCTACGTAAATATAATGAATATTCTTTATTATACAGCTTATTTATATTCACAAAAAAACACCTCGCTAATCACATTTTTTTATGACAACACCTTTTTCTATTCTGGTATATCTTATGCTATCACCAGGCTTTATGTCCAAGTCTTTTATGATTGACATTGGAATAATAACCCTGGCAGTATAAGAACCTTGTTTCTGTTTTGTAAACATAATTTTATACTTTCTTTCCTTATTTTCTGTTTTCATTTGCTATCACCTACCCACTCACAAATATCGTGAATTTCCAATGCTTCATAAACTAGACGTTCACACATACTAATAATCTCATATTCACTTGCCGTACTCATAGTTATGAGCATATCAGAATTACCTACATCAGTCATATGAATTTTTATATAATCAAAACAATTTTTTACTGACATATAAAATGAATCTGAACTAATCAAAATGTAGTCTACAAATTCCATGCCTAGTTTAAATCTTTTAAAAATTGATTTTTTACCTATAACCCAATCCCTTATAATTCCTTTTAATTTTTCAAATTGTAAATCAGTCATTATTAACCCTCCAAATTTATATGATAATATTTAAACATAGCTGTTATATAGTTCTCTATTTCTAAAATTGTGTCTTTTTCGTTTAATAATAAATACCAACTAGCACCATCTCTATAATTTGATACAGATATACTAAACTTGTTGTGCAATATGCTTATTTCTGGCACATTATCACACTTAGGTATAACCCTAATGCCTGTACCCGTCACATAACATCTTGAATACATTTTATATACACCAATTTTATATTTAATATATTCGTCAATTCGTTTGCAAATTCTAATCATACTAACATTCATATAACGAATATTTTCTTGATGTCTATTTAAAATAAATTCGATTATATAATTAATTGCTTCTACGTCATTTTTGGGTTTAAATATATATATAGATGTGCTGTATATCCATCTTATATATATTTTTCCTTCATTGAAAGTAATATCTAATAAATCATCATTTTCTTTACATGTGATTGAATAAAGCATATAGGATACACTGTCAAACCTGGACCAAAACGATATATTATTATTTATTAAATCTTCAATATTGCACTGCAATGTTTTAAATGATTCATATGTCATTTTTTATTTACTCCTTTTAATATAATCTATTTCTATACCTTCATGTTCAAATAATTCTTTAATATAATTAGTTAATTCACTGAATATATCCACACTGCTAGTCTGTATTAATTTTGAAAATCCAGTTTTATTATTATCGATACGAATAATTTCATCTCCTATTACAAGAACTATGTCAGGCACATTAGCCCGTATAGAATTTAAATAAATCGAATTTCTGAATCTGAAAAAGTTAGTGTATAATTTATATACATCTATTTTCTTTCTTACAAAAACCTTAATGATGTCTCTGACATTATTAGACATACATTTACTAAAATCAGCATGTATATTGCCTGAATAATAATCATTGATGTGCTGTATACATTCAGATATGTGGTTACACTCTACAACATATTCAAATAAATCTACCTGGTCGCGCAACCAAAAAATAGATATTTTTTCATTCCGCAAATGTTTTATGACTAATGAGTTCCTGCTATCAAATAAGCGTGTTTCGTGCTCATAATTAAAGCAATCAAAATTGTGGTAGTATGAAACACCATTTTCTACTAATCTTAATAATTCGCATTGTAATAATTTAAAATTTTTATCTGTCATATTATATCACCTCCTTTATCATTTCATCTATATAATCAAATAAATTTTCAGTATACATATATGACACTGCTATTAATTCTGATATATCAGTTCTTGAAATATTAATTGATTGATAATCTGTATCTATACAAACAGATTTTCCATCTTCCATAAAAGTTACCATCAACGTAGAAGGTTCTAATATATGACAGAAACATATTTGATTATCATCTACAAAATCAAGTAAAAACCTACGTTCATTAGATTTAAAAAAAATACTTAAGAAAAAATTGATTTCCTCTCTTAGCATGTTATTTATTCTCCTTTCTTAATGAATTATTGTAATCATTCATATGTTCTATTGTTTCCTTTATGATATTGTACAAGTGTTTTACATTTACCGTATAGTCATTTGAAACCCTCACAGTATGTTGTAACAATGAACTCCTTACCTCTATATTTGCTCTGTTTTCATTAAAAACTACTAGAGCGTATACAGTAACATCATCAGTTACAATTAAACAAATTTCCTCTCCATCATCATAATATACCCTAGTATCAATATCACCCTCAAATTTTAATTTCTTACAAATACTATGCAGGTTGATAGCTGTCTCTCTCATTATTAATGTATTCATATTAATTCTCCTTTTCTATCATTTATATATATATTATAGCAT
>OJNL01001166.1_pt1 | contig 15697 bp, 14 predicted proteins | sample 1597581 | NCBI WGS metagenome assembly OJNL01 (sample SAMEA2452133, study PRJEB22498) | human gut metagenome | biome: human feces; feature: human gut; material: feces | place: Australia | collected 2012
TATCTATGCCCGCCATCGTGAAATTGACAAACATCTGCATCGTACTATTGCGAAAGAAAAGTATCACTTTTTTCGTAGTTTCAATCAGTGGCGTACTGCTATTCTTTCTTCTTTTGGATATGACCCTTTGCAGTGTCCTGATTGTAACCACAAAATGGAGCTTCTTGAACTCTACTACAATCACAAGCATGTTTCCCTCGAAGAACTTTACGAGAAAGTAATGTCCAAATCTCGTGGAAAACGTTCCTCGGCATAAATTCTGATGATATAATCTCTCTGAAAGGAGATTTCTATCTATGAAACCAGATATCGAGGAACTACGCAGAAAATACATTGAAAATCCCCCGGAAGGTATGACATCCATGGACATTCGCCATATGAGCGAGGATGATCTTCTGGATATGGATTATTTCTTAAATGATAACGAACTTGATAACGATTTCGGTTAAGAAGGTTTCTACATCTTCTAAACTGACAATCGTTTATTTGTCATGCCCGCCTTTGTGCGGGCTATTTTCAATTCAACAGAACGCCAAAGGCGGTCTTTCCTATAAAGCAAAAAAAGAAGGTATTTTTCAACCTCCTTCTCTGACTACTTATGACTATAAGAAATGACACCACCTCAACCCTTGATTTATCGTCATGGGCGAAGCGGTGTCAATACTTGTAATTTTTGAATCCTTTTAAAACTCTTAGGTGGATTCTAGTTTTTCTAGTGCATTGCTCACTTCTATACTTAATCCTTCTACTCTCCTATATGCTAATTCTCCCATACTTAGGTCATACACTAGTTTCTTTTTCATTTCAGCCTCTATATGAACAGTATTTCTGTATTCATATAATTTGACTAAATCATCTGCCAATCCTTCACTTATCAGATTCAGCTCTAATAATGCTGCTACTTTTTGTTCATAGCGAATTTTAGTTTTATCAACAGCTTGAACCTTATTATAGCATGGAATAATATCTTTTTTATCATGTTCCAGTTCTTTGGCTATTTTTTCCAATTTATGTCCTGGTATTCCAATTTTGACCAAGCGTTCTTGAAACAGAAGATTTTTTACTGTATTCGTTTCCTCAAATAGTTCAAACAACAAATAATTAACAACCGCCTCTTGAATAGACACATACATTATTACCTGTGTCTTTATCTGAGCTAATAAAAGCTCGTCCGAAGCTTGTAAACCCTCAAAGAATTTATAAATTTTTCTCGCATTTATAAATTCTACAATAAGTCTATCTCTCAAACTTTTATTCTCAATAAATGGATAAAAATGTGACTCATACCACTCTTTATTAGGTAAATGTCCTGATATGTAATTCTCTAGTTCTTTTTTAGTCTCACTTGTAAATGCCATTTTCTACTATCTCCTTTGTCGTAATACTTACTTAATATTAATCGATTTTGAGTTTGATATAAAAATCCTTTCCCTACTTTAAGATTGACTTAATTACTGCTTCGAGAGGAACTTTTTATAATAATGCCGTGGCATACTAATATACAGTTACCAAATCAGCTCGAAGTGCCTCAACGCATCCTTAATATACTCCACCTTCTCCTGCGGACACTGCTTCACCTCTGGATTCTCTTTCTTGGACTTATTATAATTCTCGCCCATGTCCAGACCACACATCCGCTTGACCTGTGCAATATAAGAAGTATGCACATTCACACCGTACTTTTCCTTCACATATTCCTTAATCTTTGAATAAGTAGCCTTTTCTTGCGGTGTGTAATTACTCTCATCATCAGGCTCCATTGTTATCTCAATCTTAGGTGTATCTTTTTTGAGGGATAATTTGACAACCGTCTCATCTGTACTCTCGTTGTCCCAATCCACGCCTAATACATTTCTGCCATTCATATATATAGGAAATTTAAACCGGAGACCTTTTAATATTCTGCCATCCTTTTGCTCTTCCTCATAGATAAACACATCCGACAGGAAGCTCTTCAAAAATGTCTTCTTTTCCAGATCTGTAAATTTATCATACAGCTTATCAAAGAATAAAAGGAACTGGTAAACATTATCTTCTGAGATTTTGTCCTGCCTGATATTATATAGTCTTGTTTCGACTTCTTCCATGGCATCCTCAATATCAGTGATTTCATCATATAGCTTGTCCAAACGTTCCTGCATGTCATTATATTTTTTGTCATAATTCTTATCGGATACAGATAAATGATCCATCTGGTCAGCAAGCCTGTTTTTTGCCCCGGTTGTCTGGCTCAGTCTATCTTTTAATCCATCATATTCCTTGTCAAGCTCCGAAGTATCAATGCTGCTTCCTATCTGCTTACGGATTTCCTGCTCAAACTTTGGGTTCTTTACAAATTTACGGATAATTTCCTCAACTGCCGCATTGATTCTGTCCTCATTCCACTGTCTTTTATAAGTACAGCGGTGTCCGTCCACAAGCTTCCTGTGTTTGCAGGCATAATAGAAATAATCCTTGTAATAGCCTCCGTCCGGATGCTTCTTACGATTCACATTGCCATACATACCGCTTCCACATACAGGGCACTTAATAATCCCTGATAAAATATGTTCATGCTCAAGACTATGTGTTTTTACCTGTAAAACACCTGTCTCCTGCCGCTTTCTGTGTGCCTGGTTCCACATTTCTTCTGATATAATTGCCTCATGGACTCCATCACTTAGCAAGTAATCCTTTTGTTTTACGATATGATATTCATTCCTTGTTCCCGGAATCTTCTCATTTTTTCTTCTGCCAAATGCAAGCTTACCGCAATATATCGGATTGTCCAGCACACCCTTGACGAATGATGTAGAAAAACCTTCAATTGTGTTATTCTGGCGAAGCTTTTTCTTATAACCACTGTTATTTAAAAATGCAGCTATCGCAGCCATTCCCATCGTTGTATTGACGAATTTATCATATATAATACGGATAATCTCTGCCTCATCCTCTGCAATGATAAGCTTACCATTTACCAGCTGATAGCCATATGGTGCAAATCCGCCGTTCCATCTGCCTTCTCTCGCTTTCTGTCTGCGGCCTTCCATTGTCTGGACAAGGATATTCTCACGTTCTATCTCTGCAACCGCAGATAACACAGATATCATCAGCTTCCCGACATCCTTAGAGCTGTCAATCCCATCCTCTACACAGATAAGATTAACTCCATAATCCTGCATTTTCTGCAATGACGATAAAACATCTGCAGCATTTCTTCCAAATCGTGACAGCTTAAATACCAGCACATAATCAACATTGTCTTTGCCACTTTCTACATCCGCAAGCATCTGCTTAAACTGTGGTCTGCCTTCCACACTTTTGCCAGATTTACCCTCATCAGAATATTCCCCGACGATAGACATTTCCTGATACTCTGCGTATTTTCTAAGCTTGTCCTTCTGTGCATCAAGACTGTAACCATCTACCTGCATGGAAGTGGAAACTCTTGTATATATGTAACATTTCTGCTGTTTTTTCATCAGATGTTATCTCCTTTTTACTTCCTTGGAAACCTCTTTAATGCTTTCAAGATATGCTTTTTCGACTGGTGTCAAAGTAATCTCCTGATATTTTCTGTATTCTGACTTTGCTTTCTCCAATGCCTGTTTATGACTTACAGAACCGGAACCAGTTAAAAGCTTTCTGTTTCCTGATGACAAAACACTATCCAATTGCTTTACATAATCATCCATGTACATAGGTTTATGTTCAATTGCATTAATTTCTGCCAAATCAAAATAACCAGATACAAGATTATTTAATACTTTTAGTTCACTCTCATCCAGATAATTTTTTGCAATTCCTATATCTTTTAATGCTGGTAATTCACCTGAAAATGAAGTAAGTCCCATAAATGGTTTTTGTGCATCAGCACGTTGATATATAACCTCTGCCGCAGTATGACCATGTGCTGCATAGTGAAGTTTATTCTGAACAATTTTAAAGAATCTAACAGACTCTTCGCTATGAGGATTGTAATCTACACTCGTAGCATACAAATCAAGAACCTGGCGATACAATACCTTTTCTGAAGATCTTATATCCCTGATTCTGTCAAGTAACTCTTTCCAGTAATTTCCTCCACCATTTCCTTTCAAACGCTCGTCATCTATCGTAAATCCCTTAATCATATATTCTTTTAGCCGCTTTGTTGCCCACTGCCTGAATCTTGTTGCAATCACTGATTTAATACGGTATCCAAGAGAGATAATCATATCTAAATTGTAATAAGTAACATTATATGTTTTTCCATCATCTGCAGTTGTTCGGAATTTCCGAACAACTGAATCCTTATCCAGCTCCCCTTCTTCGAATATATGCTTTATATGTTCACTTATATTTGATTTACTGCATTGATATAATTCAGTAAGCTGCTGTTGTGTCAGCCACACTGTATCATCTTCTATTTTAACTTCTATATTTGTCTGCCCATCATCAGTCTGATATATAAGTATTTCCCCATATTCATCGGTTCCAATTTTATCTGCCATAAGCACCTCTCCAATCCATTACTTCTTAGTTATGAAATGTGAACGCATGCGTTCACTATTGTCCCAACAAGATTTTATCATTATTCCAACCGCTGTTCAACCAAAACTTTTTCCATTATACAATGCAAAATAAAAGAGACTCCACTCGCCATGAATGAAGCCTCCTGATATATGTATACATCCTACAGCATATATCTGCAGGATGCTGGCTGCATATACAGCCTTTTCGTCCAGAAGCTGTTTTACCCCACCTAAGTAATAACAGAACCTGTCAAATTGTTTCTGCCTGCTTACTTTCTCGTCATCAATGGAATCCTTGATCATCATACACATCTCTACTTCATCTCTTATCCGTGGTGCATATTTAATAATCATGTCTGCAAGAAAGCTGCAGCAGCGTTCAAAATCCTTGTTCATTGCCAAGCCTCCTTAAAATATTATCTTGTGAATAATTCACAGAACATATTTTATCGCAAGGCTTTTAAAAATGGAATAGATTTTACCAAACGACAGTTTTCAAAAAGGCTTATCTGTCAAAAATTAATTTCTCCCACGGTTCATATCCTGCCATGTAGCCGAATTCTTCCTCATTTCTGAATCCTTCAAGAAGTTTTTCTTTTACACCATCTAATATAGCTTCATCAATATCTCTGAACTTCATATGCTTATATAAACCGGACTTTCTAAAATCATACATAGTACCCACATTATCAAGAAGATGTTTTACCACCTTATATGTTCCCTCTACATCTTTCCCTGCACATACAATATCAAGCATTGGCGAATACTCATTATATTTTCCCATTTCCAATGTATGGGCAACTGCCTGTACTTTCCCTGACAGAAATCTCGCATAACCTATATCATTTTCCCGCAATGCCAGTCCAGCCATTGTGGAAAGAACAAAATTAAGTGTACTAAAGCCGTAAAAAATAACATTTTCATATTTCTCATATGCTTCTTTGATTTTTCCCTGCTCATGGAGTAATCTTCCCTGATAATAACTTTTCATAGGATCGTGTTCTGAAAAATAGTCCAGATATTTTTCCGCCTTGGTGTAATTCTTCTTACGTAAATAAAATCCAAATAAGGAATCTGCTGCATGATGCTGTATCTCTTCATTCTCATCATGTAATGCCAGCTCATACCATGCGTTAATCTGCTTATCATATTTTTCCGGATTCCTTCCAACTCTACAATCGTATCATCCCCAAAATCTTCGTCATTAAAATCAAGTTGACAATCGTTTTTTGTATGAATTTTCAATTTAATAGTAATCGTAATATGATGCCATTTCTGCTTCATAATCCTTAATTTCACTTAGTATACTATCAACGGCATCCAAAAAATTGCATAGTTCTTCAAAACAAGAAGCTACATTCTCTATGTCTAATATCTTTTCTTCTGAAAAGTAAACCTGCAAATTTTTATTACATGGATACCTAAACAAATCAGAACTTTGGTCAAAATCATGAAACGCTTGGATATACTGTGTTGTATCATTTAAAGTAGTATCATCATCTGGTGCATTGGAATATTTGTCAACTTCATCGACAATACTGTTCCAAAGTCCAAGTATGCTATGCTTTTTTCGTCGAAGTATCTTCAACGCCTTTGTTCTCTCTATGTGGCTATCTTCAATAATTATCCTTTTTAAACCAAGCTCAACTGCATTACGATACATATAGCACATTGGCATAAACAATTCTTTTTTATTGTCGTCCACAATTTTTTCTTTTAAAAAATTCCCTACTTCTTCATACGAGGAATAGTAAGGGTAAAACGAATGCTGTGCATATTTATAGCCGACAACGCTTTGCTGGTAGTAATGTCCACCTTCAATAATTAACTGTGGTGAATATGCTTCATATTCCTGCTCTGTAAAATTTCCCGTCTTATATAGCTTACTCAAAATATTAAAGGCTTTATTCATATTATCATGAGTTGCCGCTAAAGAAATATGCGTCTGCTTATCAAATAAAACATTAAGATTATTGCCAAAAGGATAACGGAACATATCAGATTCTTTATCAATCCTTGAAATATCCGCTAAATATTTCCATAACCAGTTAGCATTATCGTTATCTGTATATTCTAAATCTTTTAGCTCTAATAATTTGTCATACCCTTGTTTAAGGTCATGCCGTATGTCACCGATTATCAACTTTCTATCATTTTCCGCTGTGACAATCTTAAATATATTTGCCTTCAAAAGAAGTTCCATGCTTTGTCTATATAAATAGACCATCGCAAAATACCATAAATCAAGTTTTTCTATATCACCGTTTTCTGCTGCATCTTCGCCCAAATAATGAATTACGCTCTCTGCCGCATTGAAAAAATCTTCTGCATATTTATTAAAGTCGTCTGCCAAGTTACCACTGTTTAATAATGTTATTGAGAATGGGCTGTTTTTATCTATATGATATAATGACATATTAGGGCGTATCCATTTGAAATCATAATCCACACTTGTACCTCCTCGCCATATAAAGACTTATTATTTACCGCAACATCGTTTATATTTTTTTCCACTGCCACACGGACAAGGTTCGTTTCTTCCGATTTTCTTTTTCTTTTGCTGTTGCTCATCCACTCTTATTTTACTGGCAACAAAACTCGGAGCAATCCCCTTTTGTATAAAATCTATTTTTCTCAAGTTATATACTAACTCTAATACATAAAATATAATGCGGAAATTTTCTATACATAAATCCGCAAAATCTATTAAATACAAATCAACAGACTTATTTCTGTCTTTGAAAGTAATCAATTGTGTTTCATAGTCAATATCACTATCAAAATGTTGGATGGCGTTTCTAACTCGGTTGTTCAAACTACTAATAGGTTTGCCAAATGGTTCTTTTTCGTCTACATATCCATTTTTCATTTTATTTCCGTTAGATTCCCTAATAAAATCTTGATAGGTCTTGCCATTAACACACTTTGTTGAATCATTCCGAACAAAAATGTTATTAAGTCCCAAAATCACTTTAAGATTATCAAATATCCACTCATAACTTTTGGCATAAAAATCTGTTAGCTCATCAAAATTAGCCGTCATAATGCCAAATTGATTTTTATCAACATTTTCAAGACAATCTCCATTTTTTAGAGCTATTACGGGAATTAATTGCTCATATACCTTAGCAAATAACTCAATTAGTTTGAATCCTTTTGTTTCAATGCTATTGAAATCAATCTTGCTGTTAGCAATAAATTCGCTAATCTGGGTAAGATAATTTCTATCCTCAATTACTAATTGTCCTATTTTCGTATACTCTCCTAAAGTATCTTTGCCAATAATGATTGAAATGCCTGTTGTGGTTAGCAAAAGTTGGTGTAACGCTACTGCCGCATCAAAGTTGTTTTTTACTTCTGAAAAAGGAATATACGGGTACTGTTTAATCATGTCCGTAACCCTTGCAAAGAGTATCTTATCTTGGTTATTCCAAAATAACTCAAAATTTTGTTTCATCTCACTCAATCCAGACTTAACAAAATTAGCAAAATACATGGTTTTTTGTGTTTCCTCTATTGCCTTTTCATTACTCCCGTAAAGTAAAAGATTTCGCATATATGGAGAAAGCTCAATTTCATTTAGTTTTTTGTGGGTGGCTTTTCTGGTAGGGAATTCGGCTGATAATTCAACCGAGTAAAATTCCTCATCATCACATTGTACAATATCAGCATTTTCAACATTGATATTATTATCTTCTACAAAAACTTTTCCATATATAGTAGAATGACACTTGGGGCAACGGACATGAAAAGGAATATCAAATAATCCAATTTGAACACGAAGATTTATCTTCATTTTACAAGCATTACACTGAACAAACACATTATTGACCATATTTTACCTCCTCTCGTTTTTATAATTATATCAGTTTCCTACGGAAAACTCCATAACTAATACCCATATGAAAAGCGGCATCAGCTCCACGCCAATGCCGCCGTTGCTGTCTGTCAATGTGATGCTGTACTTCCATAATTTTCCTTCTATATTAACTGAAATATCATACACACAAACCACAGAATAACTGTTGCTAATAAAAATTTTATTCCCTTGTTATACCATTTTGCTTTTAGACTACATATTTTCGAATTTGTATGTATCTGTTCTTCTAAATCATCTATCATTTCTTTTTCGTCCATATCTTTTACGGCACTCTTATAATTCTCCAATGTCATATTTCCAATAGAGCCAAAGAAAAAAATAGATGGTGCATTATTAAGATTTTTCACTCTTGCAATAATAGATAACATAAAACATAAAATAGAAATAAAGCTTGATAAATATAGCAGTGCAACCAGAATGGCTGCAATAATTTCTCCTCCAGATAATTCTGCCAGTTTTGATACCTCTGTTATTCTTTCAAATGCACTGGGCATGCCCTTTTCAAATATAACACCTATTAAAACTCCTGCTAATGCTAATGCAAATGAAACCTTGGTATCCATATTTCCTATCCATGTATTTATGATACCCAGTGTTTCATAAGCATCTTCTTTTTTAAACGCTCTATTTTCTTGCTGTTGATTGTCATTCTGTGCCATAATTTAAAATCCCCTTATTTTCTTCAATTTACTAATTTTTTCTTCATAATCTTTTATATGTTCATATCGTATTTTATTATTTTTAAGGCTATTCTCCATTGCATCAATAACTTGCCAACCTAGATTCTGTTCACATGCCCATTTAAAAGTCGATTCATTTATATATACCCATGTATCATTTTCCTTTGCCATACTAACCATATATCTATATGACGCACGATATCGCCCAAAGTAAGCATATATCTCAATAAATTCAAAAACACTATTATTTATTATATCTTCATTATATCCTTGCTTCTTTCCTAATTCATGATAAAATTCGTCTATATCTAACCATCTATTAATACCAATATTATCGATATATTCAAGTTGTCTACAAAATGACCCACTTATTATTTTTTTGACAAAAAAATATGTAGTCTCAATTTCCGTTTGTAGCTGCTCTTCCGCTTTTTCCCTTTCATTTATCGCCTTTATTTTTTCGTTATTTTCATTCGAAAACCTTCTCTTTAATTCATCATTTTCTTTCTTCAATCTTTCTTCTAAAATAGCTAATTCCCGTTCTCGTTGAACCAGACTATTTTTTAATCTATCGATTTCTCTAATGCCATCTGCCAATCCTGCAAATGTATCCAACTCTACTGTTGTATCTTCATCTATTTTGATTGGTTTTCCTAAATCCTCTGAAAACTCCAAATAGTAATCCTTTGTCACATAGCCTTGGAATAACTTTGTTCCTTTATATTTTGCTGATTTTACAAAAACTTCCCTATACTCATCTGACATTTGCTTGAAAACATTATCTGAAATAAATATTTCTCCGCCAGATGCTATATCTGAATATTTGCTTGCATAATTTGTTGTATTACCAACCCATACACAATCCACTTCGTTCTCTCTATTTTCATCACTTTCCAGACCATACATACCAACCTGAGTTACAAGAACCTTTCCATAATCAATTCCAATACCACATTCAATAACTTTCCCATTAACATTAGTTTTCAAATATTTATTCAAGCTATAATCAATCACAGTCTGTAAACTTCTTGCCGCATTAATTGCTTTATCTGCTGCACTGTCCACGATATTCCCGTTTTTATCAGCAGAGTCAATAAATACGCCCATAATTCTGTCACCCAGAAATTGTCTTGTAACTCCTCCATTTTTTCTAACACAATCAACTGCCATTCTCATAAATGAGCGATATATTTTAACCATACTTTTTGCTTGGCTATTTTCTGTTAAGTATGTTGACTTACGAATATCAATAAATAGTATGGCTGCCATGATGGAGTAGGTTCTATTATTATCTTCCAATTGCTCTATTGTTGGAGGTAATTCTGAATCTATTTCTATTTGCTCAACAGTCTGTTCTGTTATTTTTTTAATCCGCAAATCTACTTTTTCAAAATCATTTTTTGAAAATCCCATATTTACTCTACATTCTCCTCTATAATATAAAGATAGCTTTTTTACACATTTTCACTTGCTCCACATATATTATACAATCTTTTCTTCTTTTTCGATAGTTCTAAAAATCCAAATAGCCGCCTACTCAAAAACTGAACAAACGGCTATAAAATGGTATCCGATATTTAGATTATTTTAAAATGCTTCAACGCATCCTTTATCGCTTCCACTTTCTCCGCTGTCGGATGCTTCCTCGGCTGTTTCAATTCTTCTACCGCATTAGGAGCATCATACATTGGCAAGCCTAAATCTCTCTTTACCTCTGCGATATATGCGGTATGTACCTTGAAGCCGTATTTCGCATCTATGTACTCCTTAATCATTTTGTAGGTCACGCGTTCCTTGGGCTTGTATTCTTCGGCTCTTTTAGCGATATTATCAAGCGGAACTTTTCCCTCACCCTCACCAAACTCAACTTTTACATTGATATGTCCGTCTGGCTTTTTGTGGGAAAGCAGTACTATCGTCTCAACGGTACTTTCGTTGTCCCAACAAAGTTCCTGTGTCTCCCTGTCTCCAAAATACACCGGAAAACGGAACTTTATGTGCTTCAGGAATCTGCCATCTGGCTGCTCCTGCTCGTAAATGTCCACCTGTTCCACAAAGCTGTTAAGAAATTCTTTCTTCTCCAGGTCGGTGAACTTATCATATAGTTTATCAAAATATAAAAGAAATTGATAGACGTTTTCTTCTGATATTTTCTGTTGCTGAATATTCAGCAGGCGGTTCTTGACTTCCTCTATACTGTTCTCCACGCCTTCAATCTCATCATACAAACGGTATAACCTTGTCTCCATATCCTGATATTTCTTCTCATAAAATTTATCCATGATATCAAGATTGTCCATCTGCTGTCCAAGTCTTGCTTTTGCTCCGGTCAGCTGCCTGTGCTGCTTTTCCAATCCTTCAATCTCTTTTTCTATTTCTTCTGTATCAATTCTTGAACCGATTTTATTCAGAATTGCTTCTTCAAATTTAGGATTCTTCACCAGCTTCCGAATAACTTCTTCCACTGCATTGTTAATCTTCTCCTCACTCCATTGTTTACGATATCCACATTTATGACCATCTACCAGGCGACGATGTTTGCAGGCATAATAGAAATAATCCTTATATAAAGTTCCGTCTTTCTTTTTCTTTCGGTTCACGTTTCCATACATACCACTTCCACATAACGGGCATCTCAATATTCCAGATAAAATATGCTCATGATCGAGACTATGTGTCTTTTCATATTTCACACCTGTTTTTTCCCGTTTTTGATGTGCCAGCTCCCAGTCTGTTTCTGAAACAATCCCTTCATGGATACCATCGTGCAGCATATAATTTTCCTGCTTTACAATGCGGTATTCATTTCTTGTACCAGAAACTTTCTCGTTTTTCCTTCGTCCATAAGCCAGCTTTCCACAGTATACCGGATTATCCAGAACGCCTTTTATAAATGATGCGGCAAATGCGTCCAGTGTATTATTCTGTCGTTTTTTCTTTTTATATCCATGCTGGTTCAGCCATGCGGCAATCGCAGAGATTCCCATATTGGTATGAATAAATTTGTCATAGATCAGACGAATAATCTCTGCTTCGTCCTCTGCAATCTGCAATTCTCCATTTACTAATTCATAACCATACGGAGCAAATCCACCATTCCATTTTCCTTCCCTGGCTTTCTGCTTACGTCCTTCCATTGTCTGAACAAGGATATTCTCTCGTTCGATCTCTGCCACCGCAGACAGAACAGAAATCATCAGCTTTCCACTATCTTTTGAGCTGTCAATTCCATCTTCTACACAGATCAGATTCACTCCAAAATCCTGCATCCTCTGCAGAGAGTTTAATACATCTGCTGCATTACGACCGAATCTGGAAAGCTTGAACACCAGTACAAACTGTACCTCATCTGTTCCATTCTCAATATTATCCAACATTCTCTGAAATTCCGGTCTGCCCTCTACGCTCTTTCCAGACTTACCTTCATCTGAATACTCATTTACGATTTCCATATTCTGAAATTCCGCATATCTCTTGAGTTTTTCTTTCTGAGCATCCAGACTGTAGCCATCTACCTGCATGGTTGTGGATACTCTGGTATATATATCGCATTTAATCTTTTTACTCACTTTTCCTCCTCTCCTCAGAACATCCCAAAGCAATTTCCAACAATTCCGTTGCAACTTGTGAATTTCTGATACGCATTAAGTTATCCCAGACATCAGCTTTTCCAAGTAGATTCATCCCACCATGCCATACTATTTCATCATCAATAACGGCAAAACATTCTTCTACTTCTGTTCTTGTTATCACATTTATTCCTACCAATTGCATTGTTCTGATTAATTCATAACATACATCCGACTTTCCGTAAGTAATATCTTCCGGATCTGTTGTAATAACCGTGACCTTTACCCCTACTTCCTGTCTCTTCTTGATTAGTAATAAAAATCTGTCAATTTTATCCTGTCTGATATCCGGACTGGAAATTACTACCATTTTTTCTGACTCTACAATATCTTGCTCGAATTTTTCGGTATAATTTACAGAATCAAATATTGCATTTACTAGTTGTTTAGGTTGCGACTCTTGCGTCCAGATTGAAAATCCTGTCTTCCTGTATGTTCTCAATCTTTTTGCATACATTTTATCAAAATAACGCACATGAGAATCGATATAATCATACACATAAACGGCTTCTTTTCCGACATAATCTCTGTTTAATCTACCTACATACTGTTCCAGGCGTCCTTCAAAAGATACAGGTGCTGCAAGCATTAATACATCCAGTCTTGGAAAATCAAATCCTTCTCCTATCTTCTGACCGGTTGCCACTAATACAAGTGATTCACTTCCAGGTACCTGTTTTAATCTTCCTCTTATTTCTGTATTTTCCTTATCAGAATTATCACCATATAAAAGGAATACATGATCAGCTTTTCCCTTCAGGGCATCATATAAAAATTTTGCATGTTCCTTAAATCTCGTTAAAATTACAGGAGTCTGTTTTCTCGTAATACAGGTTATAACATCATCTACAATCATTTCATTACGCACCTTACTGGTACTAATCAAATTATATGCTTTATTAATATTATCCTTGCTTTCTACCGTATCAACTACTCTTGTGTATCTTGGGACAAAATAATGTCCAATCCCCTGTTCCTTAGCCCTCTCCAATGCAGTAAATCTATGTCTCAAAGGTCCTAACAGCATATAGATGATCCGATCAAGACTGTCACCACGTTTAGGTGTAGCAGAAACACCATACACGTATTTTGCATTTATTTTCTGCAATAATTCCATAGATGTGTTAGAAGCTGCGTGATGACATTCATCCATAATTACCATTCCGTAATAATTAATCCGTTCATTAAATTTTCCTCTGCTGTACATTGAACCAACCATTGCAACATCTATAATCCCTGTCAATGTATTTTTATTTCCGTGCAAAACGCCTATCACACTATTTCTTTTTTTCTTTCTTCCTGTTTTTGTTTCATATTCCGGTGGTTCTTCTCTTATCTCTAAAAAATGATTCAATTCATCAACCCACTGATTAAGCAAATCTTTACTTTGCAGCAAAATGAGCGTATTTACTTTTCGCTCTGCAATAAGGTAACTACATACTACAGTCTTTCCAAATGCAGTTGCCGCACTCAGAACCCCATCTGAATGTGATAATAATTTTTCTGCTGCTAATTCCTGTTGCATTCGCAAATCACCTTTAAAAGATACTCTGATAGGTTGTCCTGTTTCTCTTTGATCTGAAACATCAACTGAAATGCCTGCTTTTTCACATTCCTGTATAATATTTTCCCGCAGTCCTCTCGGAATCTGTATATATCCATATATATCCTTACCTAAATATACAGCACTAAAATTATAATAATTAGAATATCCCAGCCTTTTATTTTTGTAAAATTCCGGATTATCAAATGCCGCCAAACTACGAATCTGATTTTGTATTCTTGGCATAAGATTCAGAGTATCAACATAAACTCCATTGCCCAATACCATGTGAAGCTTGCCCACAACATCTGACTTACAAAACTCACATTTCTTCTTCCATGGTTTCGGTCTGACATTCTTCTCAATATTAGTAAGCATTCCTCTGACTTCTGCTAATTCTCCCTGCCATTTTGCCATGCATTGTTCAACATCTTCTATTCCCAGCTTTCTTGTTTTATTGAAAAGAGCATCCCATTGATCAGAATATGCATTCCAACTTTCATCTACAAAAGCACTATTTCCATTTTTAAGTGCCTGCCCCTGTAATGGCAATACAATTAAATTACCTATGCTGCTTGCCACATCCTGCGAAGGATACATTCTATCATAATAATGAAACGATTTCAGATTGATGGAAGTTGAACCCTTGTCTAACAGGAGAAATCCAAAATTTCTTGCCGTAGCCGCCGGTATTGCCTTTTTAAAGAAAATCCATACATGTGCCCCTTTCCCGGAGCGAGATCTCTCAACTAAAGGTCTGATACCATTAAGCTCACACATTTTTCTAAGCGCATCCACTTCTTTATGCCACTCATTATCCGTATTTGCAAAGTCCGTAACCTCTGCTCCTTTTTCGTGATTATCAAAATCAAATACAATAAATCTGCATGTACCATTTGGCAGTAAAGGATATACACCTATTACATCTGATCCATCTTCTTTTGTGCCTAACAAATGATCAATTATTTTTTTAACATCCAAACTAATCCATTTGGTATTTTCACATTCATCACACAATACCTTCTCTTTACGTTGTTTAGGGCAAAGCCGGTCATTCCAACGATTCGCACATTGTGGAAAATAGCCCCCGTTCTTTCCTCTTCTGGCATATACATCTTCTCTTCCCCAAAACATCGAAAAGAAACGCATTGCCATTTTCTCTGTAATATACGGTGGATTTACAATACGATTCCCTTGATCTAGGTCATATTCTTCTGCACTTTCTATTTTTTCTTCAAAAGGATTCACCTCTTCATATGAAATGCCTGCTTTCTTCAATTTATCTTTTAATATCTTGTTCTCATATTCAAGCAACCTAACCATCTTTCTCAATGAATCTGCATCATATGCTTCTATGTTCAAACCTTCCACCTACAATTCTTATTATCTCGTAACATAACTTCCATTCAATGTCCCAACTTTATTTTAGTACTTGTTCCAACTATTTTCAATACTTATTTTTCTTATTGACG
>OJNL01001191.1_pt1 | contig 15457 bp, 16 predicted proteins | sample 1597581 | NCBI WGS metagenome assembly OJNL01 (sample SAMEA2452133, study PRJEB22498) | human gut metagenome | biome: human feces; feature: human gut; material: feces | place: Australia | collected 2012
CATTGCTTAAAACTTCCATATCGGTTATCTCACCGATAAACATCGTATGTGAACCCAAGTCCTCTGTTTTAGTAACTGTCACAGAAATGTATGCATTTGTACCTTCTGTAATATAATAAATACCATTTGTGCCCCTGGCACACTGCTCAAAGGCTTCAAACTTATTGGTATCTCTTCCTGATTGGAAGCCAAAATGTTTGAACAATTCAAATTGTGCCTTCTGACTTAAGACTGATACAGTAAATTTTCCGGTTCTTTGAATCATATCATGCGTATAATTTGCCTTATTTACACAGATACTTAACTGGTTTGGTTCCGAAGCTGCCTGAATGGCTGTATTAATGATGCATCCGTTATCTTTTTCTGCTTCTTTAGCGGTCAATATAAACAGTCCATAACTCAACTTATACATTGCTTTCCTATCCATGCTGTTCCTCCTTTACCTTCTCCCTGCATTTCGGGCAAATGCCTTTAAATGAAATATCATAATCCACAAATTCAATTCCATGAGTGTTATGAATTCTTTCCAGCAAATCCGGTATTTGATCCATATCCACATCAAAAATTTCACCGCACTTTATACATCTTACATGGTAATGATTTTTCAATGTAAAATCAAATCGGTTCGGTCCATTCGGAACTTCAACCTTTCTTAATGCACCTTCCTCTACCAATATATCAAGATTTCTATATACAGTTCCTTTTCCAATTGTTGGATATGCTTCTTTTATAAATTCATACACTTCATTTGCCGTAACGTGTCTTCTCATTTCGTATACGGTATTTCTTACGAGATCTTTTTGAATGGTATTTCTCCTACTTGTCATTCGTCCTCCTTATTAGGATTAGTTCTTAATAAGTATTATATACCACTATTATCCTGTCGTCAACAAAAATAGTAATAATTCTCATTATTCTAAAAGCTGCCAAACTGAGCATTTTTTACCTGAATAACTATTTTATTTTGCGTTCAAATACATATTCTGAATCTGAAGATAAATCAGACCTAAACGAATATCCGAGTCTGTCAAATTTCTGAATCTCCACCGGATTTTCAATATTATTTTCCGCTATGAATCTGACCATTTCACCACGAGCCATCTTGGCATAGGTACCTTTTGTTACCAATTTATCTCCGGATAACTCACAAAATACAATCGTAATATATCTGTCCTGTGGTGTCAGATACTTTTCTATACATTTTGAGTATTCTTTTGATGCAAGATTAATGATAATCCTACTGTCATCGATTACTGAGCGGTATAACAATTCTCCCCAGTACTCATACAGATTTTTTGCATCTCCAATTCCAACCTTTGCCTGCATTTCAAGACGATAAGGAGTCACACCATCCATTGGTTTTAAAATGCCATAAAACGCAGACAAGATTCTTAAATGATTTTGCAAATACTCAAACTGCTGGATTTCAAACACAGATGGTGCCATATATTGAAATGCAATCCCTTCATATGCTAAAACAGCCGGAGTAAGTCTGTTATAAAGATCCATATTTTCCAATCTGTTAACGTTCTGCTCTGCAATCTTGTCATTACATTTCCAGATAGCTTTCAGATCCTGTACCTCGCTTGTCACCTTGCTTTCTTTCAGATCGCAAAGAAGCACTTCATCGGCAATCCCCATCATCCCCAGATTAAACGCTACATGGGCACCTACATGTCCTACGCCGACAATCCCTACCATTCTCTTCTTAATTGCCATAATGCTCCCTCCATTCCTTCCACAGGAACCGTCCCCGACGGACGAGTCCGAAAAAGAACTTCTCTCTCGAAAAGAGATTTGTCCTTAATAGCTTATTGCGTATGATAACACATTTCAAGTCCTCTGAACAATAGGAAAACACCATCAGGGAAATATTTTCTCCCTGTCGGCAGCCGCTTCCGTCCGTAATCTAAAACATGCAGTCATACCCCGGCAAGCTGAAAGGAGCATACAAAAAAGATCGGACTCCTCTGTCATGAAATCCGATCCTTTTAGAGGCACTTCTTTTTATATCAGGATTACCCTCTTATGCCGCGCAGAAAGCGGAAGAAATCACGGAGCGCTTCCTCATGGTCGCCTCCAAAGCAGTCCTTCTCCTTGAACTGATACTTTTTCACTTCGTCTCCGACAGCAATGCGAACCTTTCTTGCACTTTCATCAATTTCCACTCCGGAAACGGCACTGGCCGGCACCATTTCTACACCGTCCGCCGAATCACTGCCAAGAATGGTATGACTGACCAGACTGCCCAGTCCGGCTCCACGTTCCCCACTGTACTTCATAATTTTCATCGTCATAGGATTGGGAAGGGCGGGGATAAAGAAAATACTTTCGTCCGTATAAGCGATAACAAAATGATGCTCCGCATTCCAGGGGCAGTCAATCACATGAAATTCTTCCTCAGACAGCTGCGGCACCATTTCTTTCACGAACCTCTTCATTTCCTGCTGTGCGTATCCCGGCGCCAGGCTGCCTCTTTTTTTCTTCATAAATCATCATGCCAATACCCATGATAAACATAGCTGCCGGTATCAATGCTATTTCCATACCCATAAATACTCTCCTTTACATTTCAAATACATGCAACCGTGCTTTTTGCCAGGGGCTCTCCGGATCGCGGAGCAGTCCTTCTGCGATCCCCATGATTCCGCCGGGCATCTGCTTCATACCGCCCCACATGCACCTGCCGATCACATATCCCGAAGCAAATTCTTTCCAGTCGCCATACACTGTGCAGCACTTCTTATGTGCTTCTTCCATATAATACCATGCTTTTTCTTCCGTAATATATCCGCATTCAAAGCAGCAGCGCGCTATCAGCACCAGCCGCCCCATGTCCCACGCAAGAACAGATTGATTTTGTAAATCTGCCTGGGATCTGATATATCCTTTTTCTGTCAGGGATTCTATCATCTCCTTTATATTTTTCATATAGCGGGGTGTGTCAAGTCGTTCATCCGGTGTCAGGATTTCATCGGTAATAGACGGCGATATACCGGCAGAAAACAACTTAATCGCATCAAAGTATACGCGGTGTCCTCGTTCCAGCAGCCATTCCAGCGTATGTAAAGCGCTTTCTTCATTAATAATATCATAGTAAGTCGCTAAATTATTTCTAATTTCCTCTTTCTCAGAGCCGGTTTCCAATGAATCACAGTAAAACATGGTCTGCTCCGCATTCACAGCACCTATATTCAAAACAGACTGCTGCAAAGGAGAAAGTTTCTTTCCTAACGGATTTTTTTGATATTTCTTATGGCTTATTACTTTCAATAATCTCGAAAAAAAAGACAATCCTGCGTTCCTCCTTACATGTAAAGACAATACTCCACACCCGTAAAGCATTCCCGTTTATTATACTTTACCTCCTTATCCTTATCAATCCTCCGGTTCCCGCATTGCGGCCGTAAACTTTGCAAAAAAACAAAGCCATCCGCTTCTCAAATAATATGGATGGTTACAAAAGCCTACTGTTATCAGGATATATTCTATTTATAATTCAATCCGATGTCCCGGTTTTACCGTTACTAACCTCGTATCACCCTTTTTAAATCTTTCCAGATAAAAATTATAATCCTGCATAGCCGATGCCGATATAGGCAGCCCATGCATCAATCGACTTGTAAAAGGGTGGCACAACTCTGAAAACAAGGAAATATCATCAATCTCTTCAATAATTCTCCCCTTATCCATTACCGTAATCCCATCTGCAATATAATATGCAGATTCTATACTGTGAGATATAAATATAATAGATAAATGTTTTTTTACTTTTATATCCGAAAGATAATTTAAAAGCTTATTTTCAGTAAAAATATCAAGCCCGCTTAGGGACTCATCTAGTATAAGGATTTCCGGTTCTGCCATTAATGCACGTAATATGCATATCCGCTGGAGTTCTCCGCCGCTTAACTGCCGCGGATACAATCCTGTATATTCCCCTGACAGGCCCACAGCCTTCAACATCTCTACTATCTTACTCCAGATTTCCTCTTTGCTGCATTTAAAAAAGTTTTTAAGCGGCTCTTTCAGTATCTCATAGGATGTCATATACCCAGGCACCGCATCCAAACTGTTTTGAAAAACCATTTGAATCTTATTCCTCGAAATACTTTTCCAATTAATCTTTTCCCCTTTATACCGAACCAGTCCGTCTGACGGCTTTTCAATGCCTGCCATAATCCTGCAAAGTGTAGTTTTCCCGCAGCCGCTCATTCCTAAAATCGCACGACAGGTTCCTTCCTGCAGCATGAAATCTACATCATTCAAAACAGGCCTGTTGACTCCTTCTTCATTTTTATACGTTTGATGAATATTTTTCAATTCAAGTATATTCGGCACAAAGATACTCCTTTAAATAAGATAATCAGGATCCTTCGTATAAACGTTCTTTTTTCCACCTGTTACAAGCTCGAAGGAACGATCGTGTATACAGATCATTGTCTTCATTACCCAACTCTTTTGTGTTAATTTTATCAATAAACTTCCCTTGCTTCATCACATAAGTAATATCCGAAATTTCTTTAACAAAATCTATATCATGCGACACGATGAGCATACTTAAATTTGTGTCACGATACACTTTTTTCAATACAGAAATCAATTGTGCTCTTGAATACCTGTCAATTGCTGATGTAGGCTCATCTGCTATCAATAACCTTGGTTTATGAATCAGCCCCATAGCTATGGATATCCTCTGTAATGTGCCTCCGCTTAATTCATTCCTGTAACTTTCAAGTACTCTTTCCGGATCCGTAATCAATAAGTTTCTTAACAACGACATCACTTGCAGCAAAAACTCTTCTTTTTCCCCATCCCTTAATCTGCTGATTTCAAGAAAATGTTCTTTAATTTTTAACCGCGGATCAAATATGCTTAACGAATCCTGGGCGATAAATGCATATTGCCGTCCACAGTTTGTCAGCAACGTAGCAGAATCTCCCGCATTAAAACATTTGCCTTCGATAGCTGCTTGTCCTGTGACTTGCCATGCAGGTGTCCGCAAAAGACCTGCTATCAGTTTTAACAGAGTGGATTTCCCGCAGCCGCTTGTACCAATTATAGACACACGACTCCTTTTGGGCACTGCCAAATTGATTGTGTCTATAATCCTTTTCCTCTGAAACTCGGCAGATACCCCCGTCAATTCCAATAAATTATTCCCCATTACATTTCCCCTGCTTGATATCTTTGCTGGATCCAATCCCCAATCATATTGACACTGAGGCTGATTCCCAAGATAGAGATACTTGGAAAAAAGATAAGTCTCGGATAGGAAATAAATACGGCCTGCGCTTCTCCGATTAATGTTCCCCAGTCGGCCTGAGGCGGCTGAACCCCGAGCCCAAGAAAAGAGTATCCTGACATGGCCAGCAGCGACCCTGCAAAATCCAGAGCCAGCATAGATAAAACAGCCGGTGCGGCAATAGGGAATATGTATTTTATCCATATCCGGGGTGTCTTATTCCCTGCCATACGTGCCGCATAAACCATATTCTTCATTTTTCCGTCAGCAGTTAATTCTCTTACCACACGGGTATATATTACCCAATGCATGATCATCATCCCTGCACAAATAAAAAATATATTCTTTCCGCCCAATCCTGCCAAAATCAAAATAACAATAATTTCCGGAAATGCCCTGAATAAATTACATACATGGTCAATCAACCGATCCACCTTTCCGCCGTAATAACTCGAAATAATCCCTAAAAAGGTTCCCCATATACATGATATAAACACAACCAGCACCGCATAACCGATGCTTATTCTTGCCCCTTGTATGATACGGGAATATACACACCGCCCCAATTGGTCACAGCCAAACGGATATTGGATCGACGGCTGTGCAAATTTCATTGTATAGTCGACAGCATTAGGGTCATGCATTAAAAAAAACGGTTCAAATATCGCCACAAGAAAATAAAAGAATACGATTACCCATAAAAAACATATTAAAAAAGGCGGATATTCCCGATGCAAACCAAAACGGATATTTCCCATTTCATCCCCACCTTCTTCTCACCCTCATACAAACTGTCTCTGCAATAAAATTGCATATGATAAATCCTGTCATTGTCAGCAGAATATATCCCTGTATCACAGGGTAATCCCTTCCATGTATCGCAATAATCACTAAACGCCCAAGTCCCGGCCAGGCAAAAACATTCTCTATGACAAGAGAACCTGCAATAACTCCTCCGAATTCAAGTCCTGCCATAGTCACGACAGGTGATATTGCGTTCATAAATATATGCTTCCAAAAAATTTCCCATTTTTTTAAACCACGGGTATACGCGAACACAACAAACGGTTTTTGCGAAACATCAATAATACTGTTTCGTAAAAGTTTCGTATACACCGCAACATAGCCCAATGCCATAGTTAAAGAAGGCAGGAACAAGTGCAGGAACGAAGACGCCCCTTGCACAGGAAATATATGCAGGTACACTGAAAATACACTGATCAGTAAAAAACCGATAATAAAGGAAGGGACGGAATTTAACGTCAATACGCAGAAACGAATGGAATAATCAGACCGACTGTCAGGATGTGTCCCTGCATAACAGCCTGCAAGAAGACAAAAAATGATTCCCATTGACATAGAGCTTAATGCCAACAGAAGCGTATATTTAAATGCTCGAAAAAGTTCAACTGCAACTGGTGCCTTCGTCAGATATGAATACCCTAAATCCAGACGGATCACGTTTTTAAGCCAATAAATATACTGCATGTAAACCGGATCATACAATTTCAATTCTTCAGCAACTGCATGCAATGATTCCGGCGTAACAGGAATTCCTCTTGAACTGAGGTATGTAGCAGCCGGATCCCCCGGCATAAAGCGGATCAGGAAAAAGGATATCAAGGATGCAGCCGCAATCAGAATCAATGAGTCTTTCAAATAATTGACTATAAATCTTTTCAATATTTCCTCCTCCCCATCTCTTTGCTATCGATATTATTTAATTCCGCCCACAAGAAATTCCGGAAACAACTTATAAAATTCTTGGGCCTTTTCATCTCGTACAAGTTCATCGATTCTGGGTTCTGCAAATACACGGCGATACCCTAAAGAAATTAAGAATTCCATATCCCAGTAAGGCCGATGCTTATCACTCATAAATAGCTTTTTAGAAAGTTCATCGCATTTTTTTGTATTTTTATGTCCGTCAAATATACCATGTCCATATTTTTTACGCAGGTTGTTGTTATATTCTTCAAACACTTTCATACGTTTCTCATCAAAAAGATGTAAATACCAGCAGGCATCAAATACAAGAAGGACGCCCCCTTTCCGCAACACCCTTGTCCATTCCTTATAAGCCTTAACGGGATCCGCAAGTGTCCATGTTAAGTCTCTGCAGACTACAAGATCAAAGCTCTCATCATGATATTGTATATTCTGGCAATCCATAACAGCTAAATCCGCCTTAACCCCGGCTGCGGATATATTTTCTGCAGCCCGCCGGATCATATTTTCCGTAATGTCGATACCGGTTACATGATGTCCTTTTTCCCCTAATAATACAGGGAAAAACCCGGGGCCGGTTCCCACATCAAGGATTTCCAGCTTTTCTTTTTTGGGGGCATTTCCCAGCACTAAATCTGCCCATGCGTTTTTCCCCTCATCATCAAGCGATTTTTTTATGATATCGCTATAAACATAAGACTCGCCTTCCCAATAATCTTTTATTTCATCATTCAGCACCTGACATTCCTCCTTTAATATTGTCGAAACACATGTGTAATATCTATTCGGTCTTTAGCATCCTCCTGCGGTACAAAGCCGCTTATATCATTTCTGCAGACATGAATAATATAGTCATGATAAAGCGGAATAAATAGGACACTTCTATAAAAACTGCCATTGATATATTCCATATATCTCAAAACAGATTCTCTTTCAGGGCTGGAATCCATCTCTTTCATTGCTTTAAATAAAGTTTCCTTGTCATCTGCACCACGTTGAAACATATTAAACCCCGAACCGTCTGTCCTCATCTCTGTAAGAGTGGAATAAGGCTCATAGGCATTCCCCCAAGTTGTATATAAAACCATATCATACTTCCCGTCCCGAAACTTATTTAAATACACCGAAAAATCATCTTCATCAGGAATAAGATCAATTCCGATTTTAGCGTACATATCTTTCAGTATAAGGGCCAAATTCCTCTGATTATGATTTCCTGCAGGATACCCCAAAGAAAGTTGTAAACGGACTCCGTCTTTTTCCCGGTAAGGACCCGTACCACGGTGGTACTGCTTATCCAGTATTTCATCCGCCTGTTTTCTGTCAAAGCTGTAATATGGCAAACCAGGCGGCATTTCCGGTAAATTCTCCGTCCAATAATAATGCGCCTCTTTCAATTTCCCTTCTGCCAAAAACTGTATCACCCCTCTTTTGTCCGTTCCCAACGCCAATGCTTTACGGATTGGTATTTCACGTATTTTCTCCGTATTCAAGGCGATTAAAACAATCTGGGACAAAGGGGTTATTCCTACAGAAAACCCCTCCTGCTGTAAATTAAATGCTTCTTCAAAACTGAGCGCTCCATCCTGATCCACATACATATCCGCATCACCGGAACGAAGAGCATTCTCTATCGTTGATACTTCCGGTATGATAGAAACTTTGACATATTTGAACTTAGGCTTTTCTCCCCAATAATTTTCATTTCTTTCAAACAGGGCATATTGATTTCTTATATTCTTTCTCAGTATCCATCTGCCCGTCCCATAAAAGACCTCATTTCCCTCTTTGCCGGATTCGGAAAAATGAATCGTCAACGGACGAGTAAAAGATAATTCATTCAGCAAACTGCTGCATACTTCATCCAATCGAAAGATAACTGTATGCGCATCAGGTGTTTCGATTTTACTTATCTTTTTCAACATATCTAAAAATCCATACTGCTCTCTTTTAGCAATTAATTCAGATATATTTTCTTTCACAATTTGCGAAGTAAGCGGTTTCCCATTTGAAAAAAAGACATCTTTCCGTAAATGAAAAATATAATTTTTACCATCATCGGTAATTTCCCATGACTCTGCCAATTTAGGAACAGCCTTTCCATTTTGCATTCCGACCAGTCCCTCATATACCCAATCCTGGACAAACATCGGAGAGCCGGAATCAAAAGGATCTACGTCTCCTATATCTTTCGTGTAGGCGATTTTTAATGTTTCCCCCTGAAACTCTTCCTTTCTTATATCAAAAAGAGATTCTCCCAGCAATAAAACAAGGAGGACCAGTAAAAGTTCAAGAATTATGATATTCTTCATCAGCCCTCCTATAATATTCACTTCCTATTTAAATAATTAGAATCCATATCTGAACCCCAACATAAAGCTTCTGCCCGGCTGAGGTTTAGCACCTTTTCCATCATATTTATAGTACATATTCTCATAGCCTTCATTTGTTAAATTATTAACTTTAAGGTACACGGATTTATTGGTATTTATTTTATAATTGACAGACAAATCTGCAACAATGTAATTATTATTTGTAAACGCATCCTTGTCACAGCCGCTGAATAAATTCAACAGCAAACTGCTGTTCCATTTCCCGCATTGATAAGTCACATTCATTGCATAATAATTTATCGGGCGGAGATGGTTAATCATGGCGTCTATATTGGCTGACTGATTGCCATCCCATGAGATATCCGGATCCAGGATTACCCCGTCTTTCCCTTTAAACTTATCATACAGGTAAGTATAAGAAGCCCCTAAAAACCAATGGTCTCCCAATTTATGATTTAAGACAACATTAAATGATTTTTTATCTTCCCTGGCATTGATCGCTTTCGTTACATAGTCAGATTTTTTCTTGCTGTATACAGAATATTTAGTAACAGAATTACTCATTTTGGTAATCGCATAATGAATGCCCAAAGTGGTATTTGAACCGATTCTGCTCCGCAGGCCGATCGTATACACATTCCCTTTTTCATCCTTTAACGGTTTGTCATCCAATATATCTGCTTCAAATAAATCCTGCTGCTTAATAGGCCTGTAAATATTGGTCCAGCTGAAATAGCCCGCTAAACGGGGCGTAAATAGATACTGCATTGACAAACTGGGGGTAAACTGTGTTCTGCGTCCTGTATCATCATAATCGACCGGATAAATTGTCCCATTTGACCAATCTCTTTTATAAATATGAGCACTATAATTTCCATAATGCGACATGCGAACAGCCGGAGTTATTTCAAATTTATCACTCAAACGAATCTTATCCTGTATATAACCGACAAGTGTATCTCTTTGCGTCTTTCCAACCTTCACTTCTCCGGTTTTATAGTTCTTTTTATAATCATTATTTTCCCCTCTATCATACGTCAAGCCAAAAATGATATCATTATTTTTTATCTGTCTGGCCAATTGTAATTCTATCCCTTTATTCTTTTCCACATGGTACGTATTAATATGTTCTTTTGAGATCGGACCGCCCCAAAGATCCATGAATTCTTTAAACTTATCATAATTTCCCGGCCAGGGCGCCAAAGTAGTCCCATCGGGATAGGTCCATTTATACTTATCAAAGACCTGGTAATGATGATCCTGGTTATACACGCGGACAAAGCTTTCTAAGCCATGATCTCTTTTAAATGTATACGTAATATCCAAATCATTTTTATTATACGCAGTATAGCTGCCGAACATAGAGTCAATCGCATACACATTGCGATATCCGGGATTATCCGTATCTCCTAACTTTCCATTATTTTGAGCATTATCTATAATCCGATTCCAATCCGTTTCATTCCAGTACCTGTAATCAATAGCATCATTGGGGCAACCGTCCTTGCCATTGTTATGATTGAACCATACTCTCAAGCTGTGGTCATCATCAAATTCCCCGTCAAATCTCGCACTTATCCCCTCTTCCTTATAATGAGTATTGTAATACTTATGATTCGCACCAGTCATTCTGTCGTAAAAATACGAATCACCGGACATTTCCCGATTTGCAGAAACAAAGTATGAATATTTATTTCCTATGGGGCCGGACAAGCTCATATTATACAGATGATGCTTCCACGATCCTGTAGCAAGTTCAATTGCTCCACGAGTCACTTTTGTTCCTTTTCTGGTAATGATGTTAATTACACCGCCGGTAGCATCTGCTCCATATACAGATGCGCCCGGTCCTTTAATAACCTCCACCTTTTCCACGTTTTCTATATTTGTAACCTGATCAAGATCTGTCATGCCCTTACTTGCCGATACGGAGCTGTCACCAAACAATTCCGTCGCCGGATTATCTACACGCCGCCCATCAACAAGAACCACAACACGGGTATCTCCATTGATAGAAAATGCATTGCAATAGGCTGCATATCCATACCAGTTCGCCCGGTATCCTGGATTGGAGAATGTCACGCCGGGTATAGACTTAATCGCTTCTGAAATAGAATTATAATGATGATCTTCTATTTCTTTCCTGTTTACCACTTCCACATCTCCGCCCGTTCTATAGTAAGATTGCTCTGTAATAATATTCCCAAATTTGTCTGAATCCAAAACTTTATGCGCTCCGACAACATATACCGGATCCAAAGAATATACCGGAGCCTCGGCAAATACAACATTTGAATACCCTACCGGAATACTCATAAAAATCATTAACAAACTTGTTCTAATCAAATTCCTATTCATTTCCATAACCCTCTCTTTCAAAATTATTAATTTCCTTTGTATTATTTTTGAACTATATCCTCATTCTTATTTAATTATTATCCTTTTCTATTATTTTTGTCAATATATGCATATATCCTCTTATATTTCATAAATAAAATCTTATAAATAGATATTTTATCTTTTCACATAAGAAGCCTTTCTGTACTTATCTATCAGAAAGACTTTTAATCTACTCATCACTGTTCTGAAATTGGCCCGAGTACCATTATGTATTCTTAACTTTACCTCATTATCCTTATCAATCCTCCGGTTCCCCGCACTGCAGCCGCATAGCGATCCGTATAGGGTAAAACATCCTTCCCGCCGTTATGAAAAAGCTGTTCCTCTTCCACACATGTTTAATAAATTCGTTTATCTCTTTTTTCTATCCTGTAACTTCTGTTCACTCAATAGTTTTTTCTGTAACTGCTTCATTTCTTCTGTGGTGATGATTTTTTCTTCTATTTTTCACTTTCTTCCCGTTCTTCTTAATCCTGAGCAGCAAAAAACAGCCAACCATTATTTTTGATTGACTGTTTTTTGAATTTCTATATTTCTAATATTTGCTCAAAAACCTGATGGCGGACTGTCTTGCTTTCTCTATCTTTTCAGGCTCCATATTTTCTATAGCAGTTGAAGATATCCATTTTTTGCCGAATAATGTTTGCGCCGCTTCTATCATAATCCCGCAGGCATACAAGTCTTTTTCTTCTGTAATGGCTTGAACAAATACTTCTTTTGTTTTCGCCCGCAGCATTTCCCGTTCCACTCTATGAAATGACATCTGCATAAGACTTGCTGCAGACCATGCCCGGCAAAGGGCATCTTTATCCCTGAATATTTGTCTTGTTAAGATATCAATTTCTTTTGATGAGCCTATCCACCCGAAAGCGATGATAATTTTACGGCGAAGAATATTTTCATTTGTATCAATAAGTGAAACAAGAACAGGAATAAGCCGATTGCAGAATGATACATAAAAATCTCTATGCTTCAACTTGGAAAGAGTTCCCGCTATGAGAAACGCGGTCAATATCTTTAACTTTTCATCCCTGACTGTATCCAGCTGTTCAAATAAAAACGCAAGGCCTTCTCTTCCGTGTTGATCAAAGCTGCTTTCTAAATGCAGCTTTTTATCTTCTTCCCAGTCTTTACAAATAAGCCGATAATGATATGCCGCATCTTTGCAGGCTCCTAAATCAGCAATAAATCGGATTCTTTGATCGTCAGGAAAATTCTGTTCCGCCAATTTACGGTATGATTTTTGTAAATCTTCTTTTGTAAGGTTCAGGCGGCGGATTTGTTCCGCCTCAAGCGCCTGTAATATCTTATCCGTTGAACCGAACATTGCTTTTATCTCCTTGTTCATTGCTGTTTTTATGCTTCTTGGAATTTTAAACTCTCAAAGCATTTATGGCTGCCTCCCCATGATTATAAAGCAAATCATCGCAGGCGTACAAATGAATAAGTTCCAAAGGAAGAGATTCAAAAAGCCGAGGAAATATTTCCCCGGTTTTCCATATTTACCGCTTTCTATAAAACCCTTGTCAGCGCCATGCAGCATGCCGTACCTGCCGCCATGGAAAGAAGCATATTTCTCTTCCACACATGAACCGCGACCGTCACCGCAAGAGACAGCGCCTCCGGTACACCATGATTTCCCGAAAAGAAATGAATGTCCTTCAGCGAATACACCACAAGAAGGGCAAATACCGCCGAGGGCAGCGCCTTCCCAAGGTATTGGATATAAGCGGGCAGAGTTTTCCCGGGCCGGAAAAGAAAAAAAGGAACCATCCGTGTTGCCATTGTTGCCAGAACGCAGACAGCAATCGTGAGAACCTGTTCATATAAAGGCATTTCCGTCATAAAAATCCCCCTGCTTTCTCAATCGGCTTCCGCAAAAGCGTAATCGCCGCCAGGATCAGACCCATGGCCGGAAGTATAAACGACTCCGCGCCGAAAACAGCCAGACATCCCACTGCCGATACGCCGCCGATCATTGCGGTATAATGTTTTTTCTCCCGTAAAAACTGTTCCAGAAAAATAACAACAAAAAGCGCGGTCATCACAAAACTGATCCCCTTCGTATCAAACGTTGCCAACGATCCCAAAAGTCCGCCTACCGTAGCGCCGCTGACCCAATAGAAATAATTCAGGAAGGATACCCAGAGCATGAACCAGCCCCGATCCACATCACGCGGCACTGTGGCTGTGTAATTCAAAGCAAATGTTTCATCGCACATCCAAAACATGAGAAACGGTTTCTTCCACCCCATGTTTTCATATTTCTCGAGCATGGAAATACCGTAAAATAAATGGCGGGACTGCACCATCAGCGCCATAACAAAGGCACCCAGCGGGGCAAACGGACTCATAAGCATTGTCACTACGACGAACTCCAGCGAACCGCCGAAAATGAATGCCGCCATAAGGGCAGGATAAAGAAAGCCGAACCCCATGGAATGCATATAAATCCCATAAGAAAACGCTACGAACCAGAATCCTGCGAAAATAGGAACCGTGTAAGGAAACGCTTCCTGAAAAGCCTTCCATACCCCGCTTTCCCGTTTCTGCTCCAATCCTAGCCCCTCTTCCGACATAAACAGTACACATATACTATCAGCTTTCATTTCATCTTTCAATGCATGGGCAGAAAACACATAAAGGATCATTCCCAAGCATATTCCGGAACGCTTCCGTCTGGGGAAATAAAAAAACTGCGGGCAGCCGTGGATCACTTACTCTCAGGCAGATGACAGCCCACAGCCTCGATATCTGATTTCCGTTTTCTGTTTCCCGTTTTCTGATTTCTGACATCCGTTTTCTGTCTTCTATCTTCTGATTTCTGTTCTCTGGTTTCTGTTATCTGTTCTCTGTGTTCTGATTTCTGATTCCTGTTTTCTGGTGTCTGATTTCTGTTTCCTGTTTTCTGTTTTCTGGCGTCTGTTCTCTGATATCTGTCTTCTGATATCTGATGTCTGTTTTCTGTTCTCTGACGTCTGTTTCCTGTTTTCTGACGTCTGTTTTCTGTTTTCTTATCACATACTCCATTGGGTAAAAAGAAAAAACAGCACATCTCATAAATAAGATATGCTGTCCTTATCGCCAGGCTTTTTCCGGACTCCGGATAGATTCATCCGCCTTCTCGTTTTCCGGTTTCCGCCAGCCGTTATCCGTTTTTATAAGGCAAACAAATCATTCAGCCCTTCGGACATGGTGGGATGCGTGTAGATAAAATCACGGAGCACCGTGTAATCCAAATCATGATCCATCGCTAACTTCACCATATTGATAATTTCGTAAGATTCGGGACAGAAAAGTGCCGCACCGAAAATCTTCCCACTGTCTTTATCAATGACCGCCTTCAGCATCCCCGTCGTCTTGCGGAGAACTTTCGCTTTCGGAATCATATCGGTATTCATCCGCACCACACGGTAATTCAGCCCTTTATCCGCCGCTTCTTTCTCCGACAGGCCTGCACGGGAAAAAGACGGCTCCATGAAGACAGAGTAAGCGAAAGCACCGCGGTTCTCTGTCGTACGGCTTCCATCACCCTGCATATCGGAAAGAATAATGCGGCTGTCATCCAGAGAAATATAGGTGAACTGCAGATTGCCGCACACATCGCCGGCCGCCCAGATATTTTCCGCGGTTGTCCGCAGATGCTTATTGGTAACGACGGCGCCCCGCTTTGTCAATTCCACACCGGCCCGTTCCGCATGAAGACCTTCCGTATTCGGCCCGCGTCCCGTGGCGAGAAGAATGGCATCGC
>OJNL01001196.1_pt1 | contig 15383 bp, 10 predicted proteins | sample 1597581 | NCBI WGS metagenome assembly OJNL01 (sample SAMEA2452133, study PRJEB22498) | human gut metagenome | biome: human feces; feature: human gut; material: feces | place: Australia | collected 2012
GTTGTTCGGAATCATTGCCTGACTTATATTCGGGATACCCAAAGGAAAGAGAAACGTATGGAGGGTTTCGAGGTGGAAGAGACAGAGGAATCGTTCGTACACCAGATGATCGAGGCTGAGATTTACGCTTTGATAAATGATATTTTCGAGGAACTCCCGGATGCTTGCAGGAATGTTTATATGAAAAGTCTGGAAGGTAAGAGCCACAAGGAAATTGCGGAAGAATTGCATATCGCAATCACTACAATTAAAAAGCACAAGACGAACGCAAATAATTATTTAAGAGGACGGTTGAAGGATTTGCTACTTTCTGCCATATTCTGTGGAGTTTAATTATTTGTGCGTTGTATTTATTATGGATAGACTATTTGCCAAGAGACTTTTGTGCAATTTTGAAAACTTTTTGATGAAATTTTGGTAACAAAATTTCATGGGAGAGCGCTGATTTACTGTGAGGAAACCGGTACTGTTATCTGGTAGAGAGTATGATGTGGTTGATTATGAGCGGAAGAGTGGGTGTCGGGCCGTATGCCTTGGCGATCTGATTTTTTTTCACGCAATATATGTATATTTAAAGATTTAAGTGATTGATTTTTATGATCCTAGTTGTAATTTTGTCTTGATTTTTATCATAACATGATTTTTATTGAAAAAAATCAGATTCGGAATACTACCTTTCATGCATTTTGGAGTTCTTAATATAGAAATAATTAAAAATGGATTTTCAAATAGGAAATAAGATACATCTGATAGCATGAATATGGATAGTAAGAGAATAGAAAAATTAATAATGAAAGCACTTTTGAAAGAGATTTCTGAAGGGGAGCGGTGTGAGTTGGATGGGTGGTTGAATGCTTCTGAACAAAACAGGAATTTTTTCGAGAGTTTGCATTCGGAGATGTATTTAAAGAAGGCGGTGGGAGATCATAATCGGCTATTGCGGGATGCGGGATGGAAACAAATAAAGAGAAAAACGGTGGAAGTGAGGTCTCGTAAGATTCGTTTGCAGGTGTATCGTGTTGCGGCGGCGATTATTTTCCCTTTAATGTTAGGAGGGTTTATTTGGTATATGATGGGTTCTGTGGAGAAACGGTCAGGATTACCTTTAGCACATCAAGAGATAAAGGTGGGAGGATCTAAAGCAGTGGTTACATTATCAACGGGAGAGCGGGTTGCACTTTTCGGTGACACTACGGTATGTGTGAATGACGGGTTGTCCACGATGATTAATCAGCAGGATACGTTGAATTTCATGAAAAATAACGACGTGGTTGTAGCGGAAAATAGTTACACGGTTATTGAGATTCCGAGAGGTGGAGAATATATTGTTCGATTAGAAGACGGAACCGTGGTTTATTTGAATTCTGAGTCGGAATTGCGAATGCCCGTTCATTTCGGATCAGAAGAGAGACTGGTTTGGTTAAAAGGCGAAGCTTATTTCAGTGTTAAGCACGAGAACAAGCGTCGGTTTATTGTGAGAACGGATAGGGCTGATGTCTCGGTGTTAGGAACAGAGTTTGGAGTAAGGGCATACTCTGGCGAGAAAGAGTTCTTGACGACTTTGGTGAAGGGTAGAGTTGAGGTGAAGAGTGAAAATAACGTGCATCGTATTGTGCCGGGAGAACAAGCGAAAGTTGATAATACTGGAAATATAGCGGTTACGAAGGTGAATACGGATGAATTTGTCGCTTGGAAAGTGGGGCGGATCGTGTTCACGGACGCTCGTTTGGAGGATATCATGAACGAGTTGCAAAGGTGGTATGATTTCAACGTGTTTTACGCAAGTTCGGAACTCAAAGAATTGCGTTTCTCGATGGATATTGTGAAATACAAGGAGGTTTCGGAGATATTTGACCTGATGGAGAAGATTCGAAGAGTCTCTTTTGAGGTAAATGGGAATAATGTGATCTTAAAATAAAGAGAGTAGTACCGCAAATACCACTCTCTTAAATGCCTGATAACAGACAAATGTAAAATCAATACAAAGTTATGGAAAATAATTAGAACAAGAAAAAAAAGGGAACTCATTTCTACCGCAAATAGAATTGAGACTAAGGATAGATAACAGACGAATGTAAAATCAAACAAATTATTTTTATGAAAAAACATCATGAGAGTTTGCGGGGTTTTCCCCGTTGGCTGTGCCGGCTACTATTATTTGTGAATGTTGTGCTGGTGACGGTATCGTTTTCATTTGCTCAACAGAACACGAATCGGGTTACGATTGACATGAAGAATGCTTCTTTATCAGAGGTGTTTAACGAGATTAAACGACAGACGAATTTGAGTTTCATGTTTAGTAACGACGATTTGAAGAATGTTCCGAGAAAGGATGTCCAGATTAAAAATGTCACGGTAGATGAGGCAATGAAGAAATGCTTGGAAGGGACAGGCTTGGAATACGAGCTGACGAATAACGTGGTTGTTATTCGTAAAGCTGCTGCAAAAATTGAAAAAGCACAACAAGTAACATTAACTGGTACTGTGCGAGATAAAGATGGCCAGACTTTACCGGGAGTGTCCGTTGTAATTAAAGGAACTTCTTTAGGAGGGGCAACAGATATTGATGGAAAATATCGATTCACGGTTCCTTTGGCGAAGGATATGGTATTGGTATTTTCTTTCGTGGGGATGGAGACCAAGGAGGTGGTATATAATGGAGAATCGACTTTGGATGTGACCTTGGATCCTGATGTAACAGAAATGGCCGAGGTTGTCGTGACAGGTATTTTTACCCGTAAAGCGGATAGCTATACCGGTGCCGTGACGACGATTAAAAAGGAGGATTTGCAAAAGGTTGGTAACCAGAACGTGTTGCAATCACTGAAAAATATCGATCCTTCTTTCCAAGTATTGGAGAATAATGAATTCGGTTCTGATCCGAATAAGGTTCCGGATATTCAGATGCGTGGAGCGTCTAATTTTTCAGATATGAAAGATAAATACCAGACAAACCCGAATCAACCGCTTTTCATTGTTGACGGATTCGAGCAGTCGATAGAGAAAGTAATGGATATGGATATGAACCGGGTGGCTTCGATCACCTTATTGAAAGATGCAACAGCCAAGGCTCTTTATGGTTCTAAAGGTGCTAACGGGGTTGTCGTGATCGAGACTGTGACCCCGGAAGCCGGAAAAATGAGAGTTTCTTATTCGGGCAATCTTAGTATTCAGGCTCCAGATTTAGGGAGTTATGATTTGGCAAATGCGGCAGAAAAACTAGAGATCGAGAAAAGAGCAGGTGTTTACACGGATAAATCGGGACGTCCCAATGTGCAACAACAATATGATGAGAAATATAACGAGTATTACAAAGAAATCTTGCGGGGAGTGGATACATATTGGTTGGAAAAACCTTTACGTGTGGGAGTGGGACACAAACACTCGTTGAATTTTGAAGGAGGGGATGACATTATCCGGTATAGTATTGATTTTTCGTATAATAAAGTCGCCGGGGTAATGAAGGGGTCTGATCGTGAAGTGATTTCTGGTGGTTTTAATTTTCAATATCGTTACGGTAAATTCCTTTTTAGAGATCAATTGTCTGTCACTTTTAATAAGGCTGACGAGTCTCCTTATGGGGCATTCTCCGAGTATGCAAAATTGAATCCTTACTGGAGAGCTTACAATGATGATGGTAGTATTAGGGAGGTTATGGGAGATTACCAGATCGCAAATATGCAGGGAAGTCATCCTATATATAATCCGATGGTAAATGCTTCATTAAACACGAAAACCTCGACATCTTATACTGATGTCACGAATAATTTTTATGCAGAGTGGGATGCTTTCGAAGGAATGAAGGTAAAAGGACGTTTCGGGTTAGTTAGCAGCAAAAATGATAGTGAGGTGTTTTTACCGCGTGATCATACGTCTTTCCGGGATATATCGCCTGATAGCGAGGATTATTTTAATAGAGGGAAGTACACGAAAGGTAATGGCACGCGTTTAGATTATAATGTGGATCTTTCTGCGAATTATTCAAAATTGTTTGGTAAGCATTTGTTATTTGCTAATGCCCAGTGGAGTATAAGTCAAAAAAAGAGTGAGATGGTATACTTCCAAGCTCAAGGATTTGCTAATAACAAGATGGATTATATCACGAATGCGAAAGAGTATGTTTCCGGTAGTCCTTATGGAGATGAATCAGTCGTGAGGGAGACTAGTGTTTTGGCCTCTGTTAACTATTCTTATGATGACCGCTATTTATTAGATGCAACTTATCGGGCGAATGCTTCTTCTCTATTTGGTGCAGACAAACGTTGGGGAAGTTTCTGGTCTACAGGTATTGGTTGGAATATTCATAAAGAAAGGTTCTTCGAAGGAGTCAGTTTTTTGGAGAAATTGAGATTAAGAGCTTCAACGGGGTATTCCGGTTCGCAGAACTTTAATTCTTATCAAGCGATAGCCACTTATAAGTATTATAACGAGAGCTATGATAATATTATGGGATCGTACTTGATTAGTCTGGCGAATCCGGAATTACAATGGCAAAAGACTCAGGATAATAATTTTGGTATAGAGTTTTCGGTGTTGAATATGTTGGATGTTACTTTTGACTATTACATAAAGAACACGGAAAATTTGTTGACTCCTGTTTCACTTCCTCCTTCAGCTGGTTTTGATAGTTATATGGAGAATTTAGGCGAGACGCAAAATCGAGGTATCGAGGCAAAAGTTAATCTGCGTGCGATAAGAGATACGAAGCGTGAAATGTATTTAAGCGTGTTTGGCTCCCTTATGCATAATAAGAACAAAATAACCAAGATTTCAGATGCATTGAATACATTAAATAATACTCGGGATGAGGAGAAGATAGAGAGTAATATACCGGATCACGAAAATGGAAAGGGTGTGACCAAGCCTTCAACCCGTTATGCGGAAGGGCAATCTATGAATGCAATATGGGCGGTGAGATCATTGGGAATAGATCCAATGAATGGTGATGAAATCTTTTTATCAGCGGACGGTAAGATGGTTTATAAATGGGATCCGAAAGATCAAGTGGTTGTCGGTGATGATTTACCCAAGGTTTCCGGAACTTTCGGTTTTAATTTTGAATATAAAGGCTTTTCTGTGAACACGTCGTTTTATTACAGATTGGGTGGACAATATTATAACCAGACTTTGGTAAATAAAGTGGAGAATGCCGATATACAATATAATGTGGATCGTAGAATGTACACGGATCGTTGGACAACTCCGGGAGTTGCGGCTAAATATAAAGCCTTTAATAGTAGTGAACCCTTTACCCGACCGACATCTCGTTTTGTTCAAGATTTAAATGAATTGCAGATGACATCGTTAAATATAGGATATGATTTCCGCAATTGCGGTTTCATGAAGGGGGGAGCAATTGAACGGTTAAAATTGCAATTCTATGCGAATGATTTGTTCAGATTATCAACGGTGAAAACGGAACGAGGTACTGAGTATCCGTATGCTAGAACGTATTCATTTACTTTACAGGCAACGTTTTAGATTTTTGAATGATAAAAAAGGAAATTATGAAGAATATAGTACATAGAATAAAGTTATCCGTTTGGGTTCTTCTGGTTTTGTTTGTTACAACTTCCTGTGAGAGCTGGTTAGATGTGAAACCTAAGACGGAAGAAGAAGCTGAACGTATGTTTAGTACAGAAGAAGGATTTAAGTCTGCTTTGGCAGGTACTTATATTTCTCTGAGTCAGCCCGAGTTGTACGGTAGAGAGTTAACCTTCGGAATGGTAGGTGTTTTAGGACAAGAATGGGAAAAGGGAGGAACCTTGGATCAAACCAGCTCGGCATATTCTTTTTTCTTGCGATATAGATATGATGAGACGGTGTCAAAAGCAATTGTGGAGAAAGTGTGGGGAGAAATGTATAAGACGATTGCTAATGTGAATACATTGATTGAGTACACGGATAAAAAACGGGATGTGTTGAAAGGGAATAATTATGAAATTATTCGCGGAGAGGCTTTGGCTTTAAGAGCTTTTATTCATTTTGATCTTTTACGGTTATATGCGGAAGCTGATTTTTCTGAGGCTGCAGAGGTTTCAATCCCTTATGTGAAAGAAGCTAAACCAGCGATTGCTCCACAATATACTCCGGCAGACGTGGTGGAATTAATTCTGGGAGATGTAAAAGATGCTCTTGATTTATTGGAGAAAGATCCCATTTATACGGGGCAGGATGTCTCTGGTGAGGATAACGGTTATTTAGCCAATCGGAATTTCCACTTGAATTATTATGCTGTGCAAGGTTTGAAAGCCAGGGTATTAGCTTATGCAAAACAAATGGATAAAGCGGCAGAGGCAGCTTTGATCGTGATTGGTGCGCAGGAAAGTAAAAATATTTTTCCTTGGGTGAAAAAGAATGATATAAATCCTAGTGATGTAACATTGAAAGATCGTACTTTTTCTACCGAGCATCTTTTTGCCTTGAATACGATCAAATTGGACGAAAATATCAAAGGATATTTTAAAGAGACGACGTCACCGATGCTTCCTCGGCAGGCAATCACGGGTGGTTCGAATTATTTGTATGATGTGGCTGATTATCGTTTGAAGTGGTTTGATAATGAGAATGGGTTGGTAAATGTGTTTTCAAAATTCTGGCAAAGCGATAAGAAAACGGTAGATGGGGTTGTTTTACCGAAGAGGGATAGAATGCCAGTGATTCGGATTTCAGAGATGTATTATATCGTGGCAGAGTCGATGAAGATGTCTGATCCTCAAGGAGCATTGGATAAATTGAATTTGGTGCGTAAAATGCGTGGATTGACAGAGCCTCTTACTGACCTGAATCCTGATGCGATTCAACAGGAAATACAGAAAGAGTACGAGAGGGAATTTTTAGGAGAAGGACAGTTATTTTTCTACCATAAGAGACAGGGAACGAAGAATATCGCAACTGCAAATGCTGTTTATAAACTCCCGATGCCTGATCTGGAGATCGATCTTGGAGAACGTGAATAATTTTAAATTTGTTGATTATGAGAAATATATTTAAAATATGGTTACTTGCGGGATTGGTGTCATTCTTTATGATATCATGTAGCGAAGATAAGATTGAAACTTATTCCGGTCCAGATGCGGTCAACATGTGGATTGGTACGACGAGAGATAGTGCCGAGATGTCCTTTTTGGCACTGGAACCAACATTGACCGAATATGACTTTAACGTGGAACTTCGAATTCAATCCGTATTAAGGAATGAAGATCGAGATGTGAAAATTAACTTGGGTGAATTGACAACGGCTGTTGCCGGAGAAAATTTCGAAGTCGCTGAAAATGTTACTATTCCCGCTGGGGAGACTTCCGTTATAGTACCGGTGAAAGTTTATAAAAAAGGGTTGGCCGATATTGAAGGTGGATTGGTTGTTGAGCTTGTTATTGGAACATCCGATGATTTCATTCCGGGGGTCTATGGGAAAATGAAACTTTCTTTTGCCGGTGATTTCCCAAAAAATTGGTATGCAAGTACGACTTCAGATGTAGGAGCAATACCTTATTTCTGGGGTAAATGTACGAAAAATAAATACCAATTCGTTTTTGAACATTTAGGTACTATTGATTTGAAAGATTATGCGGGATGGAATTATACTCCGATTATAGCAATGCAGAATGAGTTGAATGCTAAATTAGAAAAATATGCTGCAGATCATGACGGGGAATGGTTACCGGATGACGATGGAAGTAAAATGTGGTTCTCTGCTGGTACCTGATATTTAAGTCTATTGGAGTATTGGTATATTGATGAATTAAAATTTAGAGTTTATGAAAAATAAGATAAGACATTTATTATTTCTTTCGGTAATACTATTTTCTGTTGCTTCATGTATTGATGATAAAGGAAATTATGATTATACGGAAATTGAAGATGCAATAGTTGAGATACCGGAAGTAAAAGAGAATGGAGGTAAGATTAGTCGTGATCGCTATGACGAATTAAGTTTAAATCCTGAGATACAGTATCAAGCCGGTTCTTCTGCGGATGACTATAATTTTGAATGGGGTTTGTACACTCAACAACCACAAAAAGATGATGATGATGCTTATATCCCGAAGAAAATTATTGGAGATAAACCGCAATTGTCGTACAAGCTAATTGATGAGCCGGATAAATATTATGTAGTTTTGAAGGTGACGCATAAAGAAATGGGCTCGTGTACAGATTATAAATTTGAATTGAATGTTAATTCTATGGCTGGGTGGCTTATTTATGACGAAGCCGCTAGTGGAGATGGAGATTTTCAGATTATTCGTGATCGTGAAATTGTTCCGGACTTGTCTTCGATTCAGACAGGTATTGTTCGGAATTATTTTGCTACGGCTAATGGAGGAAAGAAATTACGGGATGGAAAGTTCTTGGGAAGAAGGAATATGAACAATCAATATGATCATTTATATCTTTTCAAAGAGGACGGGATGTACAAAATGAAAGCTGGAACTTATGAAGTTATTACTGAAGATTATTCTACTTTGTTTTCCACTCAACCAGCGAAAAATGCTCCGATGGCTCTTTATTATCCTAGCCCGATGTATGGACAAGTCGAAGTATTCGTGAATAATAATGAGATGTATACGATCAGATGGAATATGCTGGGACAGGAGGATAAATACACTACACCTATAGGAGCTTGGGGGACTGCTTATAAAGTTAATCCGTTTATAGCTCCGGTTCCTGTGACAGGCAATACTGTTCGTGCTGTTTTGTATAATGATATTAGTAATGCTAGAGGTCAGTTTATTACTATAAATAGTAGTGGCGCTGCTGGTTTTCCGATGACTCCAGAAGGGAAATTTAATACTGGAGCGATTAATACTAATGAGACCATGAAACTTAAATTGGAGTATTTGGGACAAGGTCGAGATGGTATTACTTGTGCATTATTTAAAGATGAATTAAATGCTGGGAAGCTTTCGCTTTATACTGCAGATCTTCGGGATGTTTCTAAGCCTTTAGCATTGGAGATTTACGATTTAAGTGATTTACAAAATATTGATGATGCAAAATACTTTACTTTCGGAACTCGGGGTGATGTATTGTTTTATGCGACAACTTCTAAGGTTTATAGTTACGTGTTCAACGGGGCTGTAACTGAATTGCTTTCAACATCAGGAGAGGAGATTGTTTCCATGAAATTGTACACGCATTCAGCCAATGAAGATTACAGTGGGCGTATGTTGTTCGTGGCAACTTATGATGGGGCGGCCGGAAAAGTGTACAAAATTAAATTCAATGAGTTGAATGGACAGTTGGATGGTGAAGTTGAGGAGTATACCGGTTTCGGAAAAATTATTGATATGATGAATAAAGAATAAAAATATCCCTCTCATGAATGCATGAGGGGGAACTTCTAAAATGGTTATTAATGAAAATAAATAAATTATTTAGAATTATAGGTTTTGCTTGTTTATTGCTAGTGTTGACTGTATCGGTGAGTGCCCAGAAGTATAAATCAGTGTTTAAAAACCTGACTTGGGAACAGGCGGCAGAGCTGGCGCAGAAAGAAGGAAAGATCGTGTTGGTGGACGCTATGCGAAAAGCTAGAACCCCGGAGGATCAGAAAAAACAAGATGCTACAGAGCGAAAATTGTTTTCTATTCCGGAAATTATGAATTTTTGTGATCAGCACGTGATTGCTATTCATATTGATATGGGGTCTGAGGCAGGTCAAGCATTTGCTCCTAAACTAATGATGAATATGTACCCGACCTATGGTTTCTTTATGCCTAATGGGGATATTCTTGGGGTGGTGAGTCCTTATCTTTTGGCTCAAAAACCGGAAAAGTTCGAGGAAGTTGGAAATAAGGCTTTGAAAGACGCAGAGGTGAAAAGAAATAACAACCGTTCGATTCAATTTGAAGAGATTAGTTTGAAGGATGCAATGGCGAAAGCGAAAAAAGAGAATCGATTGATTTTTATTGATGCTTATACGGATTATTGTCAACCTTGTATGTTAATGGTGAAAAATGTATTCTCGTTGAATAAGGTGGCTGATTTTTACAATCAGAATTTTATAAACTTGAAAATGCATTTCGGAAAGGAGAAAGAACTTGCGGAAAAATATGGCACGAGTGGTTATCCGGCATTCCTGTTTATTAATGGTGACGGGAAATTGGTCTATATGGAGAGCGGATACACGGAAGAAGATGAGTTTATAGGTTATGGGAAAATGGCTTTAGAGAAGGCCAAAGGAATTGAATTTATCGAAGGGGACTGGAATCGGGCATTGGAGCAAGCGCGACAAGAGAATAAACTTATTTTCATGGATTGTTATACTTCTTGGTGCGGACCTTGTAAACAACTGGCGAAAACCGTGTTTACTGATCCGGATGCGGCCAACTTTTTCAACGAACATTTCGTGAACCTGAAAATGGATATGGAAAAAGGGGAAGGGATAAATTTGAAAGATCGTTTTGAAGTGAAAGCATATCCTACATTACTTTTTATTAACGGGCAGGGGGAAGTTGTACATTGCCTTGTTGGGGCGCCAGGATTGAAGGAATTGATGGAACAAGCTCAGCTCGCTTTTGATGGGAAAGGGTTAGCCTATGCGGATGATGAATACCAAAAGGGTAACCGGGAACCGGAATTGATTCAAGCATATCTTACTTATTTAGGAAATGCCTCCTTAGATAAAGAGGCAGAGAAAGTAAGTCTGGATTATTTTGCCACGTTAGACAAGAATAATTTAAAGGAGAGAAAGTATTGGGATATATTTGCCAAGTATGTGAATGATGTTGATTCAGATTTATTTCAATACGTGTATGAACATCGGGATGAATTTTATTCTATTTATGGAGAACAAGATGTAAAACGGAAAATTCAAAATGTGTGGGGTAGTGGTGCTAACCAGTTTGTGCATAAAGAAGGAGATCAGATGGTGTTGGACAAAAAAGGTTTTAAACGTTACGTAAAACGCATGGAAAAAGCAAAAGTGGATGGCTGGGAGGATATTGCTTCCGGTGCGGAAATGATGAATGCGGAGAAGATTGGCGATTGGAAGACTTATATTGCTTTAGGTACAGAGCGTATCAAGCAAAATAAAGTTTCCGATCTGCTACTTTATAATTGGGGATTACGGGTAAATAAGCAATGTAAAGATAAGGAGTTAAGATTATTGGCGGCTAAGTGGTTTGATGAGGCGGCAGCTAAAGCTGCTAAAAATGAGGCAGAAGGAAAAAGTAATATGATGTCTTACCGGACATATTTTGAAAAACTGGCAAAAGATTTGAAGGCTGATGTGCAGTAAACGAAGGGATTTTAATGGACTAAAATGATATTTATGAGAAAGATTTTAAGATTATTGTTATTCACTTGTATGATGGTTAGTACAAGTAGTGTTTTCGCCCAGAAAACGATCACAATCAAAGGGAAAGTGAAATTCCCTTATAACCGGTTCAACATGGAAATTATTGAACGGCAAGGATTCGACAAGACAATTATCGATTCGTGCAAGGTAAAAGATGATGGGACATACGAATTCAAAATGAAGGTGGATAAACCGGGTGTTTACACGTTGGACTGTCAAAAGTGGCAATCTGTACAATTCTGGGCAGAGGACGAGGATTTGGAGATTAATTTCAGGGGAGAGGACACGGCTAAGATAAAAATAAAGAACCCGCCTTACGTGTATATTAAAGGTGGACCGAACAATGAGTTAATGAATTTAATGAATTGGGATGGATACCGGGGGTATCAATTAATGATTGGTATTTCTCAAGGCGTGTATCGTATTCCAGGGATTGATGATCAGGCAAAACAAGAAGTTTCCGGTAAATTTTATGATATGTTGGGAAATGAATCGAGAGCGAGAGCTAAATTTTTAGCAGAAAATTATGCTGATCGGAATAGTGTGTTGGCAATATTACCGGCTTTGAGAGGAGAAGAAAACGAGGAATTAGTAAAACAGGTTCTATCTCGTCTGGAAAGTAAGAATCCGAATTATGCTCCCTTGTTGAAATACAAGGCAGAAATGGCTGAGGCGAAAGCTCAAAAAGAACGTTTGGCCGAGGGGAAAGTTGCCCCGGAATTTTCATTCCCTACTCCTGATGGAAAGAAAAAGTTAGGACCTCAGGATTTTAAAGGAAAGATTCTTGTACTTGATTTTTGGGCTTCTTGGTGTGGACCTTGCCGGGCTGAAATTCCTCACTTGAAGGAGGCTTATAAAGAGTATAGCAACAAGGGTGTGGCATTCTTTAGTGTTTCGATTGATAAAGATGATGCTGCTTGGAGAAAAGCCATGAAGGAAGAGAATATGCCTTGGGCGCAAGCGCAGGCTCCGAAGGCTGGAAAAGACGTGATGAAACAATACCAGTTCTCGGGAATCCCTTATATTTTGGTTTTGGACAAGGAGGGGAAAATCGTGGCAAAGAATTTGCGGGGAAAGGCATTGACGGATAAGCTAGAGGAATTGCTTAGTGGTAAAAAGAAGAGCGTGGCGATGCCCGCGATGAGGATGTAGTAAAAAAGGGGCAGGGGGATGGCGTGTAAGGTCGGGAGTAAATGCTTCTTCTTATCACACAGTTCTTTGCATGCATCTCCCTACTTCTTTTAGAATATATAATGGTAAAGGAAATGAGAATATTACTTTGTTTTGTATTGATGTGTTGCATGTCCGGATTGGCTTCGGCACAAATGACTGCAGCGAAGAAAATACCGCCTGCTATCGAGAAAAAGATCGTGTTGAAAGCATCTGCTCAAAAAGTGTGGGATTACATCTCGGAACCGGCAAGTTACAAGAAGTTTTCGGGCGTGAAGGAATTTACTTGTGAGGAGAAGGCTTTGAATGCTAAAATCGAGTTGACCGGGAAAGATGGCAAAAAAAGGAGTCAATATATCAGCGTGATTGATTATGATGTCTTCAAGATTTGTTATTTTGTTACCCGATCGGATTACGCGGGCGATAAACAGTGGGTTTATGCTTTTGAAGTTCATCCCAAAGGAGACAAAAAATGTGAGGTCGTGTTGTCTGTTTACAATGGGTTTGACGAACTTTCGCCAGAATTCAAGAAAGGAATGACCGAAGAGTTCGACACTATTATTGCCAGTTTGCAGAAAAAATTTAAATAGTGATATTACGAGAGGATGTTCAATTAAAGTTTATGTAATGAAGAAATTATTTGTATTAATCGTTTTGATGGCCGGGATTATTTGGGGCGCAGAGGCTCAAAGCAAGGGGATTGCTTTCGAACAGACGAAAGAATGGAAGAAAGTTTTGAAAAAGGCTAAGAAAGAGAAGAAGTTGATATTTATCGATTGTTACACTTCTTGGTGCGGGCCTTGTAAGATGTTATCCTCACAGGTGTTTACCCGTGAGGACGTGGGGAATCAGTTTAATGCGGATTTCGTGAACGTGAAGTATGATATGGAAAAGGATGCGGATGGCGTGATGTTGAAAGATAAATTTGAAGTGAAGGCTTTCCCAACTTTGGTTTTTGTGGACCCGAATACGCAGCAGGTGGTTCATAAGATGGTTGGGGCCGGTTCCGCCGAATGGTTAATGGAAGGTGGAAAGATGGCAAAAGATCCACAAAACAATTTGAGTGGACTGACGAAGCGATACGAGGCTGGGGAGCGGAGTACGGATCTGTTAAGTCGTTATTTGAATGCTCTATCCTCTGCTTATATGCAGGAAAAACAAGGGGCTGTTGCCGCTGAATATTTGAACGCCTTGTCGGATGACTAGATTGTAACCAAGGATAATTGGGAGTTGATCAAAAAGAACGTGAGCGATCCGTTATCAAAGCCTATACGTCAAGTGATTGCAAATATCGGGCGTTTCTATGAAGTAGCCGGTAAAGAAGTGGTGGATTATAAATTGGAAAATTCGATTAAGGGAGCTGTAGCTGAAATCACGTATTGGCGTCCGGGAAACGGGGAGTTTAACGAGGCTAGAAATGCCGAGTTGATTAAATTACTTCAGTCTTTGGATTATGCTTTTATCCCGGGAGCTTTGGCTAGTTTATACACCGCCGAGTATGTTCGGAAAGGTGATTATAAAGGAATGTTGAATAGTATGCGTGAGGCATTCAAGTACAACGTGTTCAGGAATGGTGAAGAGCAAATGTATTTCCAAAATAATATTGAGGCGTTAACCGGTTGTGATGACAAGACTCTCGTGCAGGAGGGAATCGATTGGATCGATGCCAGATGTGCCCAGACAAAAGATTATTTTGCCAAAGCTAATTTGATGAATTCTAAAGCTCGCTTGTTAACCAAAAACGGGGATACGCTTGGAGCGGATAAGGCGAAAATGGAAGAAGAGAAATATAATGCAGAGGGAGAGAAAAGAAGTGGGGGAAAAGCAGTTAGAGCTATTCGAATGAATTAATAATGTTTTCTTTGTGTGATGAAGGCCGCCCACGCTCGGGCGGCCTTTTTTTATTTATTCCTAGTAATTTTCGTGAAAAATAGAACGAAAAGACCGATTCCCACGATCGCTCCTATCGGGTAACTGATAGAAGGGGAAAGATACAAACCACCCACTTTATAAGGGGCTATCAGGAAATAGGTCGTACATACGATACTTAAAAACGTGGCAGGGATAGACATCATCCAATGAGCTTTTCCTTTTTTAGCCAAATAGGTGGCTGCGGTCCATAGCGTGATGGTTGCTAACACTTGGTTCCCGATACCCACATATTTCCATATCGTGGAGAAATCCACGTTACAAAGTAAATAGGCGATGATGAATATCGGGATAGAAACGATAAGACGATTCTTGATCGGTTTCTGGTTGAATTTTAAAGCGTCAGCAATGATCAATCGCATACTACGGAATGCCGTGTCTCCGGATGTAATCGGGCAAACAACAACCCCGATAATAGCGATAATCGCGCCAAAACGTCCTAACCACGAATTGCAGATTGCATCCACGATAATAGCGGGTGTTTTTCAGGCCTTCCGCACCCCCAAAGTATGCCATGGCAGCGGTAGCCCAGATCATGGCCACGATTCCTTCTGAAATCATGGCTCCGTAAAAGATAGGGCGTCCGTATTTTTCATCTGTCATACAACGTGCCATCATGGGGGATTGCGTGGCATGGAACCCGGAAATGGCACCGCAGGAGATCACGATAAATAACATCGGGAAAAGAATATTGTTTGTCGGGTCTGCATGCATATTTTTCATCGTGTCGAAGGTTAATTCTTCAAGATAAAGTTTCCCGGAAAATCCCCCGTAAAGTAGATAACTGCCCACGGCCACGGCCATGAATATTAAGGCCAATCCCATGAACGGGTAGATTTTACCGATAATTTTATCAATGGGAAGTAACGTGGCTAGAATATAGTAGGCAAAGATAACATATAGCCAGGGCGTCATACTCATGTTTGTCAGGTTACCGAGTAAATCTGCCGGTCCGTTCACGAAAGAGACTCCCACGGCTAGT
>OJNL01001232.1_pt1 | contig 15082 bp, 7 predicted proteins | sample 1597581 | NCBI WGS metagenome assembly OJNL01 (sample SAMEA2452133, study PRJEB22498) | human gut metagenome | biome: human feces; feature: human gut; material: feces | place: Australia | collected 2012
AAGCTGGCTGTGAAATGCTGGCTGGTGAACAAAGATGGTTCTTCTCTTTTCACGGGCAAAGGAAAGATTGCCGGAACCGGTCAACCTTCGACAGGATCTCTGAAAATCGATCCCTATGTATGGTTTATAGAGAAATACCTGAAGAAAGGGTTATGCAATACGGAGTACGCCGCTTATTACATCGACCAGTTCTGGCGTACCGATCCTACCCGGACGGTAACGAACCATCACCAGTTGACCAATCATGACTTTTTTGTCAGCAAGAAAGCTTTCTTCTTTGACCTTTCTCCTTGGGGGGACGAGCCGGCAACAGATGATCCGACACAAAAAGAAGGACTGGACTTGCAGATACTGGAAACTTTTCTGCAAGAAGCCTATAAGCAAAATAAAGGAGAGAAATTCTGCTATATCGGAGGTTTCCCGAGCTGGATTTATAAATATACGCAGCACGCCGGAGGAAAGCATGAAGATGTAGCTACTGAATGGGAATTTTCCCGTATTATCAGTGCTTATAACGCCTTTAAGGATGCCGATGCCATCGGACTGGGAGCATTGGCTAACTCCTCCTTCTGGCAACATTTTCCTCTTCAGGAAAAGTATCCCCAAAAGTGGGTGACACATCAGGAACTGATGGACAGAGGCTATCTGAACAGTGACGGAACAATCAACTTCCAGGGACGGAACTTTATCCTCTTCTATGTAGGCGATTATGATTCCTCCTCCTGGATTGCTCAGACTACCCCTTTCCTGTGGGACGAACCCAGCCGGGGAGAAATGCCTTTGATGTGGTCTGTCAGTCCTGTACTTGCAGAACGCGTTCCGATGGTGATGCATAATTATCGGGTGACTGCTACTCCGAATGATTATTTTGCCGCTGCCGACAATGGTGCCGGATATTTAATGCCGGGTATGTTGCAAGAGCCCCGGCCGGTGTCCGGATTGAAAAGCGGATTGAGTGCATGGGCAAAGCATTGCAGCAAATATTATCAGAAGTGGGGATTGACCATTACAGGATTTGTGATCGACGGCGAAGCCCCCGGACTGGATTCAGACGGATTGGACTGTTACGCATCGTTCAGTCCGAATGGAATAGTTCCGCAGAAGATGCCTTTGACATTGCTGCACAATGATATGCCGGTGATCCGGGCAGATTATGATATTGTAGATCATGATTACCGCAAGGCAACGGATGTGATTGTGGAAAGAGTAGAGAAACGTCCGGTTCCTTTCCATTGGTTCAGAGCCATATTGAAATCACCTTCCTGGTATAAAGGGATTTGTGATGAATTGAAACAGCGGCATACGAATATTGAATTGCTGGATGCACCGACATTTTTTGAACTCTATCGTATCTATCTGAAGCAACATCCGGATGCTGCTGCCGGAAAGATAACGATGAACTAACTAAATTAATGAACAGACATATTCATATAGAATGATGATGAACAGATTGAATATAAAAAGAACAGTCGGCTCCTGTTTGATGGCGATGGCGTTTTTTTCGTGTACCCATACGAATCAGACGCCCGTGAAGGACTTTGTCGATTATGTAAATCCATATATCGGCAATATCAGCCATCTGCTGGTGCCTACTTACCCAACCGTACATCTGCCGAACTCGATGCTTAGGGTCTATCCGGAAAGGGGAGACTATACATCGGACAGGGTAAACGGCCTTCCGGTCGTGGTGACCAGTCATAGAGGCAGCTCGGCTTTTAACCTGAGCCCGGTGCAGGGAGAGGTATCCCGACCGATTGTATCTTACTCCTATGATTTGGAGAAGATTACCCCCTATAGTTATTCCGTATACCTGGATGAGGCTGATATACAGGTTGAGTATGCCCCTTCACATCAGGCTGGTATTTATCATATCAGTTTTGGGACGGAAGGTGATAATGCTTTGGTGGTGAATACGAAGAACGGAAAGCTGGTCGCTGAAGAAAAAGGAGTCAGTGGCTATCAGATTATTGACAACACTCCTACCAAAATCTATCTGTATCTCGAAACCAGTCAGCCACCTTTACGCAAAGGGGTACTGGCAGATGGAAAAGTTGATATGGAAAGTAAGGAAGGCAGTGCCATCGCTTTGTTTTATGGAAGCGAGAAGAACCTGAATCTACGTTACGGAATTTCCTTTATCAGTGCCGAGCAGGCAAAGAAGAATCTGCAACGTGACATCACCACCTATGATGTAAAGGAAGTGGCGGATGCCGGACGCAGGATATGGAACGAGACATTGGGCAAGATTATGATAGAAGGCGGTTCGGAAGACGAGAAAGAAATCTTCTACACTTCCCTTTATCGTACCTACGAACGGATGATCAATCTTTCGGAAGACGGGAAGTATTACAGTGCTTTCGATGGCAAGATTCATGAAGATGGCGGAGTACCTTTTTATACAGATGACTGGATATGGGATACTTACCGGGCTACACATCCGTTGCGTATCTTGATAGAACCGCAGAAAGAACTCGATATGATTCGTTCATATATCCGGATGGCAGAACAGTCGGACAGAAGATGGATGCCTACCTTCCCCGAGGTGACCGGAGACAGCCACCGGATGAATGGCAATCATGCAGTGGCAGTTATTTGGGATGCTTATTGCAAAGGATTGAAAGACTTTGATCTGGAGGCTGCTTATGAAGCCTGCAAGGGAGCGATCACAGAGAAAACATTGTTGCCCTGGCTGAGATGTCCGTTGACGGAGCTCGATGAGTTCTATCAGGAAAAAGGATTTTTCCCTGCACTGAACCCTGGCGAAGAAGAGACTTGCAAGGCTGTTCATTCGTTCGAGAGGCGACAAGCAGTTGCGGTTATGTTGGGTAACTGTTACGATAATTGGTGTCTGGCACAGATAGCCAGAACATTAAACAAGACCGATGACTATAAGAAGTTTATGCGAATGTCTTATACGTACCGAAATGTTTATAATGCGGAAACGGGGTTCTTTCATCCCAAGAACAAGGACGGAAAGTTTATCGAACCGTTTGACTATCGCTATTCGGGAGGACAGGGGGCACGTGGCTATTATGGTGAAAACAACGGTTGGATCTATCGTTGGGATGTGCAGCACAATCCGGCGGATTTGATTGCCTTGATGGGTGGACAGGCTTCATTTATCGAGAGATTGAATCAGACATTCAATGAACCGTTGGGGCGGAGCAAGTTTGATTTCTATCATCAGTTGCCGGACCATACCGGTAATGTCGGCCAGTTCTCTATGGCAAATGAACCTTGTCTGCATATTCCCTATTTGTATAACTATGCTGGTCAGCCGTGGATGACACAAAAAAGGATTCGCGTTTTGCTGAACCAGTGGTTCCGTAATGACTTGATGGGCGTTCCCGGTGATGAAGACGGAGGTGGAATGACCGCATTTGTGGTATTCTCCATGATGGGCTTTTATCCGGTAACTCCCGGTTCTCCAACCTATAATATCGGCAGTCCGGTATTCAAATCCGCAAAGATGGAGGTAGGTGACGGACATTCTTTCGAGATCATAGCGGAGAATTATGCGCCGGACCATAAGTACATCCAGTCGGCTACCTTGAATGGAAAGCCGTGGAATAAGCCGTGGTTCAGCCAGTCGGATATTCAAAACGGCGGACGTCTGGTTTTGCAGATGGGAGATAAGCCCAATAGGAAGTGGGGGACAGCTTCGGACGCCGTGCCGCCTTCTTCAGAGAGTTTGCCGGAATAAAGTCAGAATAATAATATTAAAATCTAAAATATAACACAATGAAAAAGATGATTGTACTCACCAGTCTATGGTCGTTTTTATTTATCTTTTCCTTTTCAATGTTCGGTTGCAGCGAGGATGACGATGAATTTGGCACAACGGCCGAAAGAGGAAATGAAGTCCGTACTCCCCGTGTGGAGGAGATCAATGGAAAAGCAGTGGTCACCTGGATTGATCCTTATATTACAGACATCAAGGAGGTGCAGGTAAAAGATTTGCAGACTAATGAGCAGCAGACGGTTGCCAAAGGAGTGCAGAGCGCAGAATTTGCGATTACGGACAATAGCCTGTTGTCTTACCGATATGAAATGAAAGTTGTCAGAACGACCGGAGAGGTGTCTGCCGGAGTGACTGCCCGTCTGGTGAAGAACTGGGCGCAAAAGCTGCATCCTTTGATGGATTATCATAGTGATGCGACTCCTCAAAGTGGTATGTTCTTTAAAAATCAGCCGGTAGCGAAAGTGAATGTGTTCGATATTCGTGATGACGAAAACATATCGAAGCTGACTACCGCTGTCATGCAGGGAGTGATTAACCAGGAACAGGCACTGACTTATCTGATCTGGTTACAGCAGGATTTGACGCAGCTGGATGATGCCGAAGTGCAGTATGAAATGCAGCCTTTGGCGAATACTTCCCGCAACAGAGGCTTTGCGGCATTATATAATATGTATAAAGACCGCTTCAACTGCCTGGTAGTCTGGGATGAGAATCAGCCTTGGTCATGGAGTATGGCACAGATGATTTCGTCACAGGAGAAAGGCATTCCGGTTACGGAATCCATGAGAAAGTTTATAGAGGACGAGCTGGGAATAGGAAATCTGGAAGTTAGGGATATACGTAACCAATGGTCATCAAAGGCAGAAGCTTATGGCTGGGCGATAGCGCACTATGCCGGCAAATGCCATCCGAAGCTAACCTTCTCCGGTGGATTGCGGAGTGATTATAAAGATAATCCGTGGAGAATGTACGATTACGTAGCTGCTTCTAAAGGCTTTGTTTTTTGGTTGGACGACTCTAATGGAGATGACAAACAGATCATGGATAATATCTTCAATAGTGGATCTTATCCGGTGGGTTCTTCGGTATTTGGTTATGGAATGAATGCCAATGGCGACGAACTGAACAAGATTACCAACATCCATAATGCAGGATTTGTAGTGAGTGATTATTATGCGAATGGCAGTTATTGGTGCAGTTTCCCGAGCAAAGCCTTCCAGCAGCGTAAAGGGATAGCCGGAGAAGTGAAGCCGGGTAAGATATATGTCGCTATCAGTCTGAGTGACGGAGATAATATTCAGTTCGATGCAAATTCTCTTTATCAGATATTCAAGGAAGGAAAGCGCAGAGGCGAAGTCCCCGTAGGAGTGACTTTGGCGGCAGGCTTACAGGAATTGAATCCGAAGTTGCTTGAATTCTACTATAAGAATATGACTCCGAACGATGAATTGACGGCAGGGCCTTCCGGTTTCCAGTTTATCTATGGCGATTATTATGCGCAGAGCGGTAAGTATGCGGAATGGCTGGAAATGAACAAGAAATGGTTATCCACCGCCGGTTTCCACACGGCGCATCTCTGGAATACAGACGAGCAGATGTATTTCGAACAATACATGAAGAGCAAGGCTGTCGATGCGATCATGGACGGATCTAACCGGACGCATACCACAGGCTCATCCTACAAATTGGTAGATGGCGTGGTGCGTATCGATCAGGGAACCATGTGCCGCAATAATGGAGACGTATACCGTGATCTGATGTCTGTATCTCCCAGCCCACGGCGTCCTTTATTCCGGCATGTATATCTGTTGACCAACTATTACGGATTTGAAGGAAATAAAGTGGTGGTGTACGAGAGACTGATCAAGGAACTCGAACGGGTTGAACAGGATTGTCCGGATACGTATGAATTTATGCTCCCGATGGATTTGGCCGCTTCTATCAGGAAGTACATAGAAGAAGGTGGTATTTATTAAAGGAATTATAAACGAATCTAAAACAAATGAGATATGAAAAATAGATATAGTATCCGGTTACTGGTTATAGCCTTTCTTTCGGCTTTCGCTATGGGTATCTGCTACTCATGTTCGGATGATGACGGAGAAGGAGTGAAGGTATATGAGTATCGTGAACAGATAGGCAAGAAGATAAAAGTGTTGACCGACCTGCAGGCTGAATCCCAGTTCGGGCTTCGGGAAGGAATGTATCCTGAAACAAGCCGGGCGATTCTGGAAGAAGCGATAGCCAAGCTGAAAGATTTCCTTCAGACGATAAAAGAAGCGGGAGTGGCGGAAGCTCGGATTCCCGAAGAGACAGCCAGACTGCTGAAAGAATCGGACGAAAAGATAGCCGAGTTTAAAGCGACTGTCCGGACAGAAGACTTACTGGTTCCGGCAGAGCTGGAAGTAAGCGGAAAGAATGGCGGATATATTGACTTTGGCGCTCATCCGGAGTATTCCACATTCGGTGAAGTTGGCAAGCAGGCGTTTACTGTTGAGTTCTGGGTAAAGCTGAAGGATGTAGAAGGCTTCTTCTATCTGATCTCTACCTTTACGGATGATGATACGAACAATCACGAGCGCAAAGGCTGGTGCGTGAATAGCTATAATTATGGTGGCAACAACATGCGTATGACATACGGAATGGGCTTTAATGACCTGATGGAACCTGCCTTCGGATTTAGCACCGTTAATGAGTGGGTACACCTGGCTGTGGTGACGGATGAAACCGGAGTGGACGGCGAGATGAATGGAGGCAGACCTGTCATGACCAAAATGTATATGAACGGTGAACTGAAACTTTCGACCACCTCTCATCAGGATGCTTCCAAACCGTATGCTTCTAACGACAGCAATGTCCCGATGGTGGCATTTGGCGGCATGAGTGCTACAGGCAACCGTATCGGTGATAAAGGTGCTAACGGAAGTATGAAACATCTGCATATCTGGCGTGCCGCCAAGACACAGGATGAAATCCGCCGGTTGATGGAGCATCCGGAGAATGTGACGGGCGAAGAGGACGATTTGGTTTGCGGATGGACTTTCGCGAAGATGGCGCTTGACGACCAGGAAATTAAAGACTTGACCGGAAAGTATACGGCAAAGCTGGTCGGAGACTATAAGTGGATTGAATTAGAATGATACGAAACAGAAAATACAGGATAGATATGAAAAATAACTATTTATATAATTGGGTAGCGATAGTGTTTATGATGCTTCAGATGCTGGCATTTACTTCTTGTTCTGATGATGATGATAGTGGCTGGCCGACGGAAACGGACAAGACCGAAATCTTCATAGAGCGCTTCAGTACATTGGTGACTAACCTGACTGCGCTGCGGGATGGAGCTACATATGGCGAACTGAAAGATAACTATCCGGTATCCAGTAAAGCCATGCTGGATGATGAAATTGCTTATCTGGAGGAAACGATCGCTAAACTGAAAGAAGGAAACAAAAAGTTGGCTGACAGTGAAGCCGACCGCATTATCCGTGAAGCTAACCAGATAGAGAAGAACTTCAGAGCGACCAGACGTACCGAAGACTTTTTACCGGTTGCTGCTGAACTGTTGATCAACGGAAAGAATGGCGGATACATTGATTTTGGTGTTCATCCGGAGTATTCAGCTTTCGGCGAGCAGGGGCAACAGGCATTTACAGTCGAGTTCTGGGTGAAGCTGACAGATGTGGACGAATATCTCAATAGCTTTGTATTCTTGCTTTCCACCTTCACGGATGATGATACGAAAGATCACGAGCGTAAAGGATGGGCGGTAAACAGTCACTTCGGCAGATTACGTATGACGTATGGTATAGGCTATAGTGACTTGTTTGAACCGGGCTTCTCATTCAGCACACTAAATCAGTGGGTTCATGTGGCAGTTGTCACTAACGAGAACGGAGTGGACGGAGAAGTCAGAGACGGAATTCCGGTGATGACCAAAATCTACGTCAACGGTCAGCTGATGTTGTCGGAAAGAGGCCGGGATGACCGTTTGCCATATACTCCGAATGATAAGGAAGTGGCTATGGTTGCCTTTACCGGGCTTAGCGCAACTGCCAACCGTATCGGAGAAAAGAGTACCAATGGATGTATGCGTCATCTGCATATCTGGAAATCGGCGAAGACACAGGCCGAAATACAACATCTGATGGATACTCCGGAATCCGTGACAGGAAGCGAATCGGATCTGGTATGCGGATGGACATTGAATAAGACTGTTTCGGATAACAATAACATCAAAGATCTGACGGGCAAATTCTCAGCCAGGCTGATCGGAGATTTTCAATGGGTAGAGAATAGATAATTGTTTTACGAACCGGGTAGTTCCCAAGGCCGTCGGATGGCTGGCTTTGGGACTACTTTTTTAAACAAACGAACATGAGGAAAGAACTTGTTTTTGTTTTATTGGCATTATTTCTGTGTGCCGGCTGTAACGGCAACAAAAAGAAAATGAACGGTGAACACGATTTGGATGCGGCAAACATTACGTTGGATGACCATACGATTAGTTTTTATTATAACTGGTATGGAAATCCGTCAGTGGATGGAGAAATGAAGCACTGGATGCACCCGATAGCTCCTGCTCCGGGGCATTCGGGAGATGCCGGTGCCATATCCGGACTTAATGATGACATCGCCTGTAATTTTTATCCGGACCTCGGGACGTACAGCAGCAATGATCCTGAAATCATTCGGAAACATATCCGGATGCATATAAAAGCGAATGTCGGCGTACTGTCTGTCACTTGGTGGGGAGAAAGCGATTATGGCAACCAAAGTGTGTCTCTCCTGCTGGATGAGGCTGCCAAAGTAGGGGCAAAGGTGTGCTTTCATATAGAGCCTTTTAATGGACGCAGCCCGCAAACGGTAAGGGAGAATATTCAATATATAGTGGATACTTATGGTGATCATCCGGCTTTTTACCGTACGCAGGGCAAACCTCTTTTCTTTATCTATGATTCTTATCTGATCAAACCTGCCGAGTGGGCGAAGTTGTTTGCTGCCGGGGGAGAGATAAGTGTGCGTAATACCAAGTACGACGGTCTTTTTATTGGTCTGACATTGAAGGAAAGCGAGTTGCCCGACATTGAGACAGCGTGCATGGATGGCTTTTACACTTACTTTGCTGCAACAGGTTTCACAAATGCTTCTACTCCGGCCAACTGGAAATCCATGCAGCAATGGGCAAAGGCACATCATAAATTGTTTATTCCGAGTGTCGGTCCGGGATATATTGATACCCGGATTCGTCCTTGGAATGGAAGTACCACCCGCGACCGTGAGAATGGAAAATATTACGACGATATGTATAAAGCTGCCATAGAAAGCGGTGCTTCTTATATCTCAATTACGTCTTTCAATGAATGGCATGAAGGAACTCAGATAGAGCCGGCTGTCTCAAAGAAGTGCGATGCTTTTGAATATTTGGATTATAAACCATTGGCTGATGATTACTATTTGATAAGAACTGCCTATTGGGTAGATGAATTCCGGAAAGCAAGATCTGCTTCGGAAGATGTTCAATAATATGCTATATCTTGTCGGTTTTGCCCATTTGTAATTAAAATGTTCTATATTTGTGATACATAACTCAAATATAGAACATTATGGGTGAACTTTATGGCACATGTGCATTGCTTGCTGCAGTGTTGTTTTTTGTTCTGCTGCAAAAGTTTGAAAGCCGGTTCGGCAAGGTAGACAAAGAGCTTGGCGAGATAAAGAAACGAATGGACGACCTGCTCAAAGCTCAGGAGAAAATGGCTTCCGGCCCCATAAGGTCAAAAGAGGATGTGCCGGCAGAGACTTTGGAAAATACGGATATACTGCCTTATATAGCAGAAGAACTGCCCGATTCGACAGTGACAGCCTTGAAGGAAGAGAAGCCGATGGAAGGTATGTCGGTGGAAGTAGTATCAGTAGAAGAAAAAGCAAGGGAAGAAAAAACTGTCGAAGGAAAACCTGTTGAAGGTATACAGCCCATTATGGCGGAAACTACGCCGCAAAAATTAAATACTTCCCTTGAAAAAGAATCTGCTGAAGTCACTTTGCAGGAAACTTCTCCGGAAGCTCCTCTCGAAATACCGTCTGTTTCCAAACGGAAGCAGGTTAACTATGAAAAGTTCATCGGTGAAAATCTTTTCGGTAAGATTGGTATTCTTGTATTCGTCATCGGAGTCGGCTTCTTTGTAAAATATGCCATTGATAAAGACTGGATTAACGAAACATTGCGTACCGTACTTGGTTTCCTGACCGGCTCCGCATTGCTGGTAGTTGCCGAACGCCTGCAAAAGAAGTACCGCACATTCAGCTCCTTGCTTGCGGGTGGCGCCTTTGCCGTTTTCTATCTCACGGTCGCCATTGCCTTTCATTTTTATCACCTTTTCCCTCAGACGGTCGCCTTTATTATTCTGATAGCTATAACGCTGTTCATGTCTATCCTGTCCATTCTGTATGACAGGCGCGAACTGGCTATCATCTCACTTGTCGGGGGATTTCTGGCACCTTTCCTTGTTAGCACCGGGAATGGTAACTACCTGGTACTGTTCACTTATATGAGTATCTTGAATCTTGGAATGTTCGGACTGTCCATCTATAAGAAATGGGGAGAACTTCCGGTGATCGCATTTGTTTTTACTTATGTGGTAATGGGAATCTTCCTGTTGACAGGCTTTACTACAGGAACGACACATATTTCCGTCCATCTGTTCATCTTTGCTACGCTGTTTTATTTCATCTTCCTCCTGCCGATATTATCGATACTCCGGATAGAAGCCGTGAAAAAGAACAGGGGATTGCTGCTGGTCATCATAACCAACAACTTCATTTATCTGTTATTAGGAATCCTGTTCCTGCGTAATATGGGACTGCCGTTTAAATCGGAAGGATTACTGAGTTTATTGATCGCCATCATCAATTTAGTTTTAGTCATCTGGCTACGGATGAGCAAGAAAGATTATAAGTTCCTCATTTATGCGATGTTGGGACTGGTACTGACATTTGTCTCCATCACTATACCTATTCAGCTGGATGGAAATTATATCACGCTGTTTTGGGCAGCGGAAATGGTGCTGCTGTTATGGCTTTACGTAAAATCGAAGATTGGAGTATACGAACGTGCAACACTGGTATTGATGGGACTGACCCTTGTTTCATATCTGATGGATATATATAATGTACTGATGACCTCTTCCTCCTCCGAAACCATTTTCCTGAACAGTTCTTTTGCTACTTCCCTGTTTGTCGGTCTGGCCACGGGAGCATTCGCTTTACTGATGGGGCGTTACCGTTCTCTCTTTGCCGCAGCCCGCTATCTGAGATACACTCCCTGGAATTCGATTATGCTTCTTGCTGCTGCCATTATTCTCTATTATACATTTATGGCAGAGTTTGCCTTGCACTTGGCAGGAGCTACAAGAAGCGGAATGATGTTGGCGTTTACTTCCGCTGCCATCTTTATCCTCAGCTATGCTTTCAAAAAGCGCTTCCCGATAGAACAATACATAATCCCTTATCTGGCAGCTATGGGAATGAACGTGCTGATCTATGCGATTAATATATGGGGAGACCAGTGGGCATATACGAGCCTAACTCCTGCTTTGCTCCGATGGCTTGCGGCAGCGTTTGTTATAGCTAACCTGTACTACGTTGCCCGTCAATACTATACATTAATAGGATTGAAAACTCCTTTCACCGTTTATCTGAATGTCCTGGCACTCTTCCTTTGGCTGACGATGGCACGTTCTTTCCTCCTGCAAGCAGGAGTAGAAGATTTCGATGCCGGCTTCTCCGTTTCACTGAGTATCGCAGGATTTATTCAAATGGCACTGGGTATGCGTCTGCATCAGAAAGTACTGCGAATCATCAGTCTTTCAACTTTTGGCATCGTCCTGTTGAAGCTGATTCTGAAAGACTTATGGGCAATGCCGACAATCGGTAAGATCATTGTATTTATCATTTTAGGATTGATCCTGCTGATCCTCTCATTCCTTTATCAGAAACTGAAAGACGTACTCTTTAAAAATGATGAAGATGAAACTGATTGAGCAGACTATATAATAAAGTAAAGGCTGCCTGTTCGAAAGTGAACGGTAGCCTTTACTTTATTATATAGTCTTTATTATCTTTATTCCTGTGAAGCTGCGAAGCGTTTCACCTGCTCTTCAATCAGTTCTTTATCATCGAAATAGTTGATCTTCATAGCCTTCTTCACATCCGCCAATGTTTCGGCAGCGGCAGCTCTGGCTACTTCGCATCCTTTTTGTAGCATCTCGTAAACGGCAGGAATATCCTTGCTGAACTCTTTACGACGATTGCGGATCGGTTCCAGTGTTTCCTGCATGATAGCATTCAGGAAGCGTTTTACCTTCACATCCCCCAGTCCGCCGCGTTGATAATGTGCTTTCAGTTCATCGAGATTCGGATAATCCGGCAGATAGCGTTCGAAGTGTTCCGGACGGCAGAAAGCATCCAGGTATGTAAATACGGTATTACCTTCAATCTTGCCCGGGTCCTGAACACGGAGGTGTCCCGGATCGGTATACATACTCATGATTTTCTTCTGAATTTCTTCCGGTTCTTCCGACAGGTAGATACAGTTGCCGAGTGATTTACTCATCTTGGCCTTGCCGTCTGTTCCCGGCAGACGCAGGCAGGCAGCGTTGTCCGGTAACAGGATTTCCGGTTCTACCAGCGTTTCGCCATAGATATAGTTGAAACGGCGGACGATTTCACGAGCCTGTTCGAGCATCGGTTCCTGGTCTTCACCGACGGGGACGGTGGTTGCCCGGAAGGCAGTAATGTCCGCAGCCTGACTGATAGGATAAGTGAAGAATCCTACAGGGATGCTTGCCTCAAAGTTACGCATCTGTATTTCTGATTTCACAGTCGGGTTACGTTGTAAGCGGGATACGCTTACGAGGTCCATATAGTAGAAACTGAGTTCGCAAAGTTCCGGAATCTGTGACTGGATGAAGATGGTAGCCTTGGACGGGTCTATTCCACATGCCAGATAGTCAAGAGCAACCTCAATTACATTTTGACGTACCTTCTCCGGATTATCTATATTGTCCGTCAACGCTTGTGAATCGGCAATAAAGATAAACATCTTACTATAATCACCTGCATCCTGCAGGTCAACTCTGCGCTTCAATGAACCTACATAGTGTCCGATATGAAGTCTCCCGGTAGGGCGGTCACCGGTGAGTATGATTTTTTCTTTTCCCATTGTTGTTACCTTATTATAATAGATTTAGCGACAAAGATAAGGATAAAAAATGAAAGATGCGTCAAAATGGAGCTACTTCGTTACTAATGCTTACTATTGCTGGCTTTTGGTATCAGATGGCAGGGGAACGATGCCTGTTTTCACAGCAACAAAGCAAATAAAAGAGAATATTCTTCTTCAAATTCTTTGTAGTTTTAGAAATATGTCGTTACTTTGCACAAATTTTGAAATCGACAATGAATCAACAAGAAATAAGAAGTAAGTATTATCTACATTCGGATGTTTTCCACCCGGAATCAACAACCTTCTTCTTTTTTCTCCAAAAACGATATTTTAGTTCTTTGGTAATGCGTTAATCCTTTTACGAGGGTAACGCATTTTTTTATTGGCAAAACTTAGAAATAACAACTTACTATAACAACAAAAGAAATGGAAAAGGAAATCAAGAAAGTTCTCGTTTTGGGTTCTGGAGCACTCAAAATCGGACAAGCCGGAGAGTTCGACTACTCTGGTTCACAAGCACTGAAAGCTTTGAAAGAAGAAGGTATCAGCTCAGTATTGGTAAACCCGAACATCGCAACCATTCAGACTTCTGAAGGAATTGCCGATAAAGTGTATTTCCTTCCCGTAACTACTTATTTCGTAGAAGAGATTATCAAGAAAGAACGTCCCGACGGCATCCTGCTGGCATTTGGCGGACAGACTGCATTGAACTGCGGCGCCGAACTGTACACGCAAGGGATTCTTGATAAATATGGAGTGAAAGTACTCGGTACATCGGTAGAAGCTATCATGTACACGGAAGACCGTGACCTGTTCGTGAAGAAACTGGATGAAATCAATATGAAGACTCCGGTAAGTCAGGCGGTAGAAAGCATGGAAGATGCCATCGCTGCTGCCCGCAAGATCGGTTATCCGGTGATGGTACGTTCGGCTTACGCGTTGGGAGGTCTGGGTAGCGGTATCTGCGCTAACGAAGAAGAATTCCTGAAACTGGCCGAAAGCTCTTTCGCCTTCTCCAAGCAGATCCTGGTAGAAGAATCTCTGAAAGGCTGGAAAGAAATCGAGTTCGAAGTGATCCGCGACGCGAACGACCACTGCTTCACTGTAGCCAGCATGGAAAACTTCGACCCGCTGGGTATCCACACCGGTGAATCTATCGTAGTAGCTCCGACTTGCTCATTGGACGACAAAGAACTGAAACTGTTGCAGGAACTGTCTACAAAATGTATCCGTCACCTCGGCATCGTAGGTGAATGTAACATCCAGTATGCGTTCAACTCAGATACGGACGACTACCGTGTGATCGAAGTAAATGCTCGTCTGAGCCGTTCTTCAGCACTGGCATCCAAGGCTACCGGTTATCCGCTGGCATTCGTTGCCGCCAAGATCGCATTGGGTTACTCACTCGACCAGATCGGTGAAATGGGCACTCCGAACTCTGCATATCTTGCTCCGCAACTGGACTACTATATCTGTAAAATCCCTCGTTGGGACTTGACGAAATTCGCCGGTGTATCCCGCGAAATCGGTTCAAGCATGAAGTCGGTAGGTGAAATCATGTCTATCGGCCGCTCTTTCGAAGAAATCATCCAGAAAGGTCTTCGTATGATCGGACAAGGCATGCACGGTTTTGTCGGTAATGATGATGTACACTTCGACGACCTCGACAAAGAACTTTCACGTCCGACAGACTTGCGTATCTTCTCCATCGCACAGGCTATGGAAGAAGGATATTCCATCGACCGCATCCACGAACTGACTAAGATCGATCCTTGGTTCCTCGGCAAGCTGAAGAACATTGTTGACTACAAGGCAAAACTGTCTACATATAATAAGGTGGAAGATATTCCGGCTGATGTGATGCGCGAAGCTAAAATCCTTGGTTTCTCTGACTTCCAGATTGCCCGCTTCGTACTGAACCCGACCGGCAACATGGAAAAGGAAAATCTGGCAGTACGCGCTCACCGTAAAGCCCTGGGCATCCTTCCGGCAGTAAAACGTATCAATACGGTTGCTTCCGAACATCCGGAACTGACTAACTACCTGTATATGACTTATGCAGTAGAAGGTTATGATGTAAACTATTATAATAATGAGAAATCAGTAGTCGT
>OJNL01001240.1_pt1 | contig 14985 bp, 14 predicted proteins | sample 1597581 | NCBI WGS metagenome assembly OJNL01 (sample SAMEA2452133, study PRJEB22498) | human gut metagenome | biome: human feces; feature: human gut; material: feces | place: Australia | collected 2012
GTCCAGGGTTCGAGCCCCTGATCGCGTACCACGAATACCGCTTAAACACTACGTTTGAGCGGTTTTTGTTTTGTCTTTTAATCAATCTCTAAAACACTTTCTAACACTTTTCTAACACTTTTTATGCACTGAACATACCCTTTAGTCCCTGTCCCAATTCTCTCTTATGTTTCATGCTTATATGACCGTAAATGTTCATTGTAGTGCTAATATCCGCATGTCCAAGCCATTCTGATATATCTTTCATATTCCACCCTCTGAGAATAAGCATCGATGCACAACTATGACGCAAATCATGAAATCTAATGTGCGGAAGCTCATTTTTCTTTAAAACTTTTTGCAACTCGTGGCTAGGATAACTTGGATAATACGGTGTACCATCTTCTTTTGCAAAAATATATCCACTATCAGAATAGCAATTTTTAAAAAATTCTTTATTCTTTTTTTGTTTTTCTAACAGTTTTTCTAACAATGGCTTCACATCATCCAAAAGAGGATATACGCGATTACTTGTTTTATTTTTAGTAGAATCTTTGGCAACCACCTGATTTTGAAGAACAACCGTATGCTGAATTACTATGGTATTATTCTCAAAGTCGACTGCATCCCACCGTAACCCCATAAGTTCGCTCCGCCTTAACCCGTATATAATAGTCATATATAACATATCGTGCAACATTGTACTTTTAGAAACTTCAAGCAACCTATTACACTGTTCCACTGTGTAAAATGAAGGTTTTACAGTGGTTTTCTGCATTTTAGGCAATCTTGCGTACTGACATGGATTATCTCTTATTAGTTCTTCACGAATGGCTTTCTTAAAAATCAAACTTAATATTGTACCGTGAATTTTTAGAGTTCTACATGATAATCCGCCAGGTTTACCATCTAACCTTCCCGTAACCGCCTTATAATTATAATATTTTTCAATATCTGCTATCTTCACATCTTGTAGCATTAAATTCTTTTGTTCAAAATACGGGATTAAATGGTTTTCCGTATCGGTTTTATATCCTTCGTATGTAATAATATCAACTTGCGTAATCACTTCTTTAAGCCACTTTTTTATGTATCCCACAAAGTCAATTTTATCAAACATATTGGGATTTTCATTATACTCCGCTAATAATCTTGTTAAAGCCGCTTCGGCTTCTCGCTTATTACCTTTCTTTGCATCAATACAGAGATTTATCCATTTTTGCTTTTTATTAACACGGAATACTGCGTAATATTTTCCGCCCTTTTTCTGTAGACTACCTCTCATATGTCATTCCTCCTTAACTTCGGTAGTCTGCTGACAATATTATTTTATCATCAACAGCCTACTTTATCAACATATTTTTTTAAAGTTGTACTCCTTTTAAATACTCAATCACTCCGAATTTAGGAATTATATATTTCTTGCCCAGTCTACGATTGGGTATATCGTTGTTTTTTAATAATTTATACGCTGTATTCTTACCGATGTTAAGAATTTCGCACAAATCTTTAACATTTATCACATCTTTATATTCTTCCAACAATCATATCACATCCATTCTCGTTCACAAATTAAATATTTTAACCCTTTTTCAGCGTACAAGAAGCTTATACGTTCAAAAAACATAAAAATATCTAAGCTACGCGGACGGCAATTTGCAAAATTGCTCCATAGGATTTTCACCTTCCCGGCGCTGCCCGGACTGCCCCCGATGCTTGCATACACGCCCTTAAAGCGCGGTCTACGGCTAGGCAGAAGTATCATTATACCAATATGACGTCTTGACCATTCAAACTTGCAATTTGATTTTTACTAGTGATATTTATCGCTCGGCTACCTCTATGCAGTGTCTTGGCGTATCAAGTATAAGGCTCTTCCATATTGGAATGTATCCGTTTGCTCTTTATTATGCTACAGCATTGTCTTCTGTGCTTTCTTTGTATATGAAAGGATTTTATTTATACATAACAGTATTTTTTGTAAACTTGGTAATAATGCCGCAAATAATTCTTCGCTCATCATTAGCAGATTTTTTTATCAAGGCATAAAGACATTCTTCCTCTTCGTCTGTAAGATAGTTTTTATAGCTTCTGTATTCAGGCAATATATAAATTCCACCTTGATTACCTTGTTTCGTATAAACAGGAGCAATGCCACTGAGATAAACTATATCTCTGTCGATTGTATCTGTAGAAACATTAAATTCTGTCGCCAATTCACATCGAGTTGATTGCTTTTTTTTGACAAGAAATTCAAGTATTTTTGTTCTTCTTTCGCTTACACATAATTTATCCCTCACATTGCTCCCCTCCTTTCGGGAGCAGTATACCACTCAAACTCCGCAAATTTTTCCGAGTTTGAAAAAATAATTTTGAAAATTCCAAACTTTTTTTCATTATCTTAGTCCTTTTCCTATTTTTTGAAAAAGACCTCATTGGCGGCGCTCTCATAAAACATTCAAATACTAAAAAAACACGATTTTCCACAACCGTGTTAGATATGTTCGTGTATATACGCTTCGATTGTTCACGTTCGAGTTTTAAATCAGCTAAAATAAGCACATTGATTTTTTTAATAAATCATTCCCCATATGTTTTGCAAACAATAAAACCCCTCCAAGAAACTAAGCTTGAGGAGTTTTTACAATCAAATAAGCCTCATCAAACCATCGTTTTTTTTGATGAAGCTTTATGCTGCTTCTGAATTATAACTTCGCTCTATCACGAAGCATTTAATCGTGTTAATTTCACAGAAAACATTGTAAACTATATGTGGAGGTGAATTTTCAGTGCTATGAAACACGATATTTTAGGCGAACAAATAAAAAACGCTAGACTACATAAGGGAATATCACAAGAACAGCTAGCAGAAATGTTAAACTGCAGTTCCCGCCATATTATGGCGATAGAAAATGAACAGAAAAAACCTGGATATTGGTTACTTTATAATCTCATACGAACCTTGAACATTCCTGCTGATACTATTTTTTATCCTGAACGACACAGTATATCACCAAAAATAGATACTTCTATTGACGAACTGGTAAATATGCTGTATCTGTGTGATGAAAAGACTATAAATGCAATAACTGCCGCTGTTCACGAACTTATCAAAACCAAATGAAGAAGCGCACAGCATAGTGCGCTTTCTTCTAAAGCACTCCTAATCTTTTAAGTAACTTTACACAATCTTTTGCTCCTTGTGCATACAAGAATGCACAGTCCTTATCCGCTAAATCTGCGTGCTTTGCAATGTACAAATTTATTATATCGGCTTTCTCTGCTGACAATTCTACTAACACTGATTGCATTTTATTTCCTAACTGCGTCAGCTCTATATTGAGCTTGCTATACTCCCTATTTTTCATTCGATAATGACTCAGTTTATGTTCTATAATTTCATCAATTACCAGCGAAATTAATTTCTGTTCGGTCATAATAAATATCTGCCTCCTACTATTTCACTATGATTATATAATTCCCCGAAAAATTTGTAAATAATTCTGGAAATAATGGTAGTATTCTACGGAAAAAGTGGTTATGTACATCTTCTATGTAAACACAAAACCGACACCATTAGCCTGATGTCGGTTTCATCTTTCAATTTTTTATCTGTTTACTGTTTTATAAACCATCTGACGTCATCTTTGTTACTCTATAATTGCCGTTCTTGATTCTGCATCCCACGCAACTTCAAAGCCCATTTCTTCTGAGAGGAAGCGCAGCGGTACCATCGTTTTGCCATTTATAAGACGTGCAGGGACGTCCATAGTAGCAGGCGTGTTATTTACTTCTGCATTAGTATCATCTATCGCAAATGTAACTGCTGTGTTATCAAGTGTCGCGGTCGCGGTTTGTGTTTCTCCGTTCCATTCAACATCTGCGCCCATCTGCTCAAACAGGAAGCGCATTGGAACAAGTGTACTGCCGGATTCTATTACAGGCGGTGTTTCAAAACCAAGTATTTTGTCTTGGAATTGGACATATATATCACTTACATTTAATGCTTCATCTATTTGCTCAATAGGGCAAGAATAGTACTTGGAGCTATTTGTTATATCAAATTCAAATCTATTATCTTTTAGTTCAAAAACATCGCTAAGCCAACAATTTTCTTCTGGGATAGATATGATAGTAAAATATACTCCATCCTTTGATACGGCTATTTTATCTGGACAATTTGTTCCATCATACACAAGATTGGCAAATAAATAATCATGAACCTGAATAATTTCACCAATATCTACACTCTCATAAATAATACCCTGCTTCGCAACCCCATTTTGAGATAATGCAATATCTCCCAATCCTTGCGTAAGATAACGATTATATTTATATTGCAATTTGCCATTTCTAATAAACAACTCATGTCCGTCGTTTATAATCGGTATACCACCACTCTCATTGTATACATGCCAATTTTCAAAATCCGTTGAATAATATGATTTTTCCTCTGACACAACATTCATATGAGTTTCAGGGATATATTCACCATATTGAGAATATGTATTTATATAATACACTCCATTTATATATGACATATCGCTGACATAATCTCCGGAATATGATTTTAAAACATTAAAATTCTTATCCAATAAAATAATATTATCATCTCTAGTCACATAATTAAGACCATGACGTATACAATTTTTTCTCCTAACCATATATCCATCATTCGTTTCAATAACTTGTGAAGTGGGTCGATTACTTGAACTTACTAAACTGTCCAGAAATTCGTAATTACTATCGGTGACTGCATTCCTCCAGTTGACTTTATCTTTTGAATATGTGACTTCCCATGCCGATGCATTGTGTGCTTTTCCATCATAATATACTGAAAAATACCCTTGACCTGTGTATACAACTCTATCTTTAGGATTTATTATTTCATTTTCAAAATCAATCGCATATGTATCATTGGCGTGGATAATTCCAATCATCATCGTAATCATGCAAATTATTAACAATATGCACGGGGTGTTTTTCTCCATCTTGTCCAACAATTTCTCCATAATCTTTCTCTCCTTCATAGATTTTAAAACAATTTCTCATACTACCGTCATTCGCTGTAAATAAACCTGTTTTCATCTTATATTCTATCTCTTGGTTGGGTTCTAATACAATATAATACATTACTTGCGCTCTTGTATGAGAACCTTTGGATAACATTACCGGTTTTTTATGCAAATTCTCTAAATACAAAAATTCACATGACTCACTATCTAATATAAACTCAATAGTTTTTGTAGATTCTGTTGAATTTTTAAGTTTGATGTTATATGTTTCTATAACTGAATAATTCGCTATTGGGAGTTTATTCCTTTCATTTTCACCATCATAACGGTTTAATGCCGCCTCAGTAGCTATTAAACGGTTGGGAACATCGCCTACTATGCTACTATCAGCACTATAATTTCTATCATGAAATTCATCGAAATACCAAACATTATCGTCTGTATCATAGTCATATCTATCTTTTTTACTATTATCTACGTATCTAAACTTTAGCAATTCTGTTTCCGTTGCAATGTCTCTAACCCTATACTTATATAAATTACCATTACCGTCTTCAATACCTGGAATGTTTACATTTGGTGTTGCGTCCTGTTGCGGATTAACATTGGACTCCCAAAATACACTTTTATATCCGAGAGGATTATTAAGATTAAATGTTCTTACGGGAATATACTTTTCATCTCCCTTTATTTCATATGAAAAATCCGATATAACTTCATTAGGAGTGTTGGAAATTCCTTTAAATGCACCTTCTCCAATATATGGTGCATTATTTTCACCTATACTCATAATATTTTCTCTGTTGTTATATGCCATTTGGTTAAGAACAACTTCGCCCTCCAAAACTTCGAATTCAAATATTATATAAAACGGCATTTGGTCATCATTATATTTCGGTAATCGAGGATATTCTAATATATTTTTATTATATCCATTATTATATATTTTTTTATTATAGATATCTTGAAGCCACACTGAATTACCTTCTGCCGAATTCAAAGTGTAGTAGCCTTCATCTATTCTACCATACAATCTATTATCATACTCATTGGTTTTCACCTTAAAAATTTTTTCACACTTAAAATATTCCATATTCAAAATGGCTTGCGGTGATGTCCAATCCGAGTCCCATCTATCTATTTGAGGTGCATTTATACCAATAGCATTGACCTTAATTTTAGCATTTTCCGAATAAAGTTGCACATCCATAGTGACATCTTCACTGGAATAATTAAGATGCCAAGACATAAAAGTATATTTCCCCTTGCCTAAATGTTCCTCTCTTATAAAAGCATAAGGAGCATAATCTGCCAAAGTATTATCTGTTATTGCTTCAGGCGCATCTGAATAAATAAAGTATTCGCCTTCATTTTCATGTTGATGGAATACAATATCCCCATCTTGAGGCTCATCCACTTGTAATTTATATTCATTATTACTAATATTATCTATCGTAATTGTTGTGCCTTTTTCAAGGTAATATTTATAGCAAGCACACTCCTCTGTTAGAGATGTTTTGTTTCCATTGCTGTCTATATAGTTAAGCTCTCTATTGACTCCTCTCATTTTCTGGGTTATAAATTGAGGTACGTTGCTGTTAAATCCCCTATACAATTCAGTATAGTATTCTTCCACTTTTCTTCCTGCTTGGTCGGTTAAATTAAAGGTTGTACCAGGCGTAACATTGATAATATAACATCCATTTTTCTCAGCAGTAAATGACAGTTTATTTCTATTTATCATATCTTGCGTGATAACTTGATTTAATGGTATAACTTGACTTTGAGTAGATATGTTAGTTATTTTTAAATTAATAATGTCTATTCCCGTTCTTACTAAATTTAGTTGAAATACACCTGGTCCGCGAATTGTATAAACAAAATTTCCTTTTTGCGTTGTTTCAGGGGTAAACGTGCCTGTACCTTCTATACAATCCATTTCACCCTGAATTGTTGCTTCTGTACCACCATCAATTGCCACTTCGTATTCTTCATCATCTTCAATATGTATATTAAAGGCAGCCTTATTGTTATTATTAAAGGAAATGTTCTTAATGATTCTCTCATCAGTAGTCATATAAACATCAACAGGAACTGCTTCTGTATTTTCTTCAATGTTTGCTATAATAACAGGAATGTTTTCATCCATGTCAAACAAACATTTGATAAGTATTGTGCATATCTCTGAACGCCTTATATCCGCATCCGGCGCCATTGTGTTTTTATCCTGACCGTTCAAAATATTATTCATATACAACTTATATATGTAGTTTTCATTCTTATTGCCCGATACATCAATAAAATTTTTATATGCATTTTTTCTTTCATTCTCTATGTTTTCAACTTTATCGTATAATAAGGTGGGTACATTGACTTCTTTTCTTTGATCGAAAAACAACTGACAAATATATTTAGCCGCCTCTCCCCTGCTAACTTTAGTCTCTCCTATGGTTATCAACTTATCAAGTTTATTGATACTAACATCTATATCTTGATCATCTATTGTCTTAAAGCCCAATTCGCTTGCCTTTTTCATATAAGGATATGCCCAATATGTTGTTGGGTTATCATCCGCAGTCAATATTCCGTCAACTTTTGCACTTTCAAACATCATTCTGAATAACTGTGCTAGCGTTATTGTATTATTGGGTTCAAACTTATTTTCATCTGTACCCGAAACAATGCCTAAATTTGTTGCTTTAAAGATGTAATCATGAAACCAGTCATTGATAGTAATATCTCTATAATACCTTGTATAATATACTTTATTGGCGCCGTATATATCAGCCAGACCATTTGTAAATGTAACAAGAGAACCCACCACAAAATTACGTTCTGTATTTTCTCCCGTACACTGCGCGGTTACATAAAGCGTTTTATCTACCGAATTGAAATCTATGTACCCCGATTTACCGTCCAAAGCTTCACGTCTTATTGTATTTAAGTCATTTTGTTCATTGTCTATCGTAAAATCGTAATTTGATGGGTATTGTATTTCAACAGTAATTTCTGAATTTGTTCTTGTTACTTTTTCATACAAATTTGTAGCTTTGCCAACAGTTGACATCAAATATTCATATGTATCAAACACAGCCTGAATTTTATTAAACTCAATCTCTTTATTCTCATTATACCTTACTAGTGAACCACCAATCGGGTTTCTGTATTCATATACAATTTCCCACTCATCATCATGTTTCATCATCATAGGGAATCTACGTTTCATATTTTTTCTTAAAACAGTTGCTGCTTGAGTTATATCTGGATTTGAAATAATAATTTTCCTATTATTAGATATTTGCCCAAATATACTATTCCATACATATTGAAAATCATATGGAACTTCCCCAAATTTTGCATTTTCTCCAGAAACAAAACTCTGTAATTTGTCCTCTAAATCAATGTTATTCCCCGAATAACTGCTTGCATTAAACAAATCATATTCACTTTTATTCTTAATTCCTATACTTGCTTTTAATGGTACACATTTATACATATTCAACATTGATGCCATTTGTAAACCTGCATTGTTATCTGCTCCGACAAACATATGTCTATCAGTTCGAAAATCACTTAATACTCTATACACATTATAATCTATGGTATTAGCATAAGTCTGCGCTGCTTCTGTCATATTAAATTCACAAAATGCTAAATATAAATCAGATATAGATAATCTTAAATCCAAATCCGTAGGACATTGATATATCCCATCCATATTTAATGCGTTATTCGTATCTGCATTCAATACAAATACAAATGGTATTATTCCGTAGTCGCTCAGCTCGTCCATCTTATCTTTAAGAGCCGAAATATCATCTACTTTATGTGTTGTTACTAAGACAACTTTATTCCTGTTGCTTGATTCTTCATCAAACACACTAATTGTCCTGTCCAAAATAGATATAATATCGTTTGTCCCTGTATATTCCTTTTCCTGTACATCTGATATTGCCTTATCCAAATCGTCGGTAAAACCCTCAGAATTTGATGATAGTACCGCATATCTTGTATCTTCCGGCACTTGCTCTGAAATAGATTTAAAGCTATCTATCCATCGCTTATCACCGTTTATGTCATATTCATACATAGAATATGACATATCAAATCCCATTACAACATCAAAATCTGTTGTAATCCCTTCATCATTACTATCGTCCAGCCCGAACAGGGAAAAACCATTCTTCTCCTGTATTGCCTTATACAACACATTTTCATCTGTCAACGAGCTTGTATCAATAATGTTCTCATTGTTTTCTATTTCATTGTCATTTTCTGCAAAAGCTGCTGTTAGACTCATTAACATACAAAAAGTTAATATAAATGATATTATCCTTTTCATTTGTTTCCTCCTCCCAAAATTCTACTTGTAAATCTATTGTTCCAAGTCAATTAAATATGTTGAATTAAAAAAATTCAGATTATCCTTTTCTACATATATCAATATTGGTCCTGGTTCTGCCCACGAGGTTACTTTTAGCTCTCCTGTATTTGAATCAATACTGACACCCCTTTTAGGAGTCTTTAGTGACCAATGTACATCTGTTCTAATTTCAGTGCCATTATTCTTTGTAGCTGCTTTGGCAAAATAATTATATGTTACACTGCCACTATTAGGAATTTGAGGATATACCTCACCAGAAATATAAAGATTTTCAATATCTACATTTGTAATTCGAACATTATCAATACATAGCTTATCCTCTGATGAAAATGCGAAGTAATTTATATAATTACATTCTCCAGCAAAATCAGCATTTTCTACTTGGGCAAGTAAATCGTTTGTATCTCTGTCTATAACATAAATACTGTACTTCTGTGTATTCACATTTAAAGCCATTTTAATAGTATACCACTTAGAAATATCACTCAGGGTAAACCATCCTTTCTTATCTGCCATCATAATCATTGAAGAAAAAATCTTTTCTCCACTATCATATTCCATTCTTAAATCTCCATTGTATTGTTTTAATGCATTGACAACGCTTTTTAATCCAATTCCATGTTCTCCTTGTGAAATCTTTGTTGTTTTGTAAAATCCATTTTCTTCTATTGGCTGTTTATCACAACTATTTTCGATTTTTATAATCACAAAATTATTATTCATCTTGTATATGTTTACATATATAAGCTTTTTTAAGCAAATTGGAAAATATAGAAATAATGTCAATATCTTTCATAAAATCAAAATTCACATCTGTCGTATGTATTTTTAACGTAATTTCTTTTTCTGTACATATCTTTTGTTTTTCAGACAGCAATATATTTAAAACTTTATTTGTAGTATAATTTATAACTCCAATTTCCTCATTTCTTATCTTGATAGATTTTAAATAGTCTATTGCACTACGAATATCTGTCTGTATATATGTTTCTAAGACTTTAAGATGTTCACGGAAATCATGCCGCATTATTCTCGTCTGAGATAACTTTTCTTCTAACATATGACAATATGCCAATTCTAAAGTATTTTTATACTGTTGTTCTTGGAAATCCTGTATTTCTTTCTGATATTGCAAAGTCCTTTCATGCACCCAATAAACAATTATATTGGCTATTATTCCGAATACTATTATCAGTGCAAATATAACTCTTATTCTTTCATTTATCTGCGGAAATACTGACATAATAGATACTATCACCATAATTGTAAAGAAAGGTATTGCTAGCAAGCTCAAAAAACCATCTATTTCTTCATATTTTGACTTTCCTTTTGCAACATGTTTTGCAATAATTATACCTAAAAAATATATGAGTTTTGATAACACCGCATGGATTATTCGCGCACTTAAAGATACATCCAACAAACCCTTAGGATAGATACCTATACCTGTAAACATAAACAAAACCCCTTCTGCAAGCATCATAATTGCAGTTAGCATAAAAGCTTGAATAATAGCATTTTTCAATGTCACTTTAAAACACAAATACATAAGCACAAATGTTGCAATAGAAAATGCTATTACATTTAAAGTAGGCTGATAGAATGAAGAAATAGCATACAACATCATATATCCTACTATTATACTAATATTCGCATATAAATATTTGGTTCTTGGTTTAAATAATGCATTTGTATAATATATAAACACAATGCATCCAATAAAAATAGATATTAATAAATTAATTCCTTCTATCATATTTGCTCTCCTCCTATAATAAACATTTGTTCTTTAAAAAAAGGATACTGACGTCTTGACATATGAACGCTATATTTTTTTGTTTTATATGCCAAATATACTGTTGTTTTTGTGTATTTCTCTACATAATTCAAATTTACACAATAGCTACCATGACATTCACAAAAATTTCTCGTAGGAAATTTTTCCTTTATTTCTTTGTAAGAGTCAGAAACCACATATTCATTAGATATTGTTACAATTTTACAATGCTTATTTTCTGGAGTAATGTACATTATATTACGAAGAGGCAGTTCAAATTTTCGTTTACTCTCATATATTTCAACTTTAATCGTCTGCATCTTTTCCAAAATTGGTGCAATGCTCTTTTTCAATCTATATCTATCAATAGGTTTTGACCAATATCTAAAAGCATACTTCTCTATTACTTCATCAATATATTCTTCATAATTAGTAGTAAAAATAATAATACTTTCAGGATAATAGCGTTTTATCATTTTAGCTACCCATACACCATTTTTATCTGAATCTTTTAATTCAATATCCAAAAAAACTATATCATATTGATCCTTATTTTGTAATAGTTCATTCGCATCCATATACACATCTATAAAATATTTTAAATGCATTTCATCAAAAACGTCTTTTACAATATTGCATGTTTGTTCCAACGCAATTTTTTCATCATCGCAAATAGCAATACGCATTTCCATTTCCTCCTTAAGCATTTTATTCCTCCCTTCCATTATAACTATATTTTTGTAGATTGGTATATTATTCTTGTATTTTCGTCATTTTATCTAATTTTCTGCACTTTTATTATCTATAATCAACAAAAATCGCTCATATAAACTGTTGAACAGGATAATAATATAAATAATATCCCATTAAACAGGATATGTCAATACGCTTTGACGGTTCAACAGGATATTTTTCTAATTTTATACTGTACAATAGTATATAAAAGGAGTGTTTTTTATGAATTTAGATGATTTATTTGCAAAAAGATTAGCACAACTTAGAAATCAGAAAGGTGTTTCTGCAAGAGATATGAGTTTATCGTTAGGACAGGGAGCCGGATATATCAACAATATTGAAAACAAAAATAATCTGCCATCAATGACTGTTTTCTTTTATATATGTACTTATTTAGATGTCACACCAAAAGAATTTTTTGACTTTGACAATGCAAATCCAAAAGAATTAAATAGTATAATATCTAACTTAAAGAAACTTTCACCGAAACAGCTTAAAAATGTTTCAAACCTTATTGATGATTTGATAAAGTAGAGAGATATTTTTAAATACCTCTCAATTTATCAATATCAGTAACTATAATAACTCTATTCTTCGTGATTTACGCTACTGTTTAGAATGGAAGTTCATCGTCATAATTATCTTTACGGGATAATATTTTATTCTTTTTACAGGTATGCGTATTATAATCTCTGAATAAATCTTTTTTAAATATACACATTTGCTCGCCTGATTGACAAGGTCTCAGTTGTTCGTAGCACATACTGACATCCACGATTTCAACAAGCCATTTATAAAATTTATTCTGTATTATTTTCACCTTACCTGTAAAGCAATCCCAAACTGTAATATTTACAATTCTTCCTTTTCTCATATTTAATAAATCACTAAGTATATATTTCATAAATTAAATTCCTTTCCTTTAATTATTTTTCCTTCAAATATTTCACTATGTACTTATCAAACACTTCATCAAGTGTTAGCATTTCTGTTTCATTTATGACCTCTTCCATTGTACGTTCGTCACTATTTAGCTCTTTAATGTCACGAGTTATACTAAAATAATCACAAATATCATCAACAAAATGTACATGTGTCAACGTAAGAGCATAAAAAATATCTGAGCCTGTATTAAAACATAATGATGAATATACTGCATTGTCATAGTCCTCCGCCTCATCATCGGTATGCTTCAACAATCTCTCATGTTTTTTATGTAATTTCAAAAGCATATTGAAATTTTTTTCATATACTTTTAACTCATATTTTAAAAATTCCTTATCTTCTTCCGTTAAATACGGACATTCAAAAGTCTTATTTTTCATCTTGTTTTCCCTCCAAATATTTTCTTATATATTCATCAAATACTTCATCGAGCATCAGAATTTTTGTTTTATTTAACACCTCACATTGAGGAGCAAACACTTCAAGCTCTTTAATACCCCGCGTTTGAAAAAAATAGCGGCAAATATCTCTGATAAATATGCTCTGTATATTTGAACACACGTTAGAAATATTCATTTTAAGTGCAAATCTTAGTAATGAATATTGCAAATAATCATCCTGACCATCACAGTCCGATTTGTGTTTGTCCTCGCACCTCCGATATAGTGCTATAATCTCTTTGGCGCTTTCCTCATAAATTTTCTGCTCATACTCCAAAAATTTTTTATCTTCTTCCGTCAAATACGGACATTCAAAAGTTTTACATTTCATTTTTATTACCTCCTTATCACAGAAAGGCGCGCGTTTCCACGCACCTAATCTGCCTATATAATTTATATTCCTTATTTTTTACGCTGCTATATTATATCCGCCTTTTGCTCTTACACGAAGTTTATACTCATCGCAAAGCGTTCTGAGACATTCAAACTCTGAATCCATATCGTTAAGTCTTTGCTTCAATATAACCTCGTAATCGTATTTCTTATCTTCAAGCGTACTCACCCTATTCAGCCAACGTGTCAAAATAGCGTTACTTTGACTTCCAGCTTTTATCAGTTTTTCAATTTTATCCTGATAATCCTGTATCTGCTTCTGCATATACAGATAGAACTCCGTAGCCATCTTTTTACGCTGCTTTTCGTCATCAGCAACATACATAGAGTTTATGCTTATTTCTTTGCGAGTCGCCTTATTAGTGGGAGCGTACAAATTCATACCGCTCAATTCTTCCATAAAGTCCTCAAAGTCATCAATATAGCCCATATACTGTTTCGGGATAAAGAAATGATACCCGCGCGCTGAAATCTTAATTGCATTTAATGACGATATATACTTGTCCGCCACTGTTTCAATCTGTCTGTTTCCCACGCTGTCTAAGTATAGCTTATATAATTCCTTGACCTTATCACAATATCCGTCTACATCACGACGTGTAAAGCAATCTACATCTGTTACAAATATATCGCCTGAGTTCCTGTCAAGCTGAACATTTGCAAGCTTACGGTAATCATTAGTTTCTTCATTAACTGTTTCCTCTACAAGCTCACGGGATATGATGTTGCCGCTTACTCGCTTATTATCTCTGAAATAGATACGCGCAATATTCGGTTCACCGTTGCGTTCCTCTACAATTCTGTCCTTAACATCAGTAGTGGCACAGCGAAAAGCGTCAATAGCAGAATGTTTTTCTCTTTTACTTGCCGGAAAACCATATCTTTCAACCAATTCCTTAAATTCCTTTTTGTTAATCAGAAGTCTGGGGAAAGAATAATATAAAAACTTACCCAAGATTTCCGAGCTTTGACCGTCCGTGCTATTTACCACCATTAAATTATTTGCTTCCATAATTTTTCCTCCTTCTTATGCCGCCAATCTGTCATAGCTGCTGTTATGACGCTTCTTTTTGTACAGACAATAATCATCAATTCCCTTATACCACGGGTCCCAAGTACAGGTTTTGGTTTCTATCCCGCACTCGTTTAAAATTCCCTTTATTTTTATAAGAGCCTCTTTTACACGGTGATTGACCTGTTTATCCATGTCGAACATCTCATACACTTTTTTTACGTTAAGCTGATTTAACGTATCAGACAGACAATTTACTGCATTGACGCCTGCTATTGCAATAAGCAAGCTTCCGCCGGATAAAA
>OJNL01001244.1_pt1 | contig 14960 bp, 10 predicted proteins | sample 1597581 | NCBI WGS metagenome assembly OJNL01 (sample SAMEA2452133, study PRJEB22498) | human gut metagenome | biome: human feces; feature: human gut; material: feces | place: Australia | collected 2012
AGCAACCGTCGCGAGTCTCAAGGCGTGCTTGGTGCTCTCGAGCCCTGCTTTTACCTGATTGAATCGGTCGTGTCCTTCTGCCAAGAGAACAATTCTTCCTTGAAGCGCGTCTAGGGCATTTAAGCGTTCATTCTGATTGTCCAGTTCCGCAGCCAGCGTCTCGACGCCTTCTATTCCTAAAGACTTGGAAAGCATGCGCTCTTTCATGGAAAGTTCGCCCGTGACGGCAAGCTCCTCGTTTTTAAGAGCGGCAATGACGTTTTGAACGTCTAATAAAGCAGAGCGAGAGGACTCAATCCGTTTCTGCAGTTCCCGCTGCGTTTCTTCTGCCTCTGCGCTGCGAATGACTTCAGCGTCAATCTCATCAAGAAGACGTTTGTACTCTTCGAGCTCATCGACCAAGAGCTTATCCATAGAAAGGTCATCCATCTTCTTGTTTAGAAGCTGTGAGCGAATGGTCAGTTGGGAGAGGACGTTTTTTAATCGTGTGTTTTCTTCAGAGAGGAGACGAGCCGCGGTTTGCTCGTTGAACAACTCCTCTTTAAGGTGCTTGCTTTGAATCTGAGAATCTTCGATTTTTTCATCTAATTCGCGAACGCGTTCCAACGTCACACACTTCTCGTTGTAGTTTTCCAGGACGCTCTTGAAATTTTTGTCTGCCTCAGCATGAGCCAGAGAGGCGGAGCGGACGCGTTCAGAAAGCATCGGGACGGATTTTTTAAGTTCCGTAATCAGCTTACCTTCTTCTTTCTCATCGACTCGAAGCTTAGAGAGGACATCGTAGTCGGGAGCTAAGGCGTCTGTTTTCAGCGCTTTTTCCAGAACGTTCTTTTTCACGTCAAAGCGAGAAAGGTCGCCGTTGACTGTCGTGAGCTGCTTAGACAAGCGGGCGGCTTCATCCTTGAGCATATTGATGCGAATGAGCCAGTCCATCGAATCTTTGAGCTGGGCAATTTCGTTTTGCAGAGCGGCGTGAGAGACGCCGGCCTTAATGAGCTGCTGATTGAGGCGTTCTTCTTCCTCATCAGAAACAACCGAAATTCCGTCTATGACAGACTTAGAAGCGGCGAGCAAGGCGGCCTTCTGCTGAGAAACTTCAATGCCCTGAGTCAGGATTGCATTTCCGAGGGACTCGGAGACATTTCCGATCAAAGATGAGGCTAAAGTATCCGCATTCTCGGTCAAAGATTCAGAAGTCGAGAGAATGTCATAGAAAAGGGTGTCTTCTAATTTATCGGCATCAAGATGCGTGATCCTAGCCATGGCGACAGGAAAGGGCGCAGCCTGCAGGTCAAACGGCATGCCGTTTTTGCGGATTTCAGTGTTTTCGTGGGACCGAAGAAGTTCAAATCGTCCCTCTTCTGTGGAGAAGACCAGGCGGACTTCGGGATTTTTTCCAAGTTTCTCGGATGAGATATCGAATAGAGCGAACTTTAGAGCGTCAAGGAATAACGCAATACTTTTCTCTCCTGTCAGGGGAATGGAAAAAACGTCGGTGCGTCCGTCAAAATCGAGATCCCATTGACCGAGGAAAGTCGGTACTCGGGAAAGACCGAAAGCATGAATCTGCATAACGAAAAATCAAAACAACAAATCAGTAAGCAACCTTGGTTAATCCGTATCCGAGCGCAAAGAAAATGGCAGAGATCACGGTCCACATGATTGTCAGAACACGGGTCACAGAGAGGATTTTTTCTCGCTGGTAGTCGTCGATGCCGGGCTTAAGCAGCATTCGGCCGAACTTGCTGTAATAGCTTCCGCAGAAGCCTCCGATAACTGCCGGGATCATGCCCCAAAGATAGCTAAAGTTGATCCAGCCGATGAACAGCCCGGAAGCGATCATGGCGGCGATGATAATGGGATAAGCGAACATATTATTTTTACTCCGAAAGGTTCACTTTACCAAATCTCGACAGAAGAAAAAACGCCGCATTGTCTGCGGCGTTTTTATGTGCGCTCGGCATGAGCGAACTCTACAGGGTGAAAGTCCCGAAGTGCGGGCGGTGGCGCCAAGCACATAGCCAAAGGCAAGGTCTGAATCGCGAGGTTCCGACTGAAGGAAGCCCGAGGCAAACCATTGACCTTACGAACAGGAACGGTCTCAGGCACATGCTGTCGGGCAAGACTGCATAACAAGTTGAAGCCCTAAGGCCACACGGAGATGGCAATGTAAAGACCGAAGGTACGTGATGGGAAAGAGTTCGTTCTTACCCGAGGAGAACTCACGGACGCAAGCCAGTCGGCTTGGCGGAGTAAAACTTGCCGTGAGTGGTCAGCAGAGGGCATAGTACTCGGTAGCAGTAGCCGAGAAAGGCCCGAATCTTAACGGAGTGTGTTGCTGCAACTACGACAAAGGGAATCCATGGATAGAAACAATGAAAAACCTTCATGCGGGCAACGCGCACGGAATGCGGCTAAACCTGCACAAAAGGGTCCGCCCGCGTCCATAGAAACAGAAGAAGACACACATAACCTCAATTTATACGCAGGCATTACCTTAGAGGCGATACTGGAGCCTTCTAATCTGAAGGAAGCACTCAAAAGAGTAGTAGCCAACAGAGGGGCTCCCGGGATTGACGGAATGGAAGTTGGGCAACTGCTCGACTGGATACGTAACCATCCCGGCCAGCTTACAAAGGCGATTAAGGAGGGAACTTACAGGCCCTCCCCTGTGAAAAGAGTAAGCATTCCAAAAGACGAACCCGGCAAGTTCCGGGATCTGGGAATCCCGACAGTCATAGACCGTCTTGTGCAACAAGCAACAGCCCAAGTACTTGACTGGGCCTATGACAGAGACTTCTCGGACCGTAGCTTCGGGTTCAGACGGAACATGCGCGCTCACCATGCTCTCAGAGTCACAGCGGCGGAAGCCGATCAAGGCTATCGATGGGCAGTGGACATGGACTTGGCCAAATTCTTTGACACGGTGAACCACAGCCGACTAATCAGAAAGCTGTCACTTAAAATCAAAGACGGCAGAGTCATTTCGCTGATCCATAAAATGCTCCGATCGGGTGTCCAGATCAATGGGGAAACCAAACCAACGGAGATAGGACTTATGCAAGGCGGCCCACTATCGCCGCTCCTAGCCAACATCTATCTAGATGAATTGGACAAGGAACTGGAGAAACGGGGACACCGCTTTGCAAGATACGCTGATGACCTGATCTGTATCTGTAAGAGTAGAAGAGCGGCAGAAAGAACCCTGGCAAGTCTGACAAGATTCGTGCAGGACAAGATGCTGTTGAAAGTAAACCAGGAAAAATCACACGTTAGCCTTGTAACGAGCTCACGAACGAAATTCTTAGGATACGGCTTCTACTTCAGTCGGGCAAAAGGGGAAGTAAGACTGACGATCCACAAAAAGAGCAAACAAAAGCTCAAGGACACGATCAGACAACTACTTACCCGGAACCCAAGAACGAGCATAGAGAATGTGAAACAGCTGCTAGCGCAGAAGCTTCGGGGGTGGATGAACTACTTCCAACTAGCAGATGCCCAAAGGTGGACACAAGAGGTAGACCGATGGATACGGCGCCGTATCCGCCAGCTCTTGTGGAAAACTTGGAAAAAAGTGAAGACGAGGATAAAAGCCCTTATAAAACTAGGGGCGGATCCTGCCAGAGCTTATTACTGGGGCTGTACCCGAAAGGGTTATTGGCGAATATCCAACAGTCACATTCTCGCGACCACTCTGACCACAGACTTCCTCAAACGAAGAGGTTGGTCATGGCTAGGGTGCTATAAAGGTTAGAACGTTGAGAAACCGCCGTAAAACCAAGGTGACTTGGCCTACCAGATCGGTACGGGCGGTGGTGTGAGAGGGTGTTCGCTGAAACTCAGCGAAACCCTACTCGATTAGAAATGAGAAACGTTACTTCAAGTCTTCGGGAACTTTGCCGCCGTTTTCGGCAAGCTTCTGCATAACGGCCTTAATCAGCCAAACGTTCATCTGAGAATAGTCACCGCCGATAAGGTTTTCAGGGCAGCCGAGTTCTTTTGCCAGCTCTTTACGATTAGCTAAAGATGGGTCCATTCCAAGAAGCTTCATAAGGTCAACAATAGAAGTTTTCCAGTTGAGTTTCTGTGGGTTCTTGGCAGCCAAAGCTTCGCAGACAGCAGCGACGTCTACGATTTCGGGCGATCCTGCAGGCGTTTCGGCTGCAGCTGGGGCAGCAGCTACAGTTTCAACGGCAACGGCTTCCACGGGAGAGACCGGTGCTTCCGCTGCAGCAGCGTTTTCCCCTGCAACAGCTTCAACGGCCTTGTCTTTCACAAAACCAAGTTTCTGAAGAATTGTATTGAAAAGTCCCATAATTCACTCCTTTATCAATGGTGTTGGCAAATCTTTTCGCGCCGATTTCTCCGCAGGATGAACGGCGCCGGTAAGACTTTCATCATCAAACTGTAATTCAATTGCGAAAGGATGGGTTTGGAGAGCCACCATCATGAGCGCACCTGAAAAACTCGTTACATCTGCGCTGAATCGGTCGTTCTAAAATTTCGACAGCATAAAGAAAAAGTATCGAAAGATGAAAAAATTATTAGTACTTTCCTGCTTGGCGGGCACCGTCTTGTTCTCCTCGGTCCCGAAGGCCGCAGACTTTGATCGCGTTTACGAAACAGGAACACCTCTGAAGGCGCCGCGCATGATGCCGAATTTCCGAGAGCTCAAGCACGCTCTAAAGATGCCGCAGTTTGATCTCAAAACTATTTACGGAACAGACGTAAATTTGTCGGATTACAAAGGAAAGGTGATCGTTTTAAACGTTTGGGCTACCTGGTGCCGCCCCTGCGTTGCGGAGATACCGGAACTGATTACAGCACAGAAGGCCCTTAAGAACTCTGATGTCCGTGTTATTGGAGTTGCTGTTGACGGAGAAAATGTGGATCTTAAAAAATTCCTCGACAACATCCGTGCTTCGGGTTTTGAAACCTTCATTGACAGCAATCAGGCGATTCCCAGGAAGATGGGCGTTTCTGTGGTCCCCACCAATTTCATAATTGACGGCAACGGAAATTTAGTGGCTTACGCTGAAGGTTACCTGCCATGGGAAAATCCTCAGATTATTTCTTTCCTGAAAGAAATCGGCAAGAAATACGCGTCCGGTCCTTCTGCGGCTAAAAAGCCAGCCTCTGCCCCTGTCGGTTCCGTTGGATCTGTTTTCAAAATTAGTCAATTTTAGGTTAGCAAACTTAAAGCTGACTTTAACTTTTTGGACCGAAAAGAGGTATTTTGAAGCCCTAAAATGACAAGACTTCACTAACTTCCTTGTGCTTGTCATGAAAACTGCCCAGTCGTCCCGAATTCTTCAGCTCACTAAAAAACTTTGTGCCATTCCTTCCGTTAGCGGTAGCGCCGCGGAGGAAAACCGCTGTGCGGACTTCATTACGCATTGTCTGTTTTGCCTTGCACAAAAACATCCCGGACGCGTGCGAGTCTTTGAACCGGTCTGTGAGCGGGACCCCCTCGAGCGTAAGGCGGTTTTCGGACTGCTCCGAGCCGCCGTTCCTACCGATAAAACTGTTGTACTGACAGGTCACTTCGATGTCGTCGATACGCAGAACTGCGGTGATAAAGTACAGACGGCTTTCGATTTAGAACGTTACACGGAAGCACTACGTGAACAGCCTCTAGATGAAACTGCTCGGAAGGATCTTGAGAGCGGCAATTGGCTGTTCGGGCGCGGCAGTATGGATATGAAGGCGGGCCTTGCGCTGTTTTTGGCTTCCATGGAGGAGTGGGCAGATGACCCGACTCTTGCCGTTAATATTCTTTTTTGGGCGGTTCCGGATGAAGAAGCCAACAGTGCCGGCATGATCGGTTCGTTAAGAACATTCCTGCATATCTGTGAAGAAGAACATTTGAAAGTCGTCGCTGCTCTTACCGGTGAGCCTTGTTTCTGGACGGCGGAAACCAAGACGGTACCGGCTGTGCGACCTTATTACACAGGAACCACCGGCAAACTTATGCCGTTCTTCTACGCCTTCGGTAAATCCGCACACATCGGCAATTATCTTCACGGCTTCAGCGCAGCGCTCTTAATTAGTGAAATCGTTTGTCTGGCAGAAGCCGACACCGCTTTATACGAGGGTTCCGGATTGGATCTTTTAGCACCTCCGGCCTGCTTAAGTATGGAGGTGCACCGCAACGGTTATTCGGTCACTGTGCCTGAAGAGGCTTCCGCTTACTTTAATGTTCTGACCGCCGCAAAGAAACCGGCGGATGTCCTTCGTTGGGCTCAAATGACAGCGGCGCGGGCTGCCGCGCAGGCCAGAAGCAAACTGATGCGTGCACTGCTGTTTGCACAAGATAAAGGCGCAGACTTTCTTGACATTGATGAGGTCAATGTTGTTACCTTCGGGATGCTTCAGCGGATGGCTCGCCAGAAGACGGGCGAATCCTTCGAAGAAAAAAGAGATCATTTTTATCGCTCGCTCCCTAAAGATCTGGACATCCGGGAAGCGGCCCTGAAAGAATGCTCCTGGCTGTTTTTACAGGCTCAGATGCCACGGCCGACAAGTCGCCTGATGAGCAAAAACTTAGAAAAGTGATGGAAGAGATGACGGAGCAGGCAAAAGTCTTGAGCAAAGACGAAGCAGTCCGTCTGCACGAGGTTTTCGGGGGCATTACGGATTTGTCCTTCCTAGGCTTTGAAGAAATGAGAGAAGGGGCCAAACAAGTCGGCGAGAACATGGCCGGCTGGAAGAAACTCTTTTATTTGCCGACCGATCTCCCGGGCGCCTTGGACATTCCGATTGCTAACATGGGGCCGGCAGGCCGAGATGCGCACCGAAGCACCGAACGTTTAGAGCTTGATTACTCTTTGAACATTGCGCCGAAGCTTTTGGCCGAAACGATTCAAAAGCTTTCCTAAAAAAGAAGGGACGGCTTCAGCCGTCCCTCTGGCGATTCAGTGCTTAATTATTTTCCGAAGGTGTCCTTCAGAGCAACTGCAAGGTTGAATACCAGGTTGTCCGGAGTGAAGTCCTTCTGATCAGCCACGTAATAACCGTTTCTTTCGAACTGGAAGCGGTCTTCGGGTTTGGCGTCTTTCAGAGAAGGCTCAACGTAGGACTGCATCACAGTCTTACTGTTCTTATTTATGAGCTCACGGAAGTCCACTTCACCGGCATCGGGTTTCGGAACGGTGAACAGACGGTCATAAAGTCTGATCGTTGCGGGAAGAGCATCTTTAACACTCAGCCAGTGAATGGCAGCCTTGGTCTTAATAGAGTTGGCGCCGTCGGTACCGCTCTTGGTTTCCGGGAAGTATTCAGCGTGGACGGCTGTGATCTTGCCGTCCGAATCTTTTTCTACAGAGGTGGCCTGAACGACGTAGGCGTGACGCAGACGAACGGGCATTGCCGGTTTGTCAGCAGTTGCCAGTGTCAGGCGGCGATAGCCTTTGGGCGGTTCTTCCGCGAAGTCGCTTCTTTCAATCCAAAGTTCTTTTCCGAAGGAAAGCTTGCGAGAGCCGCGTTCCAGATGCTGAGGGTGATTGGGAGACTCGAATTCTTCGATCTGATCTTCCGGATAGTTATCAATGATGAGTTTGATCGGATCCTGAACGGCGATACGACGATCGGCTTCAGCATCAAGCACATCTCTCAGAGAACCTTCGAGAACAGAGTAGTCGATCCAGCTGCCGGTCTGTTTAGAAACCCCGACGCGATCACAGAACAAACGCATGGCTTCGGGAGAATAGCCGCGGCGGCGCAGACCGACGAGAGTCGGCATGCGGGGGTCGTCCCAACCATCGACGAGGCCTTCTTTGACCAAGGCGATCAGTTTGCGTTTGCTCATGACCACATAAGTCAGATTCAGACGATTGAACTCGTACTGATGCGGAAGCAGGAAGAAGTTCGGTTTAACGGTTGCGCTTAAAACGTCCTGCAGCAGCGGAGTGAAAACTTCCGGTTTGGCAGCAACGGCGTTCACGATGGCGTGCGCAGAAGCATCGTTCAAATTTTCGGGATTGGCCTTGATATCAGCTAAGAGAGAAGCGAGTTCTCTTTCTGTTTCGGTCTGGCCGAGTTTCCATTTGAATTTGACAGCAGCTTCGGCAAAAGGCTTGATTTCTTCGAAGCTCTTTTTCTGGAGGTCTGCCAGGACGGCTTTTGCTTTTTCAAAGAGCGGAGCGCGGGTAATGGGCACGGATCTTTCGGTTGCCCAGTTATAGAAAGCGCGCTGATCTTCAAATTCCAACGTGCAGATTGAATGAGTAATGTTTTCCAGAACGTCTTCGAGCGGGTGAGCGAACGTGTACATCGGGTAAATACACCATTTGTCGCCTGTACGATGATGTTCGGCAAAACGAATACGATAAATAGCTGGATCACGAAGATTGATGTTGCGGGAGCTCATGTCAACTTTAGAGCGGAGAACCATGCTTCCTTCCGGATGCTTGCCTTCCCGCATTTCACGGAAGAGGCGCAGACTTTCTTCTGCCGGACGATCCCGAAACGGAGAGTCGACGCCGGGTGTGTGAAGTGTGCCCCGGTTTTCTTTAATCTGTTCAGCCGTTTGTTCATCGACGTATGCCAAGCCGTTTTTAATCATATGCTCGGCAATCTCGTACATATAGTCGAAGTAGTCGCTGGCGAAGTAGAAATTGGTTTCTTTGGCATCCTTCCAGTCGAAGCCGAGCCAGTTAACAGAGCCAAGAATGGAGTCTACGTATTCCTGGTCCTCTTTAACCGGGTTAGTATCGTCGAAACGCATGTGGCACCGTCCAGCATAGTCTTTGGCTAGACCGAAATTCAGGCAGATACTTTTAGCGTGACCGATGTGGAGGTAACCGTTAGGCTCAGGAGGAAAACGAAGCCGAACTTTTGCCTCATCGATCGGTCCTTCCATCTGCTCCGTGTAAGTGCCGGGATGTCCACACCAATGTCTGGGATCGTTTACCCCTTGTTTCAAGTCTTCGTTAATAATGTTGCGAAGAAAATTAGTGATGTGGCTGCTCTGAGCCTTTTCTTTGTTTTCGGTCATCGCTGTAGTAAAAAAGAGAACTAATTTTTCTATTCTACCTTTCTGTGTTTATTTGCGCCGAAAATACGAGGTTCTCAGCATGCGTTAGATCAAGAAGAAGAGAAGAAACATCGAAGGAAGAAAAGTTCAGGACGTGAAAAAATACAAATTCGCGAAGTATTAGGGATAACGAGCATTAGTCAATAAAGAAGTTTCAAGTATGGAAAAAATCAAAATCGAGAGAAAATTACCCTCAGTTAACTTTCCATATAAAAAGACTTGATTCTTCATCTTTAATTCTCATAACTTAGTTTACATTTTTATATATTTTCTTAATTTAATAAAAGAATTAGGCAAAAATATGTTTTTAACTAACTAAAAACCGAACTCTTAATCGCATTTGGGTTATTTATAAAAAGATGAAAATTTGCACGTAAATAATTTCGGAAATTCAAGAAGATAGAGTCTACAGAGGAGGTCTGAGAATCTAAGACATTTGTCTTATAGGATTAATCTTTCTTAGGGATTACGATCGAGGGCAGTTAAAGAGATTACAACTCTTAACAATCCCCAATAACCTAAGGACAAGAAATTAAGATGTCTGACAAAATCGTAAATCTGTCCGTCTCTCGACGGACACTTATGAAAGGAGGAGCTTTGGCTGCAGCCGCTGCCGCTTCTCCATGTCTTCCGAACTTGGCGTTTGCCGAACAAATTAAAAAACTCGAACAGGAAGGTTGGACAAAACGTCCCGTTGCCTGCACGATGTGCGGTGCGTTCTGCGGTCTGATTGAGATGCGTAAAGAAGGTGAGCCCGTTTCCGAAAAAACTGTTCGTATTTTCCCAAATCCAGGACATCCTCAACAGGGCTACTGCGGCCGATCCGCTGCAACTATGTGGGTTTGGAATCACCCGCTTCGTTTGAAAAAACCTCTGAAACGTGTCGGGGAAAAGGGCGAAGGAAAATTCAAAGAAATTACATGGGATGAAGCGTTGGACGGCATCGCCGGTCAGCTTAAAACGATCGTTGAAAAATATGGAGAAAGCAGCATTGCTTCAACTTCCCATACTTTCTCGGGCTTCAGCAAGTGGATTACGCTACCGCTGGGCTCTCCGAATAGTATTGGCCATGCTTCTTCCTGCAATGCGGGTGGTATCAGCGGTCGCCAGTGGGTCTTCGGAAAAGGCTTTGACGGTGCCGGCAAAATGGAGCCCGATTACGCCAACTTGCGTTATTTGCTTCTTATCGGCCGTTCTATGGGAGCTGCTATGGGAGCGCTCCATACTTTGAATGTTGCTCGTGCAAACGGGGCCCGTGTGGTTTCCATCGACCCGAGAATGCCGGACATCTCTTACGGTGATGTGGACTGGGTTGGTATTCGTCCCTCGACGGACGCTGCTTTCGTGATGGGTCTGATTAACCGCATGATTCAGGACGGTACAGCCGATTTTGATTTCATTCAGAAGCATACCAACGGCGCTTATCTTGTCAGAGAAAACGGTCATCCCTTGACTCAAGCTGATTTCGTCGCAGGCGGGGATAAAACAAAATACGCCGTTGCCAATGCTGCCGGAGAAATTTCCTTCCGAGGACTGAAGAAAAATGAAACCGGAGAGATGGTTTTTGACGAAGATCCTTCTTTCAAGGCTATCCTTGAAGACGTCGCTCCGGTCAAACTTGTCGACGGGATCACGATTCCCGTTAAAACCGCTTTTGAAGTCGTCAAAGAGACAGCGGCTCCTTACACACCGGAGAAAGTATTTGAAATCACCGGCGTTGAGCCTGGCATCCTGCTCCGTATCGCTAAGGACTTCACGAACCTAAAAGGCGTGATCGATGACGGCTGGTACACCTCTAAGAACGGAACCGACGTTCAGCTGTATCAATTGATCTGCATTGCCAACGCGATGAACGGCAATATAGATATTCCTGGGGGTTTGGTTGTAACAGTCGGGGCCGGCCTCAAGATCCCCAGTGTTTCTGCAGGCAAAGGTCCCAACGGCGAAACTTGGCAGATGGCTAAAGAAAAGCGCATCGACAAGATCGTTTATCCGGAAGCATCCGCAACTTTTAAGGTTGCGCTCCAGGCTGCCGTTACCGGCAAACCTTATCCGATCAAAGGTGTTTTCTTCGTGGGAACTACGATGTTCCATCGTGAGGCCAATTCTCAAGAACTTGCAGAACAGCTTAAGAAGCTTGAGCTTTGTGTCGTTCAGGATGTTCTTCCGCAGGAACTGGTTGACTATGCTGACTACGTGCTCCCTGCCACATATTTCATGGAAAGAAAAGAGATGGCTGGTGTTAAGTGGGCGCTTGACGGCTCCATTTATCTTTCCGACCCGGGCCTTACGCCGCCGAAAGGTTGTGAAGCTCGTCACGACGTGTGGATCCTTTTGGAAATTCTGAGAAGAGCTTTCCCGGAAAAAGCAGCGCGCGTCGGATACAAGGAATGCAAGACGGCCGAGGAGTTCAATAAATACTTTGATGCCTTTACGAACAAAGGTTTTAATAAGTTCCTGGCACAGTGCGAAAGCCAGAAACCGGGCTGGGCTGCCAAGATCAAGAAGGATATCGAAACACAGGGCTGGTCAACGATCAAGACAAAGAAATACAACCAGTACCCGTATCACAAACCTTTTGGAACACCGAGCGGCAAGGTTGAAATCTATGCCTTCCAGAGCTTCAAGAACGAAGCCTACGAAAAGGCCATTGCTCCGATTTCCGGTTACATTCCTTCGCCAGCGTTCACCGCACCGAAGCAGAACAGCAATGAGTTCATCCTGGCTTCCGGAAAGAACTGCGTCACCTGTTCCGGCCTGAATATGTTTACGCAGCCCACTCGCTATTTGGGCGACAGAACCGTTTGGATGAATCCGGTTGATGCACAGAGACTGGGTATTAAAAACGGGGATATGGCCGAAATTGAAGGTATCGATACTAACTATGTCGGCCAAGCAAGAATTACCGTCACCAATAAGGTTGTACCGGGTGCAGTTTTTGCCTTCGGTTTCTCCGGAGGCAACAGAACTAAGCACCTTGTAAACGACCCCGAATACCAATTTGTGAAAGAAGGTATTAACTCTCATTGGTATGCGACAGGTTATGCGCAGCCGGTCTTCGGCAATGTTGCGAATAACAGTTCCGTGCGCATTAAGAAGGTAAGAGGCTAAATCATGGTTCAAAAGAAAAAACAATTAGCGCATCTTTTTGATGCCACACAATGCATCAGCTGCGGTGCCTGCATTTTGGCCTGTTCTCAGACCAATTTCCCTGAAATGCACAACCAGAGCATTCCGGGGAGAAACTGGCCCGCATCCAATATTCGTATTTTCCGTTCTGAAGAACGTCGTCCGGTCAATCTGCTGGTTCAGTGCCAGCAGTGCGAAAACGCACCTTGCGTTAAGACTTGTCCCTTTGGCGCGAACTATTACGATGAAAACGGTCTTGTCAGAAATGATCCGGATAAGTGCGTCGGCTGCAACTACTGTATTGCCAGCTGCCCGTACGACGCTCGCTGGAGTCATCCGATCACGGGCCTGCCGATGAAATGTATCAGTCCGGGCTGCATGGAGATGATTAACGAAGGCAAGCAGCCGGCTTGTGTTCAGGCGTGCCCCGCGGAAGCCCGTCTCTTCGGAGATATTTTGGATCCACAGTCTGAAATCTCTAAAAAGATTGCTTCCAGCAGAACCGAGCTTCTCATGCCGAACAAAGGCACGAAACCTAACTTCTTTGTGGTGGTGTCCAAATGATCGAATTAACTTCTTTTACTCCTCAGCTCCAAGCCGCTCATTGGGGGTGGACGATTGCCATTTTCCTTTGGCTCGTCGGTCTCGCCGGTATGGGATTTTTTCTGAACTACTGGATCAGACAGAAGAACTTTGTTTATCTTCTGACGGTTTCAGGCATTCTCGGAACGCTCTTAGTGGTCAGCCACTTGGCTAGGATGCTTAATCTTCCGTTTGCCGTTTTCAGCGCTTTAGCGGACTTTTCCTTTAATTTCCAGTCTTGGATGTTCATCGGCATTTGTCTGCTTTCGCTGCTGTGCATCGGTTCCGTGTTCTATTCCATGATCTGCGCCAAGATCATTTTCAAGAGTGAATACTGGCAGAACATGACTAAGTCCAATTGGTTCAACGGAATTTTTGCTGCGCTGGGCGTTTGCTGCACGATTTATTCCGGCTTCCTCTTGACTCAGGCCGTCGGCATCTCTCTGTGGAATACCGCTTTGATTCCGCTACTTTGGATCATGTCCGGCATGGCCAGTTCCATCGGCTGTATTGAACTTTTCATGATCATGAAATGGATCGATCCGGATACCGTTCGCTGGAGCAGAAGAACTTCCTTCTGGGTTGAAGTTGCAGAACTGTTCACCATTTTTGCCTTTGTCCACGTTGCTTTGGGTTCCGCGCTTGCCGGTGCCAGAGCCGGTGCAGAAGCTCTGATCAGCGGTCCTCATGCCGTGATGTTCTGGGTCGGCGTGATTATTCTCGGTTCTGTCGTGCCTCTGCTCCTGAATCTGCTGACACGCAGCCATAAGATTTTGGCCTGCAGTGCGATCCTCGGCATCATCGGTGCGCTCCTGCTGAGAGCTTCCATCCTCTTCTCCGGATACTACGATCCGATCATGTTCTAAGACTTGGCGCCGCCTCTCAGGTCTGGAGGCGGTAATTACTTAGTTGCTCCTTGATGCCAAGCGGCATCTTCGAAGGGCTGTCTTCGGGCAGCCCTTCGCCTTACTGGCTTGGCTGTTCTCTTCGCAAATGAGTTCTAGAAGAATTAGAGAGCCCGAATACATGTCCGAAGAAACGGCCTGAAATCGTTCTCCTTCCAAAATCGATTAGATGTCCCTGTGTCGGTTGTTTGGAGAAGATCTGTGAGAGAAAGAGGCTTTCTGAAAAGGTATCCAAAACATTGGATTTTAACCATCACAAGCTTCCCGAGCCGGAACAGAAGACATGTTTAAGTCTTATGATTCTGAGAGAAATGTGATTGCTATTGGAACTACAGAAAATAAAATTCCCGCCCCGATTTTCAATCGAGAAGCGGGAACTCCTTGTCCGTGGACACCCTCTCCGAAAAATCGAAGAACCCTCACGATGCTGTCGTATCCAATCATGGACACCCGGCGACAGGCGACAAATTTTCCACTCTAGACAAGGGTTTCAGATTAACAAAATCCTAGTCCGAGCGCAATGTTTAGTCTTCCTTGAACGCTACCTCGCGGCCTTTCTTAATACTCGGTAAGAGGATGAGCAGCAGCAGGAAGATGGCCATCATCAATAGGACGAGAGAGATGGGACGCGTAAAGAAGGTCGATGGGTCACCGCGAGAAAGAAGCATTGCTCTTCTGAGGTTTTCTTCCATCATTGGTCCGAGAATGAAGCCCAGGATCAATGGTGCTGGTTCACATTTCAGTTTTGCAAATAGGTAGCCAAGTGCACCGCAGATTATCGTGATGTAGACATCAAACGGATTGTTATTAATGGAATACACGCCGATACAGCAGAAAGTCAGAATCATCGGATAGAGCAAGCCGTAAGGAACGCGCAGCAACTGAACCCAAACGCCGATTAAAGGCAGATTCAAAATCACAAGCATCAGGTTGCCGATCCACATTGAGACAACTAAGCCCCAGAAAAGTGTCGGATTAGAGCTCATGACCTGAGGTCCCGGCGTGATGTTGTGAATCATCAGCGCGCCGATCATCAAAGCCATCGTAGCGTTGCAGGGAATGCCGAGCGTGAGCATCGGAATGAAGCTCGTCTGGGCGCCTGCGTTGTTGGCAGATTCCGGACCGGCAACACCGGCAATGTTGCCTTTACCAAACGGAGGATTGGCGTTTTTGCCGCCGACTTTCTTCTCAAGCGTATAAGAAGCAAAGGAAGCGAGCAGAGCTCCGCCGCCGGGAAGAATGCCGAGGAAGGAACCCAGCAAAGTGCCGCGCGTGATGGCAGGCGCGGCTTTGCATAATTCTTTTCGGCT
>OJNL01001256.1_pt1 | contig 14841 bp, 9 predicted proteins | sample 1597581 | NCBI WGS metagenome assembly OJNL01 (sample SAMEA2452133, study PRJEB22498) | human gut metagenome | biome: human feces; feature: human gut; material: feces | place: Australia | collected 2012
ACCGCCATTGTTGCCGTTATTGGGCGTGTCAGGATTAGTTTTGTTGCTCAGATCGCTGATGAGGTACCAATTTCGATTGTCGCTGCCGGTCCCTCTTTTCAGTTCATAGTCATAGGCTCCGGCGACAAGTCGGCTGCTTTGAACGAAATTGCCATCGGATTTCCCTGAAACATCGATAAGCTTAATTCCATTGAGAGTTTTTGCTCCGGTTCCGCCAAGGTTGTTAACGTGGACGATCGTTCTGCCTGAAGTGTCGCCCTCGACGATCATCATGTCGGTTAACGAATCGTCTCCCCCTAATACAGTGTTAAACAAGATTTGTCCGTTATCTCCGGAATAATTTCCTGCAACGATAAGCTTGTTTCCAGCGGTTTTACCATTTCCGAGTACGATCTGCCCGGAGTTGCTCAAATCTTTCCCGACTCTAAATTCAGTTGGTGCTGAGGAGTCTGTATCCCCGATACCAAAGGTACCCTCATTATTCAAGCTTCCTTTAATTGTGCCAAAACCGCTCAAAGTCGATTCGGAAGAAATATTGACGAACGAGCTATTCATCAGCACAGGCTTTTCAGATGTTCCGAGAGTGACGATAGCATCTCTTAAATTTGTAGGGCCGGTCCATTCGGTGTCATTTTGAATAGCGATATGTGCATTTTTATCAAAACTGACTGCGCCTGTCCCGCTGATTTTATCCTGCAAAATGCTTTTCACTCCTGTATAAACGAGCTCTCCGTTATCGACGATGTTGCTTTGTCCAACGGAACTCAGTGTGGGAAGAATTAAGGTTCCTTGCTCGGCAATAAGTGTTTGACCGTCATAACTGGTCGGAACGGTAAATAAGGTTCTTCCGCTTTGAATTTCAACGCTTCCGCTTCCTACAATTGGAATACGAAGTTCTTGTGCCGAATCTCCGGTATGTCCGTTGTTAAAAACAACTTTGGCATCCCCCGGACCTTTTAATTGAACTTCCGGAGCGTTTAAGTTATAAAACGCTTCGTTAGAGCTCGTGTCGCCAAGAAGTAATTGTGCTGTTGCTCCTTCTTTTTGGGCTTGAACAATAACAGGAGATGAGGTTTTGACGTTTGCCCCATGGCCTACAAGGAAAGATGTTTTATTTCCGGCATCAGGCGCTTGAATGATGAGGGATCCGACATTGAATTCAGCATTGACTCCTTCATCGTTAATAATCTGTAAGAATGCATTATCGGTACCCTTCACGTCTCCGTACTCTGAACCGCCGAATAGGAAAGTTTTGCCGACTGAGAAGTTAGAATTCCGGATAAGCGCTTGGTCAGAAATCTCTCCCGTAACAGCTAGGTTCTTGACTTTGTTAGTAAAGTTAAGATTTCCTGCAAAAGAAACATCTCTAGCATTTTCAATTAAGAAACGATCATTTTCCTTGGAAAAATTTAACTGAGCAGTACTGTTAGAGGTAGTACCCGCTCCAACGCTGAAAGAGGCTGAGTTTTTTACAACGAGGGAGGCCTGCACATTCGAATCAATAATGTTGAAACTACTTGCCACATTTAACTGTGTTTCATTGTTGTTATTTAGGTTTCCGCCATCCACATACAAACTGATGTAATTAGTTTGACCACTATAAGCACTTATGGTTCTTGCATTAAATGAAACATCACCGTCTCTAGAGCCAATGACGTTAATGAAGAGATTGGGTTCTCTTTCGTCTGTATAAGATTCCCCAAGAGCTATCGGGGGTAAATTTAAAGAAGCTGGTTGGCCTTGCTGCACAGCATTGGTTGGGAGTGGAGTAAACGTCGTTTCGCCGCCTGCTTGAAAATAAGACGGCGAGTAAACTGCTAGCCCCCATGTTTCTAGAGTATAGGAGCCGTTTTTTGCCCAAAAAAATAAGGGGCGGTTTTCTCTGTTAGAAACATCATTCGGATCATTTGAGTTAGATGTGACATCTTGTTCGTTATCAACGAAGACTAAATAAGCCTCTGAGAAGGGAAAGTTATATCCTTCAATGTTCGCCATCGCATCATTAAGAGGAAAAATCAAACAAGCAGCCACTGCAAGGGCAGAGTGTTTCCTAATAAAAGGAGCTTTTGCAGACAGGGGGCTGTTTTTTATGAGTTTGTCTAAACCCGATCCGTTATGCAGAACTTTCATGTTATTCATAATTAAATAAAAGATAAATATGAAGAAATTTGAATTCTACAAATGAAAAAATATTTTCTGATTAAATATTAAATTAGATCAAATAGACGTCGTCAATAAGTGTTTGATGAATAACAAACAAATCTAGTAGTTGTATAAAAATTAAAACAATTATTGTTTTATACAACAATATTTTTTTTTGTTTATAAAAGGATGTTTAAATAACAATTATATCTTGCTCTTTTGGTAAGTCGTATCTAACGATTTTGTGTTAGTAAAAAAAAGCTTCGAGTTGCAGAGAGTTGTTATTTATATAGCATGCTATTTGAAGTTTATATTTATTTTTATGACTTGAGATTATCTAGCCTCAAAAAGAGGTTAAATAAAATATAGTGCCAAGAGAGGTATCCCTAAACGTAGTGTAGAAAAAGTACCTCTTATGTCTGCTTCATAGACTAGGACAGTTGATTGACAAGAAAAAGTCTTTTTATACCTATAGTTATCTACCAATTATTGCCGATATCATTGCACGCGCATCCTAGCACTGCTTCTGGAACGAAGATTATTTGATTTGCTTTTTTGAGTTACTTTTGTTACTTAAAAATCAGTGTGCATTAAAAAACAAATATTAATTTAACTTAATTATTAAAAAATATATTTACTATATTTTTATTGGTATCGTTCTGGTAATTAGTTAGCTATCTAAAAGTCATAATCGAATTATTTCTACTTGTTTCTTTGTTATGAAATTGTTGTAAGAATAAGCAATAACTTCATAAACAGCGTAAAAATTTAATTGTCACATTTGTTTTGATAAATTGAAGCTCGTTTAATTAATCTTGCTCATACCTTTTGCTTAAATTGGTTAAATATGAAAGAAAATAAGTAAATTTATAAGAATTAGTCCTGATGTCTTTTATTTAAAAGTATTGAAAACTATAAAAGAGGGAATTGCTTGTGTATTTAAAAATATGAGGAGCTATTTTTATACATGTCCCTTAATTCCATTCTTATGGATCTAAAAGGAGATAATTAATGAATAAAGCATTTAGGACTATTTGGAACGATGTTCGACAGTCTTTTGTCACGACCAGTGAGATTCAAACATCCCACGGCAAAAGAACGAAATCTTCTCTTAGTCTTTGCATTGCGACGGCGCTCTTTACGTTGAGCGGAGTTGCGTCAGCAGCATATGTTGAACCCGGCGTAATCGGAAGTACATCGTCATGGGAAACCCCCGAATATCAGAAAGATTGGGGGCTTGAGGCTATGAACGCATCTGCAGCTTACTCTCTTGGAAAAGACAGCTTTAGGCATGATGGACTCTGGAGCGCTTCTCTATACTCATCCTGAGCTTGATGGAGAGCGGTTCCGCTATATCACACAGCAGGGAAAATATACATCGACCGGTAATCGTTACCCGCAAGGGGCTGTGTTTGATGGCGCTTACACGAAAGATGAATCATTTGATACGACGGGGAAATGGATTCTTGGCGTAAATGATTCCCATGGAACTCACGTTTTAGGAACAATTGCTGCGAATCGTGACGGAGCCAATCATCACGGCGTAGCTTGGAATTCTACAAGTTATAGCGCAAACACAGGAGGTTCCGATGACAGCAATTACGGTCCTTTCCTTGACTATGGTTTTTTCTACAACGGTTGGAAAACTTTGGCTGATGCGCTCGTCAAAGATAACGGTAAGGACAGAGGCGGCGTTATAAACAATTCTTTCGGAACAAATATCCGCGTATACCGATTGCAGCAGATGATTGGCGGGAATTGGACGGACGCAGGGAATTTGAAGGTATCCGATTTGAATAAAGTCGACGGCGTTAATTTCAGAATCGGACCTCGTTTGGCTCATATCCCGACGAATACGGTTGCCCAGGCCGAGTATGAATATTTCCTGCACAACAAAATCTACGGCGCAAAGGGAATAAAGAGTTTCGTTGATGCGGCTTGGGATGCAGTGAAAGGAACAAATGTCGTTCAGGTGTTCACAACCGGAAATCGCGACATGCACAACCCTTTCTATCGTCCTCTTTATCCTTACTTTAACCCGGAAGCGGAAAATAATTGGGTTGCGGTTGCAGGACTGATGAAAAGAGGCGACCGGTATGAATTGATTTCATCATTTAATGAAGCCGGATTAGGAAAATATTGGACGGTTGCAGCCCCCGGCTCCCGTATTTATTCATCTGCGGTTGTTGACGGCAGTTATGTTGAGCCTAATACCGGAACAGATTCGAACGGCGATCCGGTAGGAGACCTAGGTTCTCCGAGTTACCAAACTTGGGGCGGAACTTCCATGGCTGCGCCTCACGTGACGGGAGCAATGGGTGTTTTGATGTCCCGGTATCAAAGCATGACAGCCCCTCAGGTCCGAGAAGTGATGTTTACAACTGCCAATCATAAGAATCCCGACGGAACCGATATGGTTGGTTGGGAAAATGTTGAAGTGGATGCATCCGGAGCAGTTGTTCGGACTTGGGCAGTGCCTGAAGGAGAGGTTTCAAACCGAATGGGTTGGGGCGTTCCTGATTTGAATAAAGGGATGTATGGTCCGGGTCAGTTGTTGGGCAAATTTGATTACAACATGAATCTTGCTCCGTTAGATGTTTGGACTAATGACATCTCTGAAGTCGCTCTGAAACAACGTGAGCGAGAAGATCTGGAATGGATGGCAAAAACCAAAAACGGAACAGATGCATCAACGGGCGGAAGTTACGAGCTTGGGAATGATTTCGTCGTGGTTGATGGCGACAGTGATGCTACGAATCATGTAATTTCAGAGGACGATGCTCAAAAATGGAGGTCTGCGTATTTTCTGAAGCGTGCACAGGCAATCCAGAACAAGATCGACAATAACCTCTATCAAGGCTCTTTAGTGAAACGCGGTTCCGGTATGTTAATCATGACCGGTAACAATACATACTCCGGAGGAACCACGGTCGAAGATGGTGCTCTGTATGGTTTCTCGGAATCTTTTGGTTCGGGAAATGTGAACGTTAACGGCGGAGTGTTTGGTGTTTTGTCGAGTTTCAATGACAATTTCACTCAAAAAGGTCAGCTCAATTCGCTCGTCGGCATTGCTAGAGCTCCGATACAGAAGGCCAATATAGTGGTGAACAACGGGGGCACCTATGCAATTGTTGCTGATCAGGACGTTCAAGTCGGAAATTTGACGTTTAATCCCGGATCGCTGGTTACGGTCACATCGTTAACAAATGATGCTTTCGAAAAAGCTTACGACGGCATCGATCAAGTCGGAACTGTGACAGCCGATAAAATTGAAGGCTTTAACCAAAATGCTGTTGTTACGCCCGACTACGCCTTAGTGGATCATAAAGTGACACTGGAGGGAAACACTTTAACCGGTATCCTGACCAAAAGTGATAAAACGCTCGCCGATTATGCTTTGACATCTAACGGGGTTGCGGTGGCCAACGCTCTAATGGCCGACAGCAATCTTTTAGGAGGGCTGGCGGATTCGACAAAATCTGAGGCAAGAAAAACGATTGCTTCTCTTGCCAATGATATTCATGTGACAGCCAATGCGATGACGATTGCAAACGGCCAGTCTTTAGTGAGAGAAATTAAAGATCAGGCAATCGGGATCGACGGATCGGCTCGAGTTGCGGAAGTTGACGGCGGTCGGGCTCGATTGTGGATGTCCACAATTGGTAACTGGTCGAAAATGGACCGTGACGGAGCATCCAAGCTGAAGTCAGATTTTTATACCGGCTTGATTGGTCTTGAGGCAGATATCAATGTCAGCAATAAGGTTGGCATATTCTTCGGCGCAGGTAAGACCAAGTTTAAAGGCGGCCATGACGGCAAGATTGATTCCAAGGATTTCCATTTCGGTATTTATGGCCAGTCGAATTTGGATCCGGTACGCTTAAGTTACGGTTTTGCTTATACCCATCAGGACCGAGATTCCAATCGAGTGCTGTTCTATAAGAGTCAAGGCTTCGGTTCTTCGGCCAGCTATAACGCCAAACTCGCTCAGGTCTTTGGAGAAGCAGCATATACCGGTCTGAATCTCGGCACGGTAAATATTGAGCCCTATGTCGGATTGGCTTGGATGCATTTGTCTGCCGACGATTTCTCAGATACGTATGCCGGTCAGAATGTGAAGACTAAGTTTGACAGTCAGAATCTGGCGGTTACGAATGTCGGTACGCGTGTGAAAGTTCCGTTCGAGGTTGGAGCAGCTAAATTCAAGGCGGTTGCGGATGTGAACTGGACTCAGTTTATGGGTGATACTCGCGGTAAATCTAACCTCAAGATCGGCAGCGGAGTCGGTGCCAAGATTCAAAGTGACAAGTTGTCCTCTGTTGCAGCAGTCGGACTCGGTCTTGAAGCTCAATTGGCGAAAAGAGCCTCTCTGGGAGTTTCCTATTACGGTGCCTACGGGAGCAAGATCAAATCCAACGGCGTTGGCGCCACATTCAAATTTGCTTTCTAAAGAAAGTTTTATCTTGGAGGAAGGGGCCCTGGTTTGAATTGGCCCCTTGGCAGAGGGCGATTTCCCCTTGGCCCTCTGCCGCTTCCCTTTTTTGTCTTAATAAATTTAGTGGAAGGAAAAATTATGGATATCATGATTATTCTTCAGATCGTTGTTCTGTTAGGAGCAATTTATATCGGTGTTCGTCTTGGCGGCATCGGCATCGGATATGCAGGCGGTGCGGGTGTATTGGTGCTGGGACTTTGTCTTGGGATGAAACCGGGCAATATTCCTTGGGACGTGATCATGATCATCGGCTCTGTAATCGCGGCTATTTCCGCAATGCAGCTCGCCGGTGGTCTTCAGTATCTTGTTTATATCGCGGAAAAGATTCTCTACAAGAATCCGAAGTACATCAACTATCTGGCGCCGATCGTGACATATGTTTTAACGATCTTTGCCGGTACGGGCCATACCGCATTTTCGATGATTCCTGTCATTGTCGAAGTGGCTAAGGGGGAAAACATCCGCCCCTCCGTTCCGCTTTCGATGTCAGTCGTTTCCTCCCAGATCGCTATTACAGCTTCTCCGGTTTCCGCTGCTGCTATATTCATGACGGGCGCTTTGGAACCCTTTGGCTGGAGTTATCCGACGCTGCTTGGAATTTGGCTTCTTACTACTTTCGCAGGCTGCATGCTGACTGCGTTTATCATGACGCACATTTCCAAACTGGACCTATCTGAGGATCCTATTTATCAGGAACGCTTGAAAGAAGGCTTGGTTAAACCGCCGGTAGGTCTCCAGGAAATGGTTATTACTCCGACAGCAAAACTTTCTGTTTGGATCTTCCTGACAGGCGTTTTATGTGTAGTTGCTTACGCATCTGCTATTTCGCCGGCAGTTGGTCTTATTAAACCTGTTGTTGTTCCCCGTGACGCAGCGATCATTAGTTTGATGCTGGCAGTGGGTGCGCTCATCACTATCTTTTGCAAAATCAAGCTTGGTGATGTGGCAGGAACCTCTGTCTTCAAATCCGGGATGGTAGCGTGTATTTGTGTTTTGGGGGTTGCCTGGCTAGGTGACACGTTTGTCTCCGGTCATACCAAAGAGATTAAGGATTTTGCTTCGCAAACGATTAGCCAATATCCGGCGCTTCTTGCGATTGTGTTTTTCCTGGCTTCGATGCTTCTGTACTCTCAGGCGGCCACAGCAAAAGGAATTACTCCTACGGTTATTGCCGCTCTCGGCATTACGGCAGCCAATCCGGATAATTCATACATGCTGGTTGCTTGTTTCGCGGCAGTTTCAGGGATTTTTGTGCTGCCGACCTATCCGACCGTACTCGGAGCGATTCAAATGGACGACACGGGAACAACTCGCATCGGTAAGTGGATCTTCAACCATTCATTCTTTGTACCCGGAGTTTTGGCGGTTTTCATCTCGGTGGCTCTAGGATTTGTGGTTTGCGGATTCATCTAACTAAAAATACATTCTTATCATCATGACCGCAATCTTTCTGTGGATTTGTAAGGCAGGCATCGTTCTCTACATACTGACGATGGCACTTCTGATAATCGCCTATTGTTGTGTGAGTGCCTACCGAAAATTCGTAGATAAAACAATTTAATTAGGTTCGAATATTCTCCTGTATGCCTCGAGATTTCGAGGCCTTGGGCAAAGGGGGAGAAGCCTTAGGCTTCAATACCTTTGCCTTTTTTTTTGTGTTCGACGTTGGAGAAACCAACTTGTCGGAGAATGAATCAGGTTTAGCCGGCAAACTTTGCTCAAATTGCCTGGACAGCAAAAGCCATACCGTTAGCTGTTTGGTAGATCTTATGAAGTTAAGAAGGGCAATCCAACGCCGTAAGAAAAAGGAGACGGCTAAAACATTCTTAACGCATCTCCTCTTTGACCTAAGTGAACTTCCTTGTGTCTAAAACACAGGACTGTCACTGAATTACACTTCTATGTTATTTCCATCCATAGAAGTTTTTGACTGTGTCCCAGGCTACTTTTTGCAGAAAAGCAGCGTCTTTTTCGGTTAAAGGTTTTTCGCATCCTCCTAAATAAGAGGCGCCTTCTGGTGATTTTTTCGTCAAGGCCGCCAGAATCGTTGCAGCTTCAAGATATGTACCGGCCGATGTTGGGTGGCGATTATCCGCTACCGTCAACTTTAAATCTGGTCTTTGCTTTAGTGCGTTGGCAAAAGCGAGGCCAACCGGAATTACTAATGCGTTGTTTTCGTTGGCAACTGCAATAGTAGCGTCGGCTAACTGTTTGGTCATTTCCGGTTTATCAGCGTATGCCCAAGTCATCAAGAAAGTAGGCCTCGCTCCGGTATCACGGATGTCCTTACTATGAATTGCGGCATATTTCTTGAAAAACTTTGATAATTCCGGATGAATTGGTCCTTGACTATTATCTTGAAGAACAACTGCTTCAAAAACCTTGCCATCAGGATATTTGATGAACTACCACGCACTTACGTGCACGGTTTCATGGGAGCGTGCTTCCATTTTTAGCAACTGACGAACACCTACACATTCATGCAGGTTTCGTACAACTGCGGGCGTGTCCACAAAGACGCCCCCATCGAGTTCGAGCAGCTTTTTGAGCCACTCATCCCCGAGTTCTTTTCGGCCGATATTTGCTGCGCCGTTGATATCGGCATTGATCAAATGTCTTTTTGATGACTGATAGAGGCCGCGTTTGAGCCTCTTCCCAGAGAAGAAAATCGCTGGTTTTCTTTCCTTTGGATCGAAGTCAGGAATTTCATCAAAGTCCATTGAACTGGCTTTAGATGTGTAACTCTCCTCACGCACTGTCACTTGGATGCCAAATTCTTCAGCCTTGTACCGGACCATCTCAATAAACTTATTGTGCGGCAGCATCACAAAATTCTGGTTGTTGCGTTTGCCAAGGTTGACTCTCTGTTTCCAGTTTCGGTTTGTTCCAATGACTATACGGCCCAAATCATGCGCAAGACAAAAATTCACTGCCAGGCGACTGGCCTTGTGCATCAAGTCTTGGATCTGCCAATAACGTTTGACCCCTTTTATTCGGATGTGCTCATAGTTTTTTTTGCTTTTCAGTTCGGCGACTTGTTTGTTGTACAGCTGATTGATGCTCTTAAGTATTTTGCCTTTGACCAAAAACGGCTTTACCCCGGGTTTGGTCGGAACGAAAGTTGCAAAATTATCAATGCCTAAATCGCAGCACAAAGCTTCATTCGGATTCAAAGAGACGCTTTTTGAATTTTTACACTCATCCTTATCGACACGATAAGTCAGCTCTACAATGAATGTATTTCCCATCGGAATAATTCTCAAGTCACCCGTAACTGCGTCCTCCGCTTTGGCGTTGAACTCTTGGTGTTTGCAGCAAACTATTCGAATGGCAGAAAAACCGATATCTTTTCCTCCAGTGATCGTCAGTCGGTAATCGCGGATTTGATAGCCGTTGCGGCCGACATAGAATGTCCGATAGTTTCTCTTATAACCCGGTAAGCGAGGTTTTCCTTGAAACTTCTCAGGGTGCTTCGAGTATTCAACAGCCGCCTTGGCAAAGCCTTTGAACTGTTTGGCTATGACTTGTCCTTGTCTTTGCGCGGAGGCAGCCGACGGCATAGCTCGATAGTCACTGCCGTATTGATGCCTGAGTTCCGTATCAAGTTCTTTGCGTGTCAATACAGGCGCCTTTTCAAAGACTCTATGTCTAAGCAAATAGACTGCGCAGTTGCCGAGCTTGCGCGACAATGAACAAAGCCTATGGCAGGCTTGCCAGTTAGCATTGTTCTTACGAATAACGTGTCGCTCGACTTTTTGAATCATATGCAGTTATCTTCCGGTTCTCATTGTGTTTTCAATCTCAAAGCTCACTTGATCTTCGTAGTAGCTTACCGACGAAAAGCTATTTCATCAACGATCCTGGAAAGGCTCAAAGAATTTTTTCGAAGTGTGCCGGCGTGATCGAGTCAGACATTTTGGAATGTTCCGGGGAGGAAGATCACGTTCATCTTTGATCTCTTACCCTCCAACGATTTGTCTATCAAATTTGGTGCGCAAACTAAAAACCATATCATCTTTGAAAATTCGTCAAGAATTCTTCAATCAGATTCGAAGGATGCTTTGGGGCAAGCGTTTTTGGACAAAAATTATTGTGTAATCTCAGTCGGAGACGGAACAATAACCGCCATTATTGAGAGATATATCAAAAATCAACGGCCGAATTAACATTCGGCCGTCCGCTATCCATCCCCGCGCTAGCGCACGGGGAATTCCGCGGAATTTGTTAAAAGATTGCAGACATAGGCACGCAGTCAAGGTTTACCAAAGTTTAAAATTCTGTTGTTCCAGGTTCACAAACTCAATGATCTTCAAGATCTTTCTAACTTGTTCGGTAGGATGCTTGGAATGAATAACGCCGAAAGGAATAGTTTCATTGACTTCTAAAGGAACAGACTTGAGAAGCGGATGGGAGAACGTCCAGGCATTAGTGGCTAAAAGCAAGGAACCCGAACTCGCGCACCGATTCAATATTTTCATATTTAACGAGTCGAAATATTCCTTTCTCACTAAGTTGTCCTTAAGAAAAATCTCCCTGACGCTGTTATAACCTTTGACAAGGTCTCGGCTCATTAATAAGAGAGATTCTCTTCCGGATCGAATATCTTCGATGGTTAATTTGTCTTTATTCGCCAATCGGTGATTCAATGACATTGCGATGGAAAGCGATAAGTCTGTTAACTTGAGTGCGGTGCACTTCTTCTCAATTAAGAAGTTCTCGTCATAGGTCGTAAGCATGATATCGACCAGACCTTCGTTTCCTAAGTGGCTGATAATATCTGCCTCAACGACCTTTTCATTCTCAAACGGAACAAGCTCGACACGCAGGTTCGGATATTGTTTCATAACTACTGGCCAAACTTGTTTTAGAAACGCGACTGGGGTTAAAGGCGAAAAGGCAACTCGAATAAGATTTTCTGAGTTCTTTTCGATTTTTTTCGCTCTCTTTACGGCTTCTTTAGCGAAGGACTGAAGAAACCTTGCGTCCTTATAGAAGGAACGCCCGGCTTGGGTAAGTTTCATTCCGGCTGGGCTTCTGTCAAAAAGTTTTATCCCAATTTTATTTTCGAAGGAAGAAATTTGTCTAAAAATGGTTTGAGGGCTTTTTTTTAATTGACATCCCGCTCTAGAAAAACTTCCTAAATCTGCGACAGAAATAAAAATAGGTAAATTAGAGTCAATCATTGCAGATCTCCTAAATGGTAATGTCCAATAAAACTAAGCTCAATCCTATTACTTCGATCAATAAAATTAAAGCTCTAAATAAATTGTTCTATTTGTTTTTTAATGATATTGTCTATTTGAACAACTATGGATTGTTATTATTAAATTATCCTTAAAATTCAAATAAATAAAAATAAATCAACAATTTATAAAAATAGTGAAACGTGTTGATTAAATTGATAAAACATAATCAAAATTCAATTTTTTTGTTGGCATTTTTACCGATGTTTAATTTTCTTAAATCCTAAAGACTAAAAGGGAGAGATTTGCTTAGATAAATAAAGACATGAGGAGCTTTTTATTTATCTCTCTCAATTCCATTTTTATGGATAATCAAAGGAGATTAAATAATGAATAAAGCATTTAGGACGATATGGAACGATGTTCGGCAGTCTTTTGTCACGACCAGTGAGATTCAAACTTCTCGCGGCAAAAGCACAAAATCTTCCGTTAGTCTTTGTGTCGCCGCAGCCCTGTTTGTGATGGGAGGTGTCGCCTCTGCTGCCTACGTGGAAACCGGTGTGGTCGGCGATAAGTCTTCCTGGGAAACCCCTGAATATCAGGCAGATTGGGGTCTTGAGGCTATGAAGTCTTCCTCTGCTTATTCTCTTGGCTTTTTTGGTCAAGGATTAACTGTTGGAGTCATGGATTCCGGGGCACTTCTTGCCCATCCGGATTTGTCTGGAGGACGTATCACGGGAACTGTTGTGTCCGGAACATACGGATCGAATGGAAATCGTTATCCGCAAGCTGTGTTAACCACGATTTACCCAGGAGAAACGCCCACTTCTTCTAATGGAGCGCCTTTTAGTGAGGGAGAGGCCTTTAATGTTACAGGCGATTGGATAAAAGACGTCAACGACAGACATGGTACTCATGTGACAGGCACTGTCGGAGCAAGTAGAAATGGCATCGGTATGCATGGTGTTTCTTGGGGATCTGATGTTCTTGTAGGCAATACAGGCGCAACGGACAGTAATAATTACGGACCGTTTCAGGATTACAAATATTTCTACCAAGGCTGGAAAGCCATGGCAGACAAATTAGTCGCCGACAACGGAACTGAGCGGGGTGGTGTGATAAACAATTCCTGGGGAACAAATGTTCGCGTGGCAGTAGTACAGCAATACGACGCAGCTGCAGACAAGTGGCGAACGATAAACCAGTTACCGACAGTCTCTGAAGCCAAAGACGTAATGAATCAGGTAAATGCCGGCACGACGGAAGCGCCTCAAGACGGCGACTTGAGACTCTCTTTTTCAGGCCACATTCCGACCAATAACGTTGCTCAAGCGGAATATGAATTCTTCTACCACAACAAAACTTATGGAGGCATGGATAAAAGTTTTGTAGACGCTGCTTGGGATGCTGTTAGGGGTACAAATGTAGTCCAGATTTTCACTACTGGCAATAGAGATTCGAACAACCCGTTTTACCGGCCTTTATTCCCGTACTTTAATCCTCAAGCTGAAGGTCAGTGGATAGCAGTAGCTGGATTGCGTCGGGTTCCGGGGACGGCGGGAAATCCTGATACCTATACTCTCTATGACACTTTCAATGAGGCAGGATTAGGAAAATGGTGGACAGTCGCAGCTCCGGGCAGAGATATTTACTCAACAAATGTAGACATGACAACAGGGGAGCCGGCAGGATATCGATATTCGAGTGGTACTTCTATGGCAGCGCCTCATGTTGCAGGAGCGATGGGTGTCTTAATGTCGCGTTATCAAAGTATGAGTGCACCTCAAGTCCGCGATGTCATGTTTACTACCGCTAATCATAAGAATCCTGACGGTACGGATATGCTTGGTTGGAGCAACAAAGATGGGACGACTCCGCTTGAGGGAGAAGTTTCTGATGCAATGGGATGGGGTGTCCCGGATCTGGAAAAAGGAATGTATGGGCCGGGCCAGTTTTTGGGTAAATTTGACTACAACCTGAATTCAACTCCCTTAGATGTGTGGACGAATGATATTTCTGAGGTGGCGTTAAAACAGCGAGAAAGAGAGGATAAGGCATGGATGGTCGCAACCAAGAACGGTACGGATACAGTCGGAGAATATGAGCTGGGTAATGGTTTTGTAGTAGGCGATGGTGACACAGATCTGACCAACCATATTATTTCCCAAGAGGATGCCGAGCACTGGAGAGCTGAGTATTACAAACGCCGTGCCCAAGCGATCCAAAACAGAATCGACCACGATCTCTATAAAGGATCTTTGGTGAAGCGAGGTTCCGGCACGCTGGTTATGACCGGTAATAACTCGTATACCGGAGGTACCACGGTTGAAGACGGCGGTTTGTTTGGTTTCTCCGAATCCTTCGGCTCCGGAACAGTTAATGTTAACGGTGGAGTCTTCGGTATCTTGTCGAGCTTCGATGATAATTTCACTCAGAAGGGACTGCTTAATTCTCTTGTCGGCGTCGCTAGAGCTCCGATGCAGAAGGCCAACGTTGTTGTCAATAACGGAGGTACCTATGCGATTGTTGCTGATCAAAATGTTCAAGTCGGCAGCTTAACATTTAACCCCGGTTCGCACGTTGCGGTTATTTCTTTAACCGGGAATGCTTTCGAGAAAGCCTACAGGGGTGAAGATCAGGTTGGAACCGTAACAGCCGACAGCGTTAAGGGTTTCAATGAAAATGCTCTGGTAACACCCGATTATGCATTGGTAAACCATACTGTTACATTGGACGGCAATACACTTACCGGTGTTCTCTCGAAGGGCGACAAGACACTTGCTGATTATGCAGCCAATAGCAACGGAGTTTCTGTTGCCAAGGCCTTGTCGGCTGATCCGGCTCTTCTTGGCGCCTTGGCTGACGCCACAAAAGACGAAGTCAGAAAAACTCTGAGCTCCTTAGCCAATGACATTCATGTCACTGCTAATGCCATGACGGTTGCCAACGGACAGTCTTTGGCCCGTGCTATTAAGGATCAGGCCATGGGAATTGACGGAGCGGCTCGTGTCTCAGATGTCG
>OJNL01001260.1_pt1 | contig 14801 bp, 8 predicted proteins | sample 1597581 | NCBI WGS metagenome assembly OJNL01 (sample SAMEA2452133, study PRJEB22498) | human gut metagenome | biome: human feces; feature: human gut; material: feces | place: Australia | collected 2012
GGACGTCCTTACGAGATCTTTACCGGTATCGCCGATGATGAAGAGGGAATTATGTTACCGAAGGCCGTGACCGATGGTAAGATTGTGAAGAACACGGATGAAGATGGAAATAGCCGTTACGACTTCCAGTTCTCGAACAAGAGAGGTTTCAAGACGACGGTCGAGGGGTTGTCATATAAGTTCAATAAGGAGTATTGGAACTATGCTAAATTGATTTCCGGGGTCTTGCGTTATGGAATGCCGATCAATCAAATCGTGGATTTGGTTGCTGCTATGGAGTTCGATAATGAGAACATCAACACGTGGAAGAATGGTGTGGAAAGAGCGTTGCGGAAATTTATCCCGGATGGTACGGAAGCTACTGGTTCTGTTTGTGAGAATTGTGGTTCTAAATCCGTTATTTATCAAGAGGGGTGTTTAATCTGTAAGGTTTGTGGTTCTTCTAAATGCGGGTGATGATTATATGGTAATTATATAGACTTTCGAGTTATAAGTGAAAGGTGACCAGATTAGTTTGGTCACCTTTTTTCATGATAATTGATGTGCTAAGATGTTTTACTTGATTTTCTTTAAAAGCGAGTTTTTGTATTCTTTGAAAATCAGATATTTGCATAAGTGAAAAAGATTGTATTTGTAATATGTATTTATTGTAAATTGTTGTTTGTCAGAGTGCTGTGTTGAAATTTAAACGAACGATTATTGATTGTTTGAATTGTTAAAAAATGGAGGCGTGTTTTTAGACAAATATTTACACATGTACACAATTAAGTTAGACAGACATTTAACAAAGAAAAGTTGCGCTTTGGGGTGACTTGATATTTTTTAATTACCAATATAATTCTTTTTAAGTATGAACAAAAAACGGAATTTTGCAAAAATGGCACTTTTAAGTGCTCTACTTTGTGGTCTTGCAAGTCCTACTTTCATCGGTTGTAAGGATTACGACGATGATATTAAGGATTTGCAGGAGCAGATAACTGCAAACAAAACATCCATTGATGAACTTTTGGGGAAAATTAAGGAGGGACAATTCGTACAGGGTGTTGAGAAAATCGCTAATGGATTGAAAGTTACTTTGGGTGATGGTAGTGTTGTTGAGATCGTGAATGGTAAGGACGGTGTTGATGGAAATGACGGAAATGATGGTAAGGTTCCTTCATTTGAAATCAAAGAAGACGGACACTTGTATGCGACTTATGAGGGGCAAGATCCTATTGATTTAGGAAATGTGAGAGGGGAAGATGGAGGTGCCGGGACTGTAACTGACGTGAAGCTCACGGTACAGGACGGGTATCTTTATTTGAACGGCAAAATTATCGAGCCGAAAATTGCTATCGGTGGGATTTTCTATGTAGAACAACAAGGCTATGTAGAACTTTATATGCCGAAAGGAACAGTGAATGAAGACGGAAGTATTACCGTTGGAGACTACGAGAAAGTAACACTTCCAAAAACAACGAATATTGTAACGGATATTTTATTCATGCCTTTAACTCTTTCTGCAGGAGAGGCTCCCATGATTTTCTTCCCGACAATTATTCAGGACGAGACTGATGGTGTGGGTAATTATGTAAATGGAACTGCTGCAGCTCCAGAATACACGGTAGGAACAATTCCGGCAGAGCCTAGTTCTATTCTTTATGCTGGTAAGGCTGAGTTGAAGTATCAGTTCAATCCTCGTTCTGTTTCTTTTGACGCTTTTAAAGTGTTAGGATTGTGGAAACATGGCGAGGCTACCGTAATTTCTCGTAGCATGAAAGACGGGGCAAACATGATCTTTAACAAGGGTCAGAGATTCTATGATATGGCAAATGGTGTTCTGGAAGGTGCTAAGAGTTATAGTCAAGATAAAGAAGTCGGAATGTTGCATTTCCGTGCAAAATCATGGAGATTTGCCGAGATGGTAGGTAATAATCACCAAGGTAATAAACGTGATCTTCTGACATTGGCTGTTTTGAACGGGAAAGATACCGTTTATTCAGAAATAGCACCGGCTAAACATTGGCATATTGCACAAAAAGATGTACGTATCGTGAATACGGATGTTGAGCATTATGCACTGGATGCAAACAAGGAAAACTTGTATGCAGATAAATTCCGGTCCGTAAACTCTTATCAAGATAAAAAGGCAGCTCCTGCAAAACAAGAGGATGCAGATGAATATTACAAGAGTCTAGCTCCAATCACGACTTTCGAGATTGCATATGACAACCGGAAAGATAATGGAGGTAAAGGATTAAACTTGACAGAACTTTTCCGTACATTCTTTATTGACAATGGAACGGAATATCCGTTTATGACGAATGGATTTGATGACTATCAGTTGAAATTCGAAACCGTTTCTTTCAATAATTTAGGTGTTGACCAAACAGAAAGATATTTGGAATTGGTTTCTACGATGGAAAAAGACGGAACGGATGAAAGACAATTAGTAACTAAAGCTTACGTGAAATCTCCGGATCAATATCCAGGATTTGAACAAGGTGATCACTCTGCTGCTATTGGAAGAACTCCGATCGTGCGTGTGAAATTGGTTGCTCCGGTTGAAGATGGTGCTAGTGCAGAAGCAGAAGAAAATGTTGTTGCTTCTCGTTTGATCAAGTTAGAGATCAAGGGTAAAGAGAGTGTAACTGAAAAGATTGTAATCAAAGACACGATCAGAGTAATGCTACAACATAAAGATCAAGCTGTTGAACTTGATATGGACCACATTTACAATGACCTTCGTGTACAACAAGCAGGTTCTAGAGGTAGAGAAGAATTCCACAAACATTATCAATTCGATCCGACTATTACGATTGATTTGCAAAAACAACATACTGCTGCTTTAGATGCAGATGCTCGTAAGAAAGATGTTGATTTGGAAGAAAGAAAAGCAGAAGACGGAACGATCTTGAATCAATTGGATTTGATTGTTAAACCTACTGCATTCAGCACGGAACATGTGGAGTATGTTGTTAAGGCTAAGTATGTTGACATCCCGAATAGTGGAGAAGTTTATCCGGATGTAAATGTTGAATACACTGTATTTGTAACTTATCCGAACGCTGTTGCTCCTGAAATTACCAAGTTGAATTGGCAAAATCCGGGAACTAATGGTGAAGGTGGTTTGATCTATGCTCACGGACGGATCGCTCCGGGTGCTGACGGAAAAGTTGAAACAACGGATGACGAATATGATATGGTGGCCGTTTTGAACAATATGTTTGACTTGGAGAAATACACGATGGATCAAATGCTGAAACCGAGAACGGGTGAAACTGCATATGATTTGGCAACAATTGCAAAACCTACATTATCATTCGAATTGGTTGACAAGTATAATAGTTCTTCCGATTGGGCTGGAACAACCGATGGTCTTAAATTGTATCAAGAAAATGGTGTTTGGAAGATTGAATTGGAAAAATCAGATGCCGGACGTCAATGGATCAATGCTATTGGTGAAGACAGTAAGAGAGTGAAGATTCGTGCCGTAGTAAGTTTCAACGAATGCTATGACGGATTGTATGGAACTTGCAACAATGGCGAGAAGAAGTATAACAAAGATCAAGCTTCTGACAATTTACCAGAATGTAAAACCACAGACAAGGTAGGTTCTCAAGCTCATGATATGCACGATTATACGGGAACTGCTAAGGCTCCTGAATATGGACGTTCTCAAGTTGTAATTAAAGAATTTGAAGTTGCATTCATTACCCCGATCAGATTCGTCAAGAAAACTATCGATCCGTTGTATGACAAATATCCTCTTGCTGAGAACAAAGCTTATTTGAAAGATTGTTTCAGACTTGCAGATTATTTGTCTGACGAGAATGCAGCACAAGAAGGCTTTAGATACAACCATATTGTATACGATACAGATCTGACAGATCAAGGAACTATTGATTTGTTCAAACGTGGAACCGATGGATGGTGTAACTACTGGAAACAGGTATACGATGTAAACAGTGTGTTCGAATACAAGGTAATCGGTGGATTCTTCAGCGATGGAACTGCGCTTGATACAGAGAACTCCAAGAAAATCAAATTTGAAACGGATGCCGAAGGCGAATATGTAACTTGGATCAATGATGGTGAGGATATTGCTAACGAATTTGTAATCAAAGTTGAAGTTTGTGTAAAACATGTTTGGGGTCTGGTATGCAATCATGCAAATAAAGAAACTGAACGTGGACACTCAGTTGTGACATTGGAAATTCCGGTAAAATTCCATAAAAACTAGAAATAGGATTAGGATACAGAGAGTATATAAATCTTTGCAACCAGAAGGAAATCATTAAAATGATTTCAAACAAGAAGAGAGGGGTGTCTGATTCAGACACCCCTTCTTCAAACGATCAGAAATTGAATACGACACATTTAAGTATGAAAAAATTGCTATTATCTTTTTGCTTTTTAGTGCTGACTTCTTTTTTGTGGGCACAAGTGCAAAAGAAACAAGTGTACAATGATTTTTCCCGTTGGAGCTTGGGATTGAACGGGGGCATATCCATTTTCCGTGGGGACATGGTTTCTTTCTCCGCTGATAAAACTTACCTGGGAGGACAAGGTGGTTTACAACTGGGTTACCAGTTAACCCCGACTTTTGGTTTGTCCTTGACAGCCGATATGGGACAGGGGAAAGGGAGTGCCAAGAAATGGGAGAAAGAGTTCAAGATTTACCCGACGGGGGAGTCTTACTACGGGACGCTGCCGGAAGAGGGTTTCGCTTATTATAATGACGTTTATTCCAAGGTGAAGTATTTCACTATCGGGTTACACGGTGATTTTAACGTGAACAATTTTTTCGGGAAGAAAGAACTACGCCGTTGGACCGTGTTATTAAGCCCGGCGGTTTACCTGCAAAAGTTCTCGCCCAAGTTATACAAGAAAGAGGACGACAAGCGTTTTGACGCCTCTTCCACGCTGGATAATGACATGAATTTGGGATTGGGAGGAGATATCGCCTTACGCTATCGCGCGAGCAAGCATATCGATTTACAATTGAAATCCGGTGTTACCTGGATCGCTAACAACAATTTTGACGGTGTTGCCACTTGTTGTTCCAGTAAATACAACTGGTTGGCGAACTTGTCGGTCGGGGTGGTCTGGAAGATGGGTAACAACAAGAAGAAGGAGAACTTGATGTATGCCCCCGCTCGTTCCGAGCCCCCGGTAACGCTCCCGGTAAAAGAGGAGACACGCCCGGTGGTGAAGGAAGAGCGGAAACCCGTTGTGAAGGAGGAGAAAAAGCCGGTAGAGAACGTTGTGAAGGTGGAGACCTCTGCAAAGACTTTCCCGGTATTACCGACAATTCACTTTCAACGTAACTTGGCGGTTATCGACACGGTTCGTTTCGCCGGTGAACTTTCCCGTATCGTGGAAGCATTGAAGGAATTCCCGGGGGTGAAGGTTGATATTCGTGGTTACACGGACCACACGGGAACGGATCGAATCAATCTACCGTTATCCTTGAAACGTGCAGAGGCGTTGAAATCTTACCTGGTTGGTAAAGGGGTTTCAGCCGACCGGATGAGCACGTTTGGAGAGGGTAAGGATATGTCGGTGGATCAAAAGGATATTTACACGGAGAAGGCTCGTAAGGTTGAAGTGAAGAAACATTGATGTAAACTCATGTAAATATTTTCCCTACCATTATTAAAAAGAGGCTACCAGCTTTTTTATCTAAGCGTAATGCTGTTTTGGCATGATAAAGTCACCTATATTAAGGTGGCTTTTATATTGAAATTGATCAAAAGGAAACGAGAAAACGTTGACAAAACGAAAGGTTTTAGTGTTAAAATTAACTGTTATATTTTTTATTGATAAAATATCAATAATCGTTCATATATTGATTGCAAATGTACGACTTTTTATGAAACAAGAAAGAATTGATCAAAAAAAATTTCATATTTTGTATATATATTGTTTATTATGTGCGCAAAACGACACAAATGATCTGTTTTACAGATTGTAGATACGCATTTCGATATAAATATTGATAGTAATTGTTGCATTTTTACGATCTATTTAAGAATCATATTCTCACCTTTTATTTCAAGATAACTATATACTATATTATTTTAGGAGATTAATTGGGATAATGAATCATTTTTTTGTATTGGGAACTAAATTTTCCCATTTCTACAAATAACTGATTTTTAGAGGTTTTATCTAAGCCGATTTTAGACATGATATTCATATTATAAATCCAGATAATTTTATTTAATAGATAATACTGTTATAATCAAACATATATCGTCGCATAATACATGAAATATATTTGATAATCTATTTTTATAATATATTGATTACAAGGTTGTTATGCAATTTATTAAACGAACAATTAATGCGTTGTTGTAATCCTTAAAAGAGGAGGTGTATGATTAACAAGAAAATAACGTTTGTTTCAAAAATTGTAGAATAGAATTTTAGTGATAAAGTTGCGCTTTTGGGTGACTTGATATTTTTTTAATTACCAATATAATTTATTTTAAGTATGAACAAAAAACGGAATTTTGCAAAAACTGCACTTTTGGGTGTATTGCTTTGTGGTCTTGCAGGTCCTACATTCGTTGGTTGTAAGGATTACGACGACGATATAGATGGTTTGCAAGAACAGGTGAACACTTTGAACAAGAACTTTGAGGAATTGAAGAAACTTGTTAACGATGGAAAGGCAATCACGAGTGTTACTCCCATAACAGGAGGTTTCAAAATTACATTCAACGACAACACAAGCTATGACATTGTAAATGGGAAAGATGGTGAAAAAGGAAATGATGGAGCTGATGGCGTTGGAACAGTTGTAAGTGTTGATGAGAATGGACATCTGATCATCGACAATGTTGACAAGGGAAAAGTTGTTAATGAAGCTGCTGCAGATGTGGTAATCACGATCGGTGAAGATGGCTATATCTATGTAAATGGAACAAAACAAGAAGGGGCAAAAGTTAATACACAAACGGGTGCCTCTTACGCTGTTGATCACGAAAAATTTGTAGAATTCTACGTGGTAGACGAAAAAGGTAATCTTCCTGAGACTCCGGTTAAGATCTGGAAAAACGCTGCTTTAAGTGGTTTGTTGACTATTCCGAATTATTTGGTAGATGTTGCAGAGAACGGATTGTTGTTCCCGACGATCTATGGTGTTGATAAAGATGGCGCTTACGTACGTCTTTATGCCGGTAAAGCTGATTTGAAATATCAGATCAACCCGAAAGGAGCTACTGTAGAGAATCCGGAGTTTGTAAAACAACAGATTTTAGCTCGTTCTGCTAACAACGGAATTCTTGTTTCAGACGTGAATGTTGACGGGGAATATTTGACTTTAAGAGGTAAAGCCATGAGTGGTTTGTACTCTTATAATGAGTTGGAAGACGTAACCGATGAGGATTCATACATTTGGGGATGGGATATGCAAGAAGGAATGATTGATCCATCATTCAATATTGTCGCATTGAAAGTTCAAAATCAAGGAGAAGAATTGATTTCTGATTATGTAATGGGATTTGATTACAACATCTCTCAGAATGATGTGACAATTGAGAAGAAATTTGTTGAAGAAGGAGAAACTGAATATAAAGATGTACTAGCTAAAACAGGGGATGAGGCTAAGGCTGCTGACGCTCATTTCACGTTAGTTTATAAGGATGGTAAAGGCGAGTTGAAATTAGCTGACGAAATCGCTGCATTCTTTAAAAGAACAGGCTTGACTAATAAAGAAGGTAAATTCGAGTTTACTACCAATGGATTTGACGAACATTCTTACAAGTTTGAAAAAGTTGAATTCTTATTTGAAGATAACGATGGTAATAAAGAGGATCATTGTAGCTATGTAAATTTAGCAGAAGATGGTACTTTGACAATTAAAGAGGCTAGTGATGAGAAAGGTTCTTCCATTGGTAGAACACCAATTATTAAGATTACATTGGTAAGTGATGTAGAAGTTAATCATGGTAAAGATGTAAAAACGGTGTATGCTAAAGTGTTAATTGCAGAGAAAGAAGCAGAAAAAGAGATCCCGGCTTACACTCAAGCATTAGATTATCTGTTGAATAATGTAGGTACTGCTCAATATTTGCAATTGGATAAATTGTATGGACACGTTGCTACTCATTTAGGCATTTTAGGTGCAGATAAATTCCATACGATTTATACTACATTCGAACAAATTACAGAAGTTCCGTTTGATAGCGAAATCCAGTTGAAGATGACAGGAAAAACGGAAACAGAGAAGAATGAATGGTTGGCAGTTTATGTTCCGAACTATAAGAAAGCCGGTCAATATCAAGTGAAAGGTGTATTCAAATCTACTGACGACAATGTTTATCCTCCTGTATACGTGATTTACACGGTTAACGTTAAATACCCAGTAGGACCTTATTTGATGAAGCGTACGGATGCAGATCAGGGTGGTAACTTCTGGGAAGGTGGACATATGCTTGTAAACGGTGTATTTGACAAGACGAACGACTATGTATTTGACATGGGAGGTAAGATTGCAGATGCATTTATTTACAATTTGCCATATGACGAGAATCCTTGGGATGCAGCATGGAATATTGAAAATAAAGTTAGTGCTAGAGCAAATATTCAGTATACTTTTGTAAATCCGGCAGAAAAGGATGCAAATATTGTAGATATAAACGCTACGACCAAAGAGGATTGGAAGGGTGAAATTTCTGTAACGAAGTTACCTGCAGATGCTGATTATAGAGATATTGACGTTCAACCGGTTACTTGGTTTAACTTGGATCTGGACAAGATGGTCAATAATGTAGCTACTGGCGGAACGATTAGCATGACAGACGGTTTGAAAGCAAACACTGAAACTAAATTTACAGTACGTTTCGTTTCTCCGTTGAAATCATTGGTTGCCAAGGGTGGTGAATTGGATAAAAATAATACTACAATAGATCAAACTTTGAATATTATGAAGAGCATCGTTGTAAAAGATAAAAAAGATGTTGTTCTTTATGAGAAAGAAGCATTCGAAGAAATCATTGTAGATGCAGATGGTACTACGAAACGTGCAGCAGATAAAGTATACCAAATTTCGGCTCCGAAATTTGAATGGGCTGATGAGAATTCAAAAGCATTTGCAGCACAAATGGAACAAAGAGGTGGTAAGTGTTCTATCGATGAAACGACAGGTATTATCACATTCCATGCTACTGGTGAAGTAGGAGCTGTAAACTTGAAGGTGAAAGTTTCTATGGATTGTCCGTGGAGAAAACTTGAAACTATTGTAACTGTAGCGGTGAAATAGTTAAGATAGATTATAAGAAAATAATGGAACTTTGTTTTCATTATTGATTGCAACCAGGAGAAAGGGGGTGTCTGTACAAGACACCCCTTCTTCAAGTCATCAAAATCTGAATACTATATAAATTAGGTATGAAAAAATTATTATTGCCTTTTTGTCTTCTAATGTTGCTTTTCTCTTTATCAGTGCAGGCACAAAAGAAACAAGTATACAATGATTTTTCCCGTTGGAGTTTGGGGGTTAACGGGGGAATTTCAGCTTTCCGGGGAGACATGATCTCTTTTTCGGCGGATAAAACTTATATCGGGGTGCAAGGAGGTTTGCAACTGGGGTACCAGTTTACCCCGACTTTCGGTTTGTCCTTGACGGCCGACATGGGTCAAGGAAAGGGAAGTGCCAAGAAATGGGAGAAAGCGTTTAAGATTTACCCGAACGGGGAATCTTATTATGGCACGGACCCAGCGACTGGTTTCGCTTATTATAACGATATTTACACCAAGATCAAGTATTTCACGTTAGGCCTCCACGGTGATTTTAATGTAAACAATTTTTTCGGGAAGAAAGAACTACGCCGTTGGACCGTGTTGTTAAGTCCGGCGATTTACTTGCAAAAGTTCTCGCCCAAGTTATACAGGAAGGGAGATGACAAGCGTTTTGACACTTCTTCCACGCTGGATAATGACGTCGCCTTGCGCTATCGCGCGAGCAAGCACATTGATTTGCAATTGAAATCCGGGGTGGCTTGGATCGCGAATAATAACTTTGACGGTGTAGCAACTTGTTGCACGAGCAAGTACAATTGGCTGGCAAACCTCTCGGTTGGAGTAGTCTGGAAAATTGGTAACAACAAGAAGAAAGAGAACCTGATGTACGCCACCGCTCGTTCCGTGGCCCCGGTAATACTTCCCGTGAAAGAGACGACTTGCCCGGTGGTGAAGGAAGAGCAAAAGCCAGTTGTCAAACAAGAGGAGAAAACGGTAGAGAACGTTGTGAAGGTGGAGACTGCGGAGAAAACATTCCCGGTGTTACCAACGGTCCATTTCAAACGTAACTCAGCGATCATCGACACGGTTCGTTACGCCAATGAACTCTCTCGCATCGTGGAGGCATTGAAAGAGTTCCCGGGGGTGAAGGTTGATATTCGTGGTTACACGGATCACACAGGGACAGATCGTGTCAACTTGCCGTTATCCTTGAAACGGGCAGAGGCCTTGAAGACTTACCTCATGAGCAAGGGAATCCCCGCTGATCGGATGAGTACGTTCGGAGAGGGTAAAGATATATCCGTGGATCAAAAAGATATTTACACGGAAAAAGCCCGTAAGGTTGAAGTGAAAAAACACTAAGCCTCTCTATATGATCACAGGAAAAGCCACTTTGTATTCAAGGTGGCTTTTATTTTACGATTTCAATAGCTTGAGAATTTTTTCCTGGTCTTTTTGTAACTGAGCTCGTAATTCTTCAATATCGTTGAATTTACGTTCTCCCCGAACGCGGTCGATGAAATTTATCGTGATGGTTTTTCCATATAAGTCTCGATTGAAATCGAAGATATACACTTCGCAGGAAACTTGCCCATCGTTGCTGACCGTGGGGCGGATTCCGATATTGAGCATCCCGTTGAAGATTTCTTGTTCGATGATTACTTTTACGGCATACACGCCTATAGCTGGTAATAATTTTCGTTCGTCGGAAACTTGAATATTTGCTGTCGGGAAACCGATTTTGTGGCCTAAATGGTGCCCATAAACTACTTCTCCCGTGATAGAATAAGGATAGCCGAGGAAACGATTTACTGTAGTAATATCTCCCACAGCTAAAGCATTCCGGATTTTCGTGGAACTGACATTCACATCATCTTCTTCAAAAACGACTTCTTTTTCAAGGAAAAAACCGTATTCGTTCGCTAGTTCCTGTAAGTTTTCAAAATTTCCGGCTCGGTCTTTCCCGAATCGATGGTCATAACCCACGACAAGCCCTTTAATTTTTAGTTTGTCAATAAGAATCTTTTTCACGAAATCATTATAGGATTGCTGGGCGAATTCAAGTGTGAATTTCAAGATAATCAAATGATCAACGCCATATTTTTCCAGAATGGTAATCTTCTCTTCCAGTGTTGTTAAGATTCCTATTTTTTGTTCCCGAGGATAAAGCACTTCTCTCGGGTGGGGTTCAAAGCTGATAATGACGGATTCCCCATCAATACTGGACGCTTTCTCTTTTAGATGTTGTATCACGCAAGCATGACCTAAATGTACACCGTCAAAACTTCCAATCGTGACGACGGGGCATTTGATCTCTATATTTTCAACTCCGTAGTGAACCTTCATTTCTAGTCGTTTGAATAGTTAAGGGCAAAAATAATACAAATAACTGAATTATGGGGCTAAATAAACTCTAATCCCTGTATATATATTTATCGACAAATAATATAGGGTTGATAATGAGAGTGTATGGCCAAGTAGCCTCGACTGAGACAGAGCGATCTAAGCGAACATAATATTCTATATATCAATAAGTTGTAAATATTATTAAACGAACGTTTATTGATCGTTGAAATTGTTAAAAATGGAGGTGTAATATTAAATAGATATTTATAAAAATATACATTTATATAAAGCAGATATTTTAATGAGAAAAGTTACGTTTTAAGGTGACTTGATATTTTTTAATTACCAATATAATTCTTTTTAAGTATGAACAAAAAACGGAATTTTGCAAAAATGGCACTTTTAAGTGCTTTACTTTGTGGTCTTGCAAGTCCAACATTCGTCGGTTGTAAGGATTACGATGACGATATAAAAGATTTGCAGGAACAGATTGATGCTAATAAATCAGCTGCAACTCAAGAGTTATCAAAGGCCATTTCAGAACAGATTACGGCTTTAGAAAATAAATTAAATACGGCGATTGCAGATAAGGCTGATAAAGGTGTGATCGAGGGTCTTCAAACCGACATTAACAATTTGAAAAATTTACAGAGCCGTGTAGAGAAATTGGAATCAGAGGCGGAAAACTACTTGAAAGCTGGAGCTTTGGATAATTATCTTCAAAAAGGTGATATTGAGGGGTTCTTGAATGAAGATGCATTAGCAAAGTATTTGTCTGATCACAATTACTTGACTTCCGCGGATTTGGAAGGCATTCCGACAGAAACAATTATTAAAGGATGGATCACGAGTGAATTGACCGAAATTCAAGATTTAATTGATGGAATTAATGAATCGCTTGAAGGTATAGATTTGCCGGTGTTAACTGAAGATGTTACTACTTTGAAAGAACAGATGGAAGAAATGTTGAAAGAAGATGGAACATTTGCTCAGTTAAATGCTAAAATTGAGGCATTCGAAAATACGATCTCGGGGATCCTTTCTCCCGATGGTAATACGAATATTTCTTTCATAAGAAGTAAAGCCCTTGCTGCGGATGTCGTTTGGGGATATGGAGATATTAAAGAATCTCTTTCCAAAGGTGCTGTATTGAGTTTAGGTGATGCAGAATTCCCTGTAATCATTAATCCGACAAGTGTAAAGACAGATAAATTCCAATTTGCATTAGTTACTGCTGATGGGAAAGAGTTCCCGTGTACTATTGGTGTTTTGCCTACCTGGGAGATTAAGGGGGATGATGCTTTTGCTTCACGGGCAGCAGAGCCAGAGAAAGTTATCAACAAGGATATTTTCACGGTTTCAGCTTTGTGTAGTTCAGATACGAAGGTGGGCGATTACAAATTAGCCTTAAAAGCTACTCCTAAAGTTGAAAATGGGAAGTCGGTTTATTCAATGTATAGCTTTATTGTTAAAGTTAAGAATTCTGACGAATTAACGGGTATATCTGTTGATAAGAAAATTAAAATGTATCTTGGAATAGAAGAAGATATTAATGAATTTGCAACATTTGCTTTTAAAGAAAATGGTTCTTTGGCTTTTGAAGACGCTTCATCTTTACTTTATAAAGGGCAAGGATATATTATGATCGACGAGACAGATGAGTTTACAAAATCCTGTTTAGCAAATGGTAATATCGATCAACAAGCTTTGTATGAAGGGAAAATTCTTGTTAATGAGACTGTTGAGAATGTCCCTATGGAGATCGATGGTAAATCTTTGAAATTCGTATATTATGCGATGGATTGGAATGGAACAAAAATGGTGCCTGCAAAGTTTGAGGCAGAGTTCCATACTCAGATGTACAGCAAGGATGTTACTTTTGCTGATCAAAAGATTACGATTATGCAAGAGAATGGTAATACTCTAGATAATGCTTTAGAGTTTGATGCTATTTTAGGTAAGGTAATGACTGCTAAGCAGCTTGAATTATGGAAAACTCATGCAACTAATCTGAAAGGAACTGTTACTGATGCCAAAGGAACTGTTGTTACAGGTGCAGAAGTTGTAATTACGGGTAAAACTTCTTTCAATATTACGGCAACATCGGATGTTAAACCTGGAAATTATAATGTTACAATTAAGTTTGAGGATGATAGAACTGGAGAAGAAGGGCTGTTTATAATTACTGGTAAGTTAACCGTTGACGCATTTACAATTACACCGAATTTGGCTGATGGGTATTGGGTTAATAACGTTTTGACAATTCCTGGTGTATTTACAAATGCTACGACTCCATTTGACTTAAGTGTTAAAATGAATGATGCGTTCATCATTACGGCTCCGGAGGGAATGACCGTGACCAAAGAGTACGCATTAGTTCGTGAGGATATAACAGATGAATATATCGAGATTGATGGTGACAAGATTACTTGGAAGAAGAATCTTGCTAAGGAGAACTTGATCGGTAAAGAACTTGAGTTTATAGTAACGGTTAAGAATGGTTCTGTCGTATTAGCAAAAGAAACTTACAAATTGAAATTTGTTAATCCTTTAAGTGCAAAAGTTGAACAGAATGAGGTAAAACATACACTTGCTAATGATAGAAACTCTACGGCTAAATCAACATTTGATTTAAATAAATTGTTGTCATTTAAAGATGTGCAAACTGTAACGAATGAATTATTTGGACTTAGTGGCGATGGAAGTAAGGAAAAACCCTATGCATCGACAGGCGATTTTACTAGTTTGGCATATGATGTTTACGGTTTAGAGAAGTCTAATGTTAAGTTTGAAGTTATTGGGGAAAATAACACGAATCTTGTTCTTGATGAGGAGACGGGTGAAGTGACTTGGACAAATGTTACTGGAGCTGAGTTCAATGGTGTCACCGTGAACTTCAAGGTTACAATTACCCATAATTATGGAACTTCAACTGGAAATATCTCAGTTACGATTAAAGAAAAAGAGGTAAAATAATAATGGATTTCAATATTCATTATTGATTGCAACCAGGAGAATGGGGGTGTCTGATTCCAGGCACCCCTTTCTAATCAATTATTTAAAATGTATAGGTATGAGAAAAATAGTGTTCTCTTTTTGTTTTCTGATGGTTACTTCTTTTCTGGTAGCGCAGAACCAAACGAAACAAGTGTACAATGACTTTTCCCGCTGGAGCTTGGGATTGAACGGGGGCATATCCATTTTCCGTGGGGACATGGTTTCTT